>Ga0114969_10002802_pt1 | contig 14231 bp, 25 predicted proteins | sample M_130807_MF_Meta_FD_87316 | JGI IMG/M metagenome (GOLD analysis project Ga0114969, IMG submission 87316) | Freshwater microbial communities from Lake Montjoie, Canada to study carbon cycling - M_130807_MF_MetaG | ecosystem: Environmental > Aquatic > Freshwater > Lake | place: Lake Montjoie...
CATTATGATGACGATGATGATGAGTTATATGAAACACACGATAATAAACAGAAGTATTGGAAGGAATATATTGACGAAAATGGTAATAAACAACGTAGTTATAAATCTATTATAGAAGAAAGACTTTATAACTTACGTAATATGTTAGGTATTACTGATTTATCTTTACATATTTATCCATAGTATATGAAAGGAATTATTGCAGTCAATAAATTGGGTTATATAGGGGTTGACAACCATTTACTATGGGAATGTAAACAAGACCTCAACCACTTCAAAGAAAAGACGTTAAATCAAAGATTATTGGTTGGTTACAACACATCATTATTATTACCCCCATTAAAAAACAGGGAGTTGGTTATAGATATTCGAAATGAACTAATCACAGATGTTGATTGGTGTATTGGGGGAAAGAAAACTTATGAGAAATATTGTGAATATTTTGATGAGTTACACATATCCAACATCAATGATTATTCAATTGGGGACACGATGTTTCCTGATTTAAGAAAATTAAATAAAGAATGTCAAGTTTTCACGTATAATTTTTGTTAGTTATTAGTTTTCGCCTTATATTTGTAGAAACAGATAAGGACATGAAAACATTAGTAACTATATTATTCACAATCATCACAGTGGCAACTTACTCTCAAGAAGTTTTGTCTAAGTACCCATTGTTCTCAGATATATGGAAAGTTAACGTAGTTGTTGAGAATGGTAAAAAAGTTGATGTTGTAACACCAATCAATGCTAAATGTTTCTCACTTAACACTTCATACGTAGAACAAACTATCAACGAGACTGAAATTGAAAAATACTTGTTAGAGTCTTTCAATAAATTCCGTAAAGAGTACAACGCATTACCTGTTACTCAGGATGCTGGTATAACTAAAGGTGCTGAAGAATACGCTAAAAAATTGGCATCATCTAACACTTTAGTACACGATGTAAACTTACCATACGGACAATCTGAATGTATCGCAAATATCTCTTTCATGTTGTTGAGTAAAATAACTAAAGAAGATGGTAACATAAACAAAATCATCGCCGACTCTTATTTTGACATCTTCGTAGGGAGTGACGCACACATGGACATATTGTTAGACAACGACACTAAAACTTACGGATTTGGAATCGCAGTTCTTAATAACTCAATCAGAGTAGTTGTTCGTGGAAAATAAAAAAGGGAGTCTAAAACTCCCTTTTATTAGTACCAACCATTATTTTAATATTGGACAAATCAACATCTTAGATTTCCAATTTGGTTTTCTTTTTTTAGTACCAACTATTCTCATAATAATTTTTGGTAATTGGTATGTGATGTGTCTACCTGGTTTTAAAAATTTTATATTATACATATCAGAAGTAACATCAATAAAATCATCTTCTTTTGGTATTGGGTTAGGTTCTTTATTATCATTAAAACCAACCATTAATTCCATGTCCAAATATTTGTATTGTTCATATTCAGGTCTTTTTTGAACTTTAATATTTTCGGGCCAATTAGAATTCCAAGATGGACCTGATGTTCCTGGTAATTTAGAGTTAGTTCCCATCCAATTTTGTTGGGGTTTAAAGGTCTCAGGAATATAAACACCAATTTTACGTAATTCATCTATCACATAGTTAGTGGCCGTTTGATTTCTTAATCTTGATAAATCTTCAAATGAATATGTTTTTTTATCAGGTGATGGGCCATTGGGTAATGTTGAGCATGATGATTTAACCGACATGGAATCAATAAACGCTTTTGGTTCACCTTCTTTAGGTGTTAGAAGCTCCATTTGTTTTACTATTGGGTCAATAATATCCTCTTTAACCGATTGAACAAAAACATCTGTTAATTGAAAATAATTGTCCACGAAGAATTTAGAATTTGGTTCTAAGTTTCCTGGAAATTTAAGTGGTACACCTGCAACTTTTTTAACTTTACCTTCAATAGGAATTTGGTCAACAGTTGTTTTATCCCCAACGATAACTGATTCCCATTTATTTTCTTCGTAAGTTGCGTTAAACTCTTCTAATGCCGCCACGGCATATCCTTTATGTATTGTATCTTGTTTAAGTTTTAACCAAAACTTTTTAGACGAACCTTGCATCAAACTAACCATAGTTGAATCATTCTTCAAATAAGCGTCCCATTGGTCTTGAGGTGTTTTAGCGACATAACTATCAAAACTAACAACGTCAGTTTTACTTGGTTTACCTTTACCTAATTCACGAACTTTACCTTTTTTAATTTTTATATCTAAACGACGTTGTTCATTAATCACGTAATCAAACTTAATTAAGTCCTTCATTCTCGTCATTTCGTTTAATATATTTTCGTTATTTTCCATATTTTTAATATTATTATATTAAATAAATATTCATTATCTTTGAAATCCTTAATAATTGAGTATTTATATATTATATAATGAAGTTTAAAGAAATAAAGTATAGTGAAATTAAGTCAAATATCTATGATAGATTCATTGATATGATGGTTAAGAACACGTCGTTTTCTGATGTATATGATTATACTAATGGTGAAATGTACGATTTTGTCTCACATATTAAGTTCCCATTTTATGGTGAAGACTATGAATTAAAATTCAAGAATCTCGAATCATGGACATTGGAAGTACCTGCAAGATACCATTTGGAACAAATGTTAATGGTTGTTGGTGTGGATTCTAATGAGGACCCAAAGATTGCTCAAGCTATATTTTTAGAATATATTGATAGATTTGAAATCAAAGTTAAGGACTTTATAAAACAATTTATGGAATATGAAGGTTAAGGTTAATAAAGAAATGTTGAGGAAAGCATCTAATATGGTGTTTGATACTTATTATTCAGATATTGATGATATCAATGATTATAATCTTGATAGATTCATGTATTACAGAACTGACGGTAAAATAAAATTACAGGTTAGAGAATACAATGGACTAAAGTATTTGGCGTTTTATAAACAAGATAGAGATTCTATTCAAAACATGGTACCAATAAGTGATTATATGTTTAGTAAATTACTTAAAGAATGGTTCATAAACAAATACAACGTCGATATTGATTCGGTGTTATTACCATTTAATAGATATGAATAGAAAAGAACAAATAAGGTCTATGATAGATAGTATGGGTGTTTTTGAAGTTTCAAAAATAATTGGATTACCTGTGCTTGATTTAGTCAAATATTCGGATTACTCGATTAATATTCCTACGATTATATATGAAGTTATCCAAGAGTATTTTACCGAAGTTAAACAAAGACCTGGTGGACGAATTTATTATAAAGAATTTTCAATACATTATGATGAATTTGAAGGTGTTGTGGTATGGAATGACGGGGTTTATGTTGATTCCCATGGTGGTGGAGCATCTTTTCAATTTTATGCAACCCCATTTTGGGATGGTTTATCAATTATACCAATTAATTTGACAGATGTTTATGTTGATAATATTGACGGTGATGAACCAATGTCTATCATTGATGAAATTGACGAAGAAAACTATTATGATTATATTGATATTGATTATAAAAAATTTGATAGTCATGATAAATTAATAAAATGGCTTAAGACTGATTATTTAGAATTGACATATAATCAAATAAAAAAAATAAGGTCCAGAGTAATTAATGAATATAAATTATAGAAGGGTAATGACAGTTATCCTTTTTTTTATTATAATTAATTCATGAATATCGAGAAACATACTTATTTAATTGAACATATTTTCAAAACATTCTTCCCTGGAGTTGAGTATGTTGTTGAACCTGAAAATAGTTTAAATTATCTATATAACATTCGGTTAACTAATGTTCTTCATAAACTATATGACCCTAATGAATTTGTTCCGAGATATAAATTTGAAAATGTTACCGAGAATTACTCTGAATTATATTTTGAAAACATTATTAAAGATTTTGCTTCATCATTAACAGGATTAATATTAATTTACTATAAAACAAAAGATGGTAAATCCCCAATTATATTGACACCTAGTCAAACTAAATATGAGTATTATGGTATTGTTAATTTAATCCAAGACCCCCATCGACACAGATTTGATACTCAATAATTAATAAAACAGTTTAAAAAAAATAAACATCAATTATATTAGTACTATGAATAATGACCAAAAAGCAGCACTTTACGGGCGACTTCTAAATGAACATACGAGGTTGCAGAACGAAATCGCATCAATTAAAGGAGAATCTATTGAATTGAATCAACAACAATCAAATAAGATTAAAGAATTTGAAAAGAGGCAAATCGGGATTATGAACGATATTAATCGTTTATTACGTTAATTTAAACCCCTTCTAATACGAGGGGTTTTTTATTTCTTGATATATTTATTAATATGAAAATAATAATAACTGAAAGTCAGTATAGACAATATAAAACATTGTTAGAACAAAGTGTTTATGATGATGATGAAGATGATGGTGATTACAATGATAATTTCGTTACCAATCAACCTTTTGATAAAGAGGGTATGGTTGTTGAAGGCGAAATCAGTGGATTACCTATCAAATTTACTTATTCTGAAGAGAATGTGAATGACAATAATGAAACTGAGTATTTTGGTGAGATACAATTTTATGGTGATGAATTTTTGGGAATCATTGTAACAGATAAACGAGGTTATTTAATTGATGTTGATTTCTATTCAACGTTATCAGATGATGATGTCCGATTACAGAAAGTATTGAAAGACATGAATCCTAAAATTTACTACGAATTTGAACATTGGTTAGATTCTGATGTAATACCACAAATACAAGATTAGTTATGAATGAGATAGAAAAAATAAAATATTTGTTTGGATACAAAAAAGGTGTTGTAATAAGTGAACAAGCGATTCCACCCCCACCACCTGATACTGTGGGACCTACGTCAGGAGCGACTTCAGGTGATACATCAGCGGTTACAACAACGACAACAACAGTTAAACCTGTTAGTCCTGATAAATTGAGGGATTGTTCAGGATTTAATTCGGGAGGTAAACTAACTAAAGGTGAGGAAACAAAAGAGTTTATCATCTTTAACAATGAAAAAGGAATACCCGTTTGTAAAAAAACAAAATAGAAATTTAAACCCCTTGATTATCGAGGGGTTTTTTATTATGGTTAAGTATGGAGAATCTTAACGTATTATACCAAAACATTAATCGGTTAACTAAAATAAAGTATTCTGAAGTAAATGGGGTTTCAATAAAACTTGAACATCGTAGTAATCCATTCAATCCTATAGGTAAGTATGATTATAAGATTGTGGTATTTGAGGTTGATATAAATGATGAAACTCCTTTTAGTAAAACATTATTACAAGAGATTAGTAACCATATTGGAATAATTGTTAAAATGTTATTATCTGAATGTGATTTTATTAGGGTATATTTCAACGGTATATTACAATGTAACCCCTCTTATTAAAAAATTAACTATTTATTACAATACTATTGAATTATGGAAAACCAAGTAGAAAGACAGATTAACGAATTAGAAAAATTAATTTTGTTTTATGAGAATTTAGGTGAAACTAACAATCACATTGAGAATTACAAAAAACAATTATTCATTCAATTAGATGAATTAAAGAACCCAAAGGTGGAAACTACCGATGAAAAACAAAATCAAACTGAGGTTTAATTTAGGTAGGGGAAAAAACTACCTTAAATGGAAAATTGAATATCCTAATTCAAACCAATGTATCTTGACCCTAGTGAAGTTAAATTGGTTTTGGGAGGGTGTTTATTAAAAAACTACAAGAAGACGGCACAACGTATATATGACGGGTCAAATAAGACCGTATGTTCTTGGGTTATCTGTGATAATATCACTATTAATGAACCAACACCTCATCTTGGTGGAAAGGTTATATCTTATAACCCCAAATTAAAACCTTATTGGGTTTACGAGGGGAACGATGCCGATAATTTTACGTTTGAAACTATAATCTCAGATGGTGGAGAATTATTCGTTATTTAATATTTATTAATATGAAAATACTAATCACTGAAAATAAATTTAAAGATGCGATTAAATTAAGTTTAAAAGAGTTAGGAACTGAACCAACAATTGATAATGTTGGTGGGTGGGAGAACTTTTGTAAAGTAATGAACATTGAGGGTTTTATGGACTTCTTACACTTATTTGATAATTTGGATATTGAGCAATCCGAAGAAAAAGAACATTGGACGTTATTTCGTTATGAAAAAGGTAATAACTTAATGATTTACGATAGAAAAAGAAAGGAAGTTTACATTAATTATCCCGAACTTTGGTCATTTTTAGACGATAAATTTGATTTAACCTACCCTGTTATTCAGGGAGTTACAAAGAAGTGGTTGGGTGAGGTATACAATTTAAGGGGAATCACAACCTGGAGGACCAACTAATAAAGCTCCTTTAGGTTGGGTGAGGTATACAATTTAAGGGGAATCACAACCCGCGAATACCGTTCTCGTCCAACAATTCCGTTGGGTGAGGTATAGAATTTAAAATATTTATTGATATTCAAGTTGACTTTATTTATTATTGATTAATGAAACAATCAATTGTCGAACAATTTTTCAAAACAATGTACCCCGACTTAGATATTAAAATCAAAAACTATGAATTAATGCCAAGATTTGATTTTAATGATAAGGGACAATTCGTAGAAGGTGATTCGGCTATATTTATAGATGTTATTACTAATAGTTTATTTGACGAATATATTGTTGGTAATGAATTAACACAATTTACAGGTTATGAATTTTCAATAACTAAATGTTAAAAATATATTAAAATGGGAACATTATTAGAAACGGCTTATTCAAATTATTTAACTCAGGTTGAAAGTACTATTACAATTGAAGAATTTAAATATCAATTAACGATTGACGATACATTTGACTCAGAATGGTCTAATGGTTGTACAAGAACATTAACTTTTGATGAAAGATACTATTTGGGAGAACCAATTGAAGAGGTTAGGTTCGCTAAAGTACAAAAATACGGTGAATCTTATATTACTGTAGTATTAAATAATTTTAACATACCTAAACGAGACATTGTCGTCTAATTAAAACTTACAGACCATGAAAAGACTATTTTTATTAATTACATTTTTGTTAAGTTTAACGGGATTTTCACAAGTTGCTAACTATACTTATGTTGCAACCACAAGTACATGGGCTGCCAATGCTACTCCAACAACTATCCATTCATCTGCGGTAGATGACGCTTTATCATCTGCAATAAATATCGGATTTACATTTGTTTATAATAGTGTGTCTTATACACAATTTAAAGCAAGTACTAATGGATTCTTAACATTCAATACTGCAAATACTTTAGCACAACCTACTAATAACCTTAATACATCGACTGATAGAGTAATATTAGCACCCCTATGGGATGATAATCAAACAGGTGCGTCAGGAAATGTTAATTATAAATTGACAGGTTCCTCACCAAATCGAGTACTTACCATTGAATGGTTTCAATTAAGATGGAACAAAGCGGGGTTTAGTGCGGGAACTATTGATTGTCAAATAAAACTATACGAGACTACAAATGTTGTTGAATTTATTTATAATCGAGGTGCTTATCAATCATTAGGTAACTCGACAGGTATTGGTGCCAGTATTGGTCTTGGTGGTGCAACATCAGGTGACTTTTTAAGTTTAAGTGATATTGCAGTATCACCAACAAAATCAACCTCAGTTGAAACTTCAACAATAGGTGCAAGCCCAACTAATTTCCTAACTAAAACCGCGGCTCAAGCTAACACCGCAATACCTAATGGAACTAAATATAGATTTACACCTCCATTAGTTAATGATAACTGTAGTGGTGCAATTGTGATGACTGTGAATAGTTCAACTACTTGTACAACAACTACTTCAGGAACTACAGTCGGAGGAACTTTATCATCGACCGCTTGTTCTGGTACTGCTGATGACGATGTGTGGTATAAATTTGTCGCTACTCAAGCCTCTCATGATTTAAGAGAAACTCCCGTAACTATAGGTGATGCCGTAGTTCAGATGTATTCGGGTACTTGTGCGTCATTAACGTCTATTGCGTGTATTGATAATTATTCTGTTTCAGACGAAACATATTCCGCAACAGGACTTACTACAGGAAACACATATTATGTTAGAGTTCATAGTTACGGTAATGGTACAGGACAAGGGACATTTACAATGTGTGTAACTTCACCATGTTTAGGTACACCGACATCAAGTGCGGCTACATCAGTCACATCAACAAGTTTTAGTGCCAATTGGAGTGCGGTGTCAGGTGTTAGTAGTTACCTTTTAGATGTTGCAACTAATAATACATTTACATCAATGGTTTCAGGATATAGTGCATTATCGGTAGGTAACGTAACTACATACTCAGTTACTGGTTTATCCCCATCAACAACTTATTATTTTAGAGTTAGGGTTAATAATAGTATATGTACAAATAGTACTACTAAAACTGTTATCACCAAACCAAATAATGATGAAAGTGCTTCGGCAATAACATTGACCGCAAATTCTACAGGAACTTGTACAACAACAACAACCTCAACAACCGTAGGTGGTACTCAAACTTTATCAGCACAATCAAGTTATGGTACTGCTGATGATGATGTTTGGTTTAAATTTGTCGCTACCGCACCGTCTATGGATATGACAGTGAGTTTAGGTACGATTGGTGATTTAGTAATTGAAGCGTATACAAGTTCATTAGTTTCTATAGGTGTGGTTGATGCTTCATTTACAACTGAATATGTTTCATTTACAAATCTTACTATCGGTTCTACATATTACGTTAGAGTTTATAGTTTCAGTTCATCATCTTCATATCAAGGAACTTTTACAGTATGTTTAGCCACACCACCGACGATTTCAACGTCAGGGACACTCACAAGTTTTACTTCATGTTCAGGAACTGTATCATCCGAAAAAAGTTTTTCAATAACAGGTTATGGGTTACTTGCTAATATAACGGTGACGGCACCTACGGGTTTTGAATTATCAACAACTTCAGGTGGTTCTTTTTCATCACCAATAACATTGGTTCAGAGTGGTGGTGGTGTTAGTGCAACAACTATTTATGTTAGAATGAAATCTACTGCGACAGGGTCACCTTCAGGAAATATAACTTGTACGAGTACAAGTGCCACTAGTCAAAATGTTGCTGCGAGCGGAACTGTTTCTTCATTAACTATCGGGGGTACTGTTTCATCAAATCAAAATGTTAATAATGGTAATTCACCAAATGATATATCATTAACGGGTAATAATGGTTCGGTGGTTAAATGGGTTAGTTCACCTGATAATTTATTCACAACCACAACTGATATTTTAATTACTAATACGACATTATTATCAGGTAATATGGGTCCGATAACTAGTACGACATATTATAGAGCCGTAGTTAAAAATGGTGTTTGTAGTCAAGATAATTCTAGTTATGTGAAAATGACGATAGTGAACTCTTTACCAATTGAATTAATATATTTCAAAGGTAAAAAAATGGATGATGGTAATTTATTAGAATGGGAATCAGCAACTGAATTAGATAATGATTACTACACAATTTATAGAAGTAATTATCCAATTGATTGGTATAATATTGTTAACATTGACGGTGCTGGGTCATCATCAATACCTAACCACTATCACTATTTAGATAGAGATTTTTCAAATGATATTAATTACTACTATTTAACTCAAACTGATTTTGATGGTAAAACAAAAAAATATGAAATCATATCAATTGATAACCGTTCAATAGTGTCTGAATTAATTCGTGTAACCAATATTTTAGGTCAAGATATAAATTTTGATACACCAGGTTTGAAAATATTCCATTACGCTGACGGTACAATAATTAAACGATATTAGACTTTATTCGATTTATTTTATATCTTTATAAAAAAAATGAAATGGATAGAAATGAAATGGACCAATACCTTGTATCAATTGGTGGTTTAGAAAACGGATTTTTTACAGATAGAGAACCTATCGTCGATAGTGGATTCTTTGGTGTTAATCAGGGATGGTTCCCAATAATAAAATCCTTAATCGAAGACTTAATCAAATTGGGTTGGGACAAACAAATTACTCAAGTTAAAGAGAAGTTTGGTGGTCTAAGATTCTACATCAATTCAGGTAGTGATGAAATCCATCAAAGAATTTTACAGGCCGAAAAAGAAAGTTACGAGACTTGTGAGGTTTGTGGTAAACATGGTGAATTAAGAAAAGATATTGGATGGTATTTCACATTATGTGATGAACATTATAACCTTAAAAAAAATAAAAATGAAATTTGATTTATCTGAAGAACAAATCACTAAATTAGATGAGTGGAAAAAAGCAATTAAAATTGTTTATGGTGAATATGGTTTATTCACATATAGTTTCTCACCAACAGGTATTGGTACAAGTGTTGAAGTATTCAGTGATATTGCAAAGACATCAATTGATTTAACAGAAATTGATAAGTGGTAAAAAAAATAGAAACTATGATAAAATTAGGACTGATTAACTATGAAGGTGATTGTTTAAGAGCAATTAAGAAAGGCGATAATATAATCATCAAAGACCAACACGGTAAAGAATTAGAAACGACAAATGTTAAAGGTTTGTTAGAGTTCTTAGATGGTTATAGAAATATAACTGATAGTGAAGGTAAAAGTTGGGATTATAATGACGTACATAAAGACGCCAAACCTAAGTATTTAAAAATATATGAATTTTTAATCAAATTTCCCAAGGAAGATTTATGAGGTAATAACTAATTATATTAAAAGAAAAATATGATTAGATTTATTTTATTATTATGTACGATGGTAAGTTTACCATTGTTTGGTCAATACAAAGTTGATACAACAATTATAAACGAAGCTTACACATCTTACGTTAATAAAGAATTGGGACAAGCTTTATATGTCAAATACAAGTTATATAAAGGGGGTGGAAAGTGTCTAAGAGCAACCAATTGGGTAAACGATACAAAACTAACTTTAGTTAATGAGAATCAATATAAAGGGACTCTATACGATAAAGGACATTTGGCTAACGCTGAAGATTTTGCTTACAATTGTCATCTTGATTCGTTAACGTTTAGAGATTATAATAGATTACCACAAATAAGAAAATTAAATCGAGGTCTTTGGAAAACAACTGAAACCGAAATTAGAAAAATGTCTCAGACCGATTCGTTAATGATTTATACTGGCGGATATTGGGGAACCCCAAATATAGTTGTGAATGGAATGAAAGTTCCTTCAATTTGTTGGAAGGTAGTTTATAGTTTATCATTAAAAAAAGTTGTATTGTGCTCATTGTTTTATAACAACGACACACCTGTTAAAACTGATACTAACTTAGGTAAACTTGAAATGATGTTGGGGTATTCATTAGGAGTTTTTGATGATTCAAAAAAGAAAAAAAAGATGTGATATGACTAAATTTAAAAATGTAAGTTTGGAAATCTCCAATAAATTGTCTACATTGCAATATGAATGGGGTGATATATCGGATATCGGAAATGAAATTGGGATTATCCTTGGTAAATACATTGATGAAAATGACCATGGATGGGATAAGGATAGCTTTATTGCAGGTTTAAATCACGGTATATCTCACACAGACGGAACACATTGTTAAATTTAAAAAAAATAGTATGAAAAAGTTAGTATTAGGGATTTGTTTGATGTTATCATCATTAGTTTATGGACAAGAAGCTGGTGAGGAATCGGTTTATTATGATTTGTATTGGATTAAAACGGTAACATTCAAAGATAGTTCCGTTGAAAAAGTTCGAATTATCCAAACAGACCCAAGTCCTGAATATTTCAAAAAGGAAAAGATTACTAAATGGGACACTATTGGTGTCTTATCTTATATGGGTCATCAAGTTATTGATTCATTAAACAAACTTAGAGTTAGTAAAGGATTATCCGTGATTACTAATGATGATGAGTTTGCCGAAGATGAATACGGTTATGCTGAAGAAAGTATCTTTGATTTCTATGGTAGAAGACAAACACCTTTGATGGTAACCGACTTCTATTATGATATGGGTGAATGTACTTGTGTTAATGACATTATTGCCGAAATAACATCACATAAAGATATTATGAAACGAGTATTATCTAAACGAAATAAAGTATTAAATGTTTGTGTTCTTTTAGATAAAAAAACAAATGTGTTTAACACATATATTCAAGTAAAAAGATTATTCACTTTAAGTTATTTCATAGGTAATTAGTATGAAGAAAAAGATTGTAGTATTCACAGGTGCAGGTGTGTCAAGGGAGAGTGGTGTCCTAACATTCCGAGATAGTGTTGATGGATTATGGGAAAATCATAATATTGACGATGTTTGTACTCCTTCAGGTTGGAGGAAAGACCGTGAGAAAGTATTGAACTTTTATAACGATAGACGTAAACAATTACCAACAGTTGGACCAAACTCAGCACATACTGATTTGGTTAAGTTAGAGGACAAATATGACGTTACAATCGTAACTCAAAATGTTGATGACCTACACGAAAGAGCTGGCTCATCTAAAATATTACATTTACACGGTGAGTTGACTAAAGCCAGAGGTGCGATGTATAGTCATAAGACAAGTCCATTGGATAATATCGTGGAGATTGGTTATAATGATATTAACATTGGGGATAAGTGTGAGATTACAGGTTCACAGTTGAGACCACATATTGTATGGTTTGAAGAAATGCCATTCAACGTTGAGGAAAGTTATGACGCAATAATTGAATCTGATGTTTTAATCATTATTGGAACTAGTTTGATGATTGGTTATACATTGAATTTATTATCGAGTGTTAGTGATGATTGTAAGATATATTACATTGACCCCCAACCTAGTAGATATTTGGACCACAGTGGTAAAGATATTACATACATTGAGAAACCTGCAACAGAAGGTGTTGAACTAATCTTAAATGAATTGTTATGACAAGAAACATACCAAATATGGAAAACCAATTACTGTTCTTTATGGATGGTAAAAATGGTAAAAAGGACGACCGAACATCTGAAAAATATGAAGAATCTATGATTAATCTTGAGAAGAAGATTGAGAAAGATATGATTGGGGTTTTATCTAAAATGGGGATTAATGCTTCAGTTAAAACTGATAGATATTCATTACCATATCAGTTTCAAATTAAAACAACACAAAATGGTGAGTCATATTTGAATGGGGCGTTTGAATCAATCAAATTATATCGTGCGGTGTTGAGTGAAATGGTGAAAATGGATGTGTATAAAGTTAGGTTTTACATCTTTGCTGAGGTGGAAGATTCATTCCCTATGGGGAAAGTAAATTACTACTTCAACTATTATATTCATTAAAATGAGTGTTGCGATAATTAAATCGAAAAAGGTTGAAAAACATAATGATGTTTTCATACTTCACGTTGGTTTTAACACTATGATTTAGGCGTTCAAATTCATAGTTGGGGTGTTAGATTTATGTTTATTTGGTGGCATGTTTGCGTACATTTAAAATGAATGAAGAAATTAATATTAAAGTTTTCGTTATGGTTATATTATAAATTACCTAAACGTAAAAGAAAAACTGTTTGGGAATTATGAATAAATTAGATAAACAATACACAGATTTACTTCAAACCATATTAGATTATGGTGTTGATAAACAAGATAGAACAGGTACGGGAACTAAATCTATCTTTGGTTATACCATTCGTCATAATATGAAGGACGGATTTCCTCTTCTTACAACAAAGAAAATGTATATGAAAGGAGTTATTACCGAATTGTTATGGTTCTTACGTGGTGATACAAACATTAAATTCCTTTTGGATAATGATTGTCATATTTGGGATGGTGATGCTTATAAGAACTATTGGAATAGTATAGAAACCTCAGAATATGATGGATTTGGGCCTACATCAATTAAGTTACCAACATTAACACAAGAAGAATTTATCAATAAAATTAAAACAGATGACGAGTTTGCTAAGAAGTGGGGTGATTTAGGTCCAGTATATGGTAAACAATGGAGAAATTGGAGACATCATTACCCCAAAACATACCCAGAAATAAATCAATATGAACAATATATTGGTGTTAAAACAATAGACCAAATCGCAAACCTAATCAACGACCTTAAAACAAATCCAGATTCAAGACGTTTGATGGTTAACGCTTGGAATGTTGGAGAATTGGATTCAATGGTTCTTCCACCTTGTCATTA
>Ga0114969_10002804_pt1 | contig 14228 bp, 14 predicted proteins | sample M_130807_MF_Meta_FD_87316 | JGI IMG/M metagenome (GOLD analysis project Ga0114969, IMG submission 87316) | Freshwater microbial communities from Lake Montjoie, Canada to study carbon cycling - M_130807_MF_MetaG | ecosystem: Environmental > Aquatic > Freshwater > Lake | place: Lake Montjoie...
CGCTACGCGATGGCTCACGCATGCTGTTTCTCCCTTCCGAGATCGCGAACTTCCGCAAGGCGCACGCGTTTGATCTATCGGGGATGGTGACGCTACGCGACACGTTGGCTGCCCGCGGACTCGACTTCCGTATGGTCCTCGTGCCAGAGAAGCACACGGTCTACGCCCCGGTGCTGGCCACGCCGCCTGAAGAGCCCTCGGCGCTCTATCTCAATGTGCTCGAAGAGAAACTGCGCGCCGCCGGCATCCCCGTCGTCAATCTGCTGCCGGTGTTTCGCAAAGCCGCTGCCGAACAACTCTCGTCAGGCCGACGTCTCTACCTCGACGATGACACCCATTGGAATGCTGACGGCGTGAGACTCGCGGCCGAGACCATTCAGGCGCAGTGGCAGAACCGAGGCCCGGTTCGATGAGTCTCATCAGCGTGACGTTGCTGGCCATCGTTCTGTTGCAGCAGCCGCCGAAGCTGCCGCCGCAGGCGATCGTTGTCCCCAGTGTCCCCGCAGTCGACCGCGGCGATGCGCGAAAGCCCGCCGGTCAGTCGATCAGCGGCACCATCCTCGACGAGCAGGGCAATCCGCTCAAAGGTGCAACGGTGTCGGCCTGGCGCCTGAGTTATCTGGCCGCTGGTGAACGTCGGCTGTGGTTTGAAGGGAAGGCGACCAGCGACCAGACCGGCGACTATCACATCGACGGCCTGAAGCCCGGCGCGTACTACGTTGACGCGAAGACGTCCGAATCAGTCGCGCCGACGTACTTCCCAGGAACAGCGAATGCCACATCTGCCGCCCTTGTCTCTGTATCTGCCAACAACGGCACCGCGAGCGTCAGCATTCGCTTGCTGTCGATTCCGCTCGCAAAGGTCTCTGGGGCCGTCCTCAACTCTCAGGGTATTGCGTCCGCAGAGTTTGTCGTGTTTCTCTCACCCTTGCGAGATGACGGTGCTCAGACATCGTCACTGAAGTTGATGACCGAGGTCGACGACGGTGGCAAGTTCGTAATCGACGGAGTGTCGCCCGGTGGCTACGCGGTGGCCGCCGTCTCCAAATCCCGGCTGGAGAGGATCGCCAAAACGGGAAGCGGTGGCGTCGGCGACATCGTCGAGGGCGCTGAATCGGGTGTGCAGAACATCACGGTCGATGGCGCCAATGTCGACGATCTGCTGATTCGCACCACGGCCCCGGTGAACGTCGCCGGAAAGATCACGCTCGACGGTTCGGCCATCACCGCGGATCTCGCGAAACGGCTCACGCTGTATACCGCTGAGCGATCCGGTCCTGGCGGCGTGCACTCCGTGATGAACAGGACCTTCGGCGGAGTCTCTGCCGAAGGCCACTTCACCATGCCGATCGTATCGGGTGGACGGCTGCTTCGGGTGATGGGTCTGCCCGACGCCGTGACGCTACAGCGCGTCCTCGTCTATGGCATTGATGTCACCGACGAGGGTTTCGAGGTGGGCAATTCCGACATCCGTGAGGTCGTCATCGCCCTCACATCGAAGCCGACGCACGTGACAGGCCGCGTCACCGATGGGCAAGGCGCACCGGTCGCCGCGGCAAACGTCATCATCTTTCCTGTCGATTCGCGGCACTGGAAGCTCGTGTTGTCTCGCGTGCTTCAGACGGTCAAGACCAGTCGCGACGGCACGTTCGACCTGACCGGAATTCCCTCAGGAAGCTACTTCGCGGCGGCGGTGTCGTCGCTGGCCGACGGTGAGTGGGCCGAGCCGGCGTATCTCGACCGACTCCGACTTGCCGCGACCTCCATAAAATTGAGCGACGGCGAACGAAAAGAGCTGACGCTGATCGTGAAGAAGCAGTAGCCTTTCACCGAGCACAGACAGGAGCTTTCGCATGTTTCGCGTAGTGATCGCCACACTTCTCGCGTCATTTGTTTCCACACAGACACCGGTCCAAACACCGCCGCCGCAACAACAGGCGCCGCCCGCCGCCGGCCAGGCGCGTGGGCAGGGCGCAGGCGCGGCACAGGGTGCCGCACCGGCTGGTCAGGGACAGGGCCGCGGGCCGCAGACGCCCGAGCAAATCAAGGCCGCGCGTGATCGCGAGGTTGAGCAACAGAAGGCGACCGACGAAACCTGGCGCAAGGGCAGCGCCGGCATCATGACGATGGAGAAGGTCACCTACAAGAGCAAGGCGGGTGGCTTTACCGTTCCGGCATTTGTCTTCACACCGCTGCAGCCGCGCGGACCGAAGGGCCATCCCGCGCTCGTCTGGGTGCATCCCGACATTCGCGGCCACGTCTACGAGTACTACATTCCCTACGTGCAGGAAGCCGTCAAGCGCGGCTACGTCGTGATCGCCCCTGAGTATCGCGGCAGCTATGGCTACGGCATGGAGCACTACGACGCGATCGACTACGGCGGCGAGGAAGTGGACGACGTCACATCGGCGACGGAGTATTTGAAGACGATGCCGATCGTGGACATCGATCGGGTGGGCATCATCGGCTGGAGCCACGGCGGCATGATCACGCTGCTCGCGGCTGAGCGTGAGACGAAGATGTTCAAGGCCGTTGCGGCGCTCGTGCCGGTGACGAACCTCTTTCAGCGTCTCGCCTGGAACGGCGTCGAGCAGCGCAAGGCCCAGATCGATCCGCAGAATCGTTACGGCGGATTGCCGAATCAGAAGCGCGATGAGTACAAGCGTCGCTCGCCCATCTACCAGATTGACAACATCGACGTGCCCCTGCTCGTGCACATCACGAGGAATGACGCGGACGTTGTGTACGAAGAAGCCGCACAGCTGGTTGATGCGCTGCGCGCACGCAAACCCTTCACGGCCGAGAGCAAGATCTACGACAACCCCCTCGGTGGGCATCTCTTTGATCGGCAGTACCTGCGGCAGGGGCAGGCCACCGACGTCGCGTTCTACACGCCGACGTGGACGCCCGAGCAGCGCGATTCGTGGAACCGCGTGTGGACCTTCCTCGACTGGAACCTGCGGCCATACCAGGGAGCGAAGTGAGCCTGAATCTGGGCAACTGGTCATCTGGTTATCTGGGCATTGGAAATCTGGTTATTTAGGCATCTCGGCATTGGGAGCCATTCAGTCAGCGCGTCTGCGATATCGCCGGCCGGAGCTGTCGGACTCGACCGAGATCTTCGCGCGGTACTCCGCTGATCCCGATGTCACGCGCTATCTCGGATGGCCGCGCCATCAGTCGATGGCTGACACGCACGGTTTCGTGCGGTTCAGCGACAGCGAATGGGATCGTTGGCCTGCGGGCCCGCTGCTCATCGAGTCGAAAGACACCGGTCAGCTACTCGGCAGCACCGGGCTGATGTTTGAGTCCGCCACATCAGCGGCAGTCGGCTATGTGCTCGCGAAAGACGCGTGGGGACACGGCTTCGCCACAGAGACCGTGACAGCGATGACGACGCTGGCCGGATCGGTCGGTGTCACACGCGTGTTCGCGCTCTGCCATCCGCAGCATCGCGCGTCGGCGCGTGTGCTCGAGAAGGGGCACTTTCTGCTGAACGCCTCGTTTGTGCCCGCGCAGTTTCCGAATCTCGAGAGCGGCGATCGCGGCGAGGCGTTGATGTACCTCTTGCCCCCCGATCTTCACGTCGAGCCGCCGGGCGATGCGAATGATGTGCAGGAGTGCGCGCGCATGATGGCGTCTTCAGAACCCTGGATCACATTGCAGCGCACAGCCGAGGCGCTCGTGCCAGTGATCAGCGATCCGGTGAAGGACGTGCATCTGGTGCGCGACGCGGACGGCATCGCCGCGTTCGTCATTCTGGATCTGCGCGGACTCACGAACGGCTACGTGCAGACCATTTGTGTGCGCGCGGACCGTCGCGGCAGTGGCCTTGGTGCCGCATTGCTCGGCTGGTCAGAGCTGCGCATCCAGGAGCAAAGCCCCAACGTCTTTCTGTGTGTGTCGTCGTTCAACTCCGGCGCACAGAAGTTCTACGCGCGTCTGGGCTATGAGCGGATCGGGGTGTTGCGCGACTACGTCGTCTCCGGCCATGACGAGATCCTGATGCGGAAGACGCGCGGGCCACTGCGCCGAAAGTGACTGGTCGGGAGTAGACTTGGCCTCCTTGGAGGGTGTCCCTGATGGTGTCTGCCTTTTCGTTGTGGCTTCCGATTCTGATTTCCGCCGCGCTCGTGTTTGTTGCGAGTTCCCTGATTCATATGGTGTTCGGCTACCACGCAAACGACGTCAAGGCCGTGCCACGGCAGGATGACGTCATGGCGGCGCTACGGCCGTTCAACATCCCTCCCGGCGACTACTGCATGCCCCGCCCGGGATCGATGAAGGAGCTCGGTTCGGCCGAGCACAAAGCGCGCGTCGAGAAAGGGCCGAACCTGATCTTCACGGTGCTGCCGCCCGACGCCTCGTTCATGGGCGCCACACTGGGGAAATGGTTCGTGTACTCGATCGTGGTGTCGTTCGTGGTGGCCTACGTCACCGGCATCGCCCTGCGCCCCGGCGCGACCTATCCGCAAGTGTTTCGCATGGCGGCCACGGTGGGTTTTGCCTGCTATGCGATGGCGCTTCCGCAGTTCTCGATCTGGTACCGCCGCAGCTGGGGGACGACGCTGTTGTCGATGCTGGACGGCTTCATTTATGGCTGTCTCATAGGGGGAACCTTCGGTTGGTTGTGGCCAAAATAGGCCGTCTCCTAGGGAAAAACAGGCCTCCGCGCCGATTTCCATAGGAGAATCGCCGCAGATTGGTACTAAGATAGGCCGTCGTTCGTTTTTTTTTGAGGAGCATGTCCAATGGCCAAGAAAGCCGCTGCAAAGAAAACTGCCAAGAAAGCCACGAAAGCCGCGAAGCCCGCGAAGAAGGCCAACGCCGCGTTCATGAAGCCCATGAACATCGGTCCGGCACTCGCTGAAGTGATCGGCGCCAATCCGATGCCGCGCACGGAAGTGACGAAGAAGCTGTGGGCGTACATCAAGAAGCACAACCTGCAGGATCCGAAGAACAAGCGCAACATCAAGGCCGATGACAAGCTCAAGGCCGTGTTCGGCGGCAAGGCTGTCGTCAACATGTTCGAAATGACCAAGCTCGTCGGCAAGCACCTCAAGTAAGACGCCGTGAGAACGGACGGACCCGCGCGCGCTGGACATCATTCGACTCTGGCGCGCGCAGGATTCGTCGCTCTGATGGCGGCGACGCTGATCCTCTCAGCGTCTGCACAGACACCACAAACACCGGCGCCCCCCGTTACCGAGGGCAACTTCATCGTCCGTAGCCACACCTTCCGTTCAGGCGAGTCGCTTGCCGACGTTCGCCTGCACTACCGCACCCTCGGTAACCCGAAGAAGAACGCGAGCGGCGTCGTCACGAACGCCGTGCTCGTGATGCACGGCACCGGCGGCACCGGTGCGCAATTCATCACCCGCAGTTTTTCCGGCGAACTCTTCGGACCCGGGCAGCCGCTCGACGCCACGCAATACTTCATCGTGCTGCCTGACGGCATCGGCCACGGCGGATCGAGCAAGCCGAGTGATGGCCTGCACGCAAGATTTCCGCACTACGGCTATCTCGACATGGTGGACCTGCAGCACACGCTGCTCGTTGACGGGCTCGGCGTGAATCACGCGCGCCTGGTCATGGGCACGTCCATGGGCGGCATGCAGACCTGGCTGTGGGGCGAGCAGTTCCCGACCTTCATGGACGCGCTGATGCCGCTCGCGAGCGTGCCCGGTCAAATCTCCGGACGCAATCGCGTGTGGCGGCGCCTCATCATCGATGCCATCCGCAACGACCCCACATGGATGGGCGGCGAGTACAAAACGCAGCCGGCCTCGCTGCGCACGGTCGAGCAGATGATCTGGCTGGTCGGCGGCAATCCCGCAAAGCGGTATCAGGCCGCGCCGACACTCGCTGACGCGGATCGCGTCATGGAGGCCGCCCTCGTCAATTCCCTGCGCAACGCCGACGCGAACGACATCCTCTATCAATATGAGTCGTCGCGCGACTATGACCCGGCACCAGGCCTCGAAAAAATCGTCGCGCCACTCATCGCCGTCAACACCGCCGACGACATCGTGAACCCGCCCGACATTCCGGTGCTCGAGAAAGAAATCGCGCGCGTGAAGCGCGGCCGCGCCATTGTGATGCCCGAGAGCGACAAGACGAATGGTCACGGCACGCACACACTGGCGGCCGTCTGGATGGAGCACCTGCTCCAGCTCCTGAAAGACTCGCAGCGCTAGAGGGCTAGTGATACCTTCACACGGATGAGGCTCTCTCTTCCGCTCGCCGCCCTGTTTGTCGTCAACGTCTTTGCGCAATCCGAGGGTGCTTCACCCGACGAACGCGCCCTTGCGAAGTTCATCGACGACCACCACACCGAAGCTGTCGCGCTGCTCGAGAAGGCCGTGAATATCAACAGCGGCACCGGCAATCTCGCCGGCGTGCGCGCGGTGGGCCAACTCTTCAAGGGCGAGTTCGACGCGCTCGGCTTCAAGACCACCTGGGTCGATGGCGCGGCGTTTCAACGCGCCGGCCACCTTGTGGCAGATCATCCCGGCTCGGGACCGCGGATCCTCCTGATTGGCCACCTCGACACGGTGTTCGAACTCGACAGCCCGTTCCAGAAATTCACACGCGGTGCCGGCGATGTCGCGAGTGGTCCCGGCATCATCGACATGAAGGGCGGCGACGTCGTCATTCTTCAGGCGCTGAAGGCGCTCAAGTCCACCGGCGCGCTCACGTCCATGAACATCGTCGTGGTGATGACCGGCGATGAAGAAGATGGCGGACGGCCGCTGTCGGTCGCGCGAGCGGCGCTCGTGGATGCCGCGAAAGGCGCGACGTATGCGATCGGCTTCGAGAACGGCGACAGCAACATCGCACACGCCGTGTCCGCGCGGCGCGGCATCCAGAGCTGGGAACTGCGCGTGAAGTCGAAGACCGGGCATTCGTCGCAGGTGTTCACGGCCGATGCGGGCAACGGCGCCATCTTCGAAGCGGCGCGAATGCTGAACACGTTTCGCGAGAAGCTCGGCAGTGAACCGCACCTCACGTTCAATCCCGGCGTGATCGGCGGCGGCACGACCGCGGAGTTCGACAGCAAGACTGCGACGGTCAAATCGTTCGGCAAGACCAACGTGATCGCTGCCGAGGCGGTCGTCACCGGCGACATGCGCGCCTTGACCGTGGAGCAGTTCACGAAGACGCGCGCGGCGATGGAGGCCATCGTGAAGTCGGCGCAGTCGGTGACGACCACCGCCACGATCACGTTCGGCGAAGGCTATCCACCGCTGTCACCGACGCCGGGCAATGACGCGCTACTCGCCGCGTTCAACAAGGCGAGCGAAGATCTCGGCCTCGGCACGGTGACCGCTGTAAGCCCGGACCGCGCCGGTGCCGCCGACGTGTCGTTCATTGGCGGTCAGGTGAAGAGCGTCATCGACGCGGTGGGCATGAAGGGCGGCGACGACCACTCGCCGGCCGAGCACGCCGATCTCAGTTCACTGGCCATTCAGGCCAAACGCGCGGCCGTGACACTGCTACGATTGTCGAAGAAGTAACTGCGGGCCTCCGCGGTTCAGCAGGGAGATCCCATGGCCATCTTGCGAACATTCAGTAACGAGATCGAAGCGGAAATGGCGATGTCGGCGCTCGAAGCGGCGGGCATCCAATCCGCCATGACGCGCGACGATTGCGGCGGCATTCAACCGGCGATGGGGCTCACGGGCGGCATCCAGGTGATTGTGGACGACGAGAACATCGAGGCGGCGACCGAGGTGCTCGACGCTCCCGCCGAGGAACCATCGGATGAATTCGTGGGCCGGCCCGATGGCGATCTCGAAGACTAAAGCCTCACACAAAGACGAGCTACAGCGGATTCCCGGTGTGGGTCCGTCGATTGCGAATGACCTGCGCGGGATCGGCATCGCCAGGATCGCGGACCTCAAGGGACGCAGTCCGCAAAAGCTCTACGAGCGCAGCAACCAGCTGCGCGGGATGACGCAGGATCGCTGCCTGCTCTATGTGTTTCGCTGTGCGGTGTACTTCGCCGAAACACCAAAGCCCAATCCAAAGAAGCTCGACTGGTGGGCCTGGAAAGATCAATGACCGAAGACCTCTCTGCGTTTACCGCCACGGACATCGATGGCGTGGTTCGTCCGCTCTCTGAGTTTGCCGGCAAGACCGTGCTGATCGTGAACGTCGCGAGCGCCTGCGGCTATACGCCGCAATACGTTGGGCTTGAAGCGATGTATCGCAGGTTCAAGGATCGCGGCCTCGTGGTGCTCGGGTTTCCCTGCAATCAATTCGGCGCGCAGGAATCAGGCACAGAGGCAGAGATCGCGGCCTTCTGCAAATCGAGCTACGACGTCACGTTCCCGATGTTTGCGAAGGTCGATGTCAACGGCGACGATGCGCCTCCGTTGTTCAAGTGGCTGAAGTCCGAGAAGAAGGGCATCTTCGGGACGGAGTCGATCAAGTGGAACTTCACGAAGTTCCTCGTCGGCCCCGACGGACACGTCATCAAACGCTACGGCTCCGGCGACACACCGGAAGCGATCGAGAAAGACCTGTTTCCTGACCCCGAATAAAACCCTTCAACATGGGGGGCCATGGAGAGGCATGGGGAAGATCAACCCCAAATTATTCGAAGATCAACACCAGGATCTTGATCCTCGAGCAATGGGTTGTGTTACTTGTGTTTGGCCACGTAGTCGAGCGCGAACTGCTTGAGCGTCGGTGACGACAAGCCGATCATCACGGCTTCGGCGGTGGCCTTGTCTTCGGGCCAGCCGTCGACGAGCATGCGCTTGATCAGCCACAACGCGCCCGCGCGGCTGCCGCTCGCGCAGTAGATGAACACGGGCTGGCTCGACGTGTCTTTCAGTGCCGTGAGGTAGCGATCCACGACCGCCTCGTCCGGCTTGCTGCTGTTGATCGGCAGATGCACGAACTTCATGCCGGCAGCGGTCGCGGCCTTGTTCGACTCGTCGATGAGCGCGCCGGTTTCGGTCGCTTCGCGCAGGCTGATCACGGTCTTGTAGCCGCGCTTGCCAATTTCCGCCATGGCGGCCGGCTCCGTGCTGCCGGCGCATGCCACGGTTGCGTCCACCTTCGTAAAATTGCGGATGCCTTCGATCGTTTCCTTCTGGGCGAAGGCGACCGCTGCGACAAGCAGCAACGCAGAGGTGATCAGCAGCTTCTTCATTTGTGGTCTCGCTCGTGGTCCCGTTCGATCAGGACCGTCACCGGTGCGGTGAGCCGCACCGTCAATTGCGTTCCCGTCGTCATCACGGCTTCGGCGCGATCGCCCGCGGCGACGGCCGCCGCACCGCCCGCGGCGCCGGCGGTGCTGCCGAGAATGGCGCCCTTCTTGCCACCGAGCATTGCGCCGAGAATTGCGCCGACGACCGCACTGCCACCGACCTTGGCGTTGGCCTGGCCGCTCGGCGATTCGCCTTCGCGAAAAATTGTGTCCGTCTGAATCGCGACGCGCGTGCCGTCGGCCATCACGATCGTGTTGAACGTGATGCCGAGTCGTGGACGATCCTTGAACTTGCCGCCGCGGTCCACCTGCGTGACGATGCCTTCGAGACGTGAGCCGGAGGCGAGCGCCACGCGGCCGTCCACGAGCACGTCGCGCAACAGCCGCGCATTCACGCGATCTTCGACGCGCGTGGTTTCACTGGAGATCGTCGAGTCGAGGCGTAAACCGAGCACCGCATCTGCCGTGACCGTGACTTCGTCGTACTTTGGTGCGGGCGGCGCCAGTGTCTGCGTCTGCGCGACGGGCGGAGCCGGTGTGGGCGTCGGCGAGGCGACAACAACGGACGGCGCACTCAGCGCCGGCTGCGGCTCCGCACTGCCGACCGCCACACTCACCGCACTCTGCGCAGGTGGTGTCGATGTCTCGTTGACGATGCTGCGCGTGTCGGCCGGTATCTGCGTCGGTCGAGCCGCCGCTTTCGCCGGATTCGGCACGCGTGTCGGCGCGGCAACAGCGGCCTCCGCCGAGGTGGGCGCGGCGGCTGGAGCCACGTCACCGGGTGGCGTCGAGCTGGCGGACTGGGCGGGCTCGTTCACGGGCGCCAGGCGCAGATCAGCCGCATTCGACCGCAACGCGAGATAGCCGCCACCAGCGGCCGCCGCGATGCACCCGAGTCCGATCAGTCCTGCGATGGTGAGTTTTGCGCCCATGTCCCCGTCTCCCCGGGTTGTTACGGATGGTAAGTCAGCAAAGCCCGTACCCGGGGTCAATACCATTATCGGCCCAACGAACAGGACACTGCGTACTCCCGCCCGGACATTCTCACCGGGCACCACTGTTGCAGGCACACTCAGATATGCGCCTGTTCCGGTCGCTTGTCGTGCCCACCTTCGCGGCCGTCCTGCTTCTGGGGCCGGCGGCATCCCCGGCCCTGGCCGTGTCGGTCAAGGATCTGATCGCGCTTTCGCACGAAGGCGTCAGCGACGCAGTGCTGGTGGCGCTCATCGAAACCGACGGCTCACGCTTTACTCTCAAAGCCGACGACATTCGCCAACTCAAGGCCGACGGCTTGAGCGACAGCATCATCGTCGCCATGATCAAGACCGCGCGACCCGCGCGCGACAACGCAAGACCGGTGCAGCAGGAAGACCCCGCGCCGTATCCGCAGCCAGAACCCGAGCAAATCTACCCGCCGCCATCGGCGCCCATCTCCCCGCCAATTTTCGTTCAGCAGACGGTGGTGCAGAAGGTCGAGGTGCAGGCGCCGCGTCCGCGCCGCGAGTACGCTGCGCCCGTCTACATCCCGGTCTACATCGCTGTGCCGACCAAACCTGTCGAGGTCAAGAAGGAAGAGCCGGTGTACTGGGGCTGGGGTGGCCAGCGCAGGCCCGACGCGTGGAAAGAACCCGTCATCATCAAATAGCAAGCGGGTAACATACGGCCGGGCCATGACCCGACTGTTACTTTGTCTCCTGCTCGTTCAGGCTGGTCAGGTTGCACCGCCTGCGCAGACTGGCACGCCGGCCCCTGTCGCTGACGCGCTGATCTATGGTCGCGTCGTTGATCCATCCGGCGCAGGTGTGAGCGCCGCCACGGTGGCGCTGCAGCCGACGACATCTGGCGTTGCGCCACCACCTCGCGTGCTGACCGATGACGAGGGCCGATACTTCTTCGATCGACTGACACCCGGCCCGTATCTTGTCAATGTCACAAAGATCGGTTGGGTCGCCAGCCTCTCGGGCAAGCGGCGCGTGGACGGCAACGGGCACAGCATCACGCTCGCTGAACACGAACGGAAGTCTGTGGATGTCACCACGTGGAAGCTTGGCGCTGTGTCTGGCACGTTGGTCGACGAAGCGGGTGAGCCGATCGTCGATGTCGAAGTACGCGCCGTGCGCCGTGCGCTGATCTCGGGTCAGCGACAGATGGTGTTTGCCGGCACCGCGCGGACCGACGATCGCGGCGTCTATCGCATCTCGGGCCTGACCCCGGCGCAGTACAGCGTGTTCGTGCCCGCGACGGTGGTGTCTGGGGCGATGACGTTTTCTGCCGGTGGGGCGCCCGAGTCGTGGCTGCGCTCGATGACCGGCGAAGGCACGGCGCCGCTCGCTTTTAACTTCGACACGGGCATCGCTGTGCGTGGCAGCAGTGCGCTCGTGCGTTCGATGTTTGGCGCGGTGTCGTCGCCATCGATAGACGCGGCGTGGCTCGCATTTCCTCCGTCGTTTGCCGGCGCACCTGGTGTGGCCGGCGCGACGACCGTGACGCTGTCGTCGGGTCAGGAGCGCATCGGCATCGACATGCAGCTGCGGTTAACGCCGACCTATCCAGTGTCGGGCGTCGTGCAGGCACCGGACGGACCCGCGTCGAATCTCGCACTGCATCTGATGTCGGCAGGGCTCGAAGCTTTTCCGCTCTTCGATGTGGCGACGGCGACAACCGACGGCAGTGGCGCGTTCACGTTTTTCGGCGTGCCGCCTGGCGACTACGTGATTCGGGTTGTGCGCGTGTCGGTCCCCACCGGCTTTCGACTCGGACTCGCGTCCTCCGGCGACGGCAACGGCTTCATCGTGCGCATGATCGGCGGCGGGCCAGGGCAAGGACCGCCGCCCGTGCCCGTTGCGCCGATGTTGCACGCGACCGAGCGCGTGACCGTCGGCAGCACGCCGATCAAAGGATTGCAGTTGTCGCTGCAGCCGGGACCGCGCGTCACTGGCCGTGTTGAGTTCACGGGCAACACGAAGATGCCTGCTGAGACCGCGTGGCGCATGGCATCCGCATCACTCGAACACGCGAACGGCTATCGCTCGGCGAATCCACCGTACGGCCCCATCGCACCGGACGGCACATTCGCGCTACCCAGCGTGCTGCCCGGCGACTACTACGTGCGCGTGACGCCGCCGCAAGGGTGGACGGTGAAGACCGTCACATGGCAAGGCCACAATGTTCTCGACGCGCCACTCGCGCTCAGTGCGACCAACGTCACGGATGTGGTCGTCACACTGACGGATCATCCCGGAACCATTGGCGGCACAGTCTACGGGCAGACCGATCAGCCCGCGACGACGGCCGTCGTCTTGATCTTCCCCGTGTCGCCAGAACTGTGGACCGACTACGGCGTGTCATCGCCGCGCATCGCGACGACGCGTGTGAACGCGGATGGCACCTTCCGCACGGGACCGCTCGCCGATGGTGAGTACCACATGATCGCCGTGGCTGACGAGCAAGCATCCGACTGGCTCGAGCCGGCCACACTGTCCAAATTGAAGGCGCTCGCCCGACAAGTCGTCGTCCGCGAAGGCGAGTCGAGTAACGAAACGTTGAAGTTGGAGCGCATCAAGTGACCCGAGCGCTCACGCTGCTCTTTGTGATTGTCGTCGGCGTCGGTGTGCTTCACGCTGCGCAAACCCCGCCGGCTGCCACATCGCCGACTCCTCAAGTGCGTGATGCCGCGTCTCAAGTGCCGACCGGTACTGCCGCCATCTCCGGTGTCGTCGTCGACGATGAAGGCAAGCCGATGCGGCGGGTGCTGGTGACGTTTGAAGGGGACGCACGAGCGAATCGTTCGGTCGTGACCGACGACCGCGGCCGCTTCGCCGCGACGGAACTTCCTGCCGCACGCTATGCGATTCGCGCGGAGCGGGCCGGGTTTCCTCCGTCAAACTACGGCGCCAAGCGGCCGGGCCGCCCTGGCGCGGGCCTCACGGTGAAGAACGGCGAGCGGGTCGAGAACATCACGCTGCGCATGGCGCGTGGCGCAGTGATCACGGGCCGACTCTTTGACGATCGCGGTCGACCGATTCCATTTGCGAGCGTGACGGCCTACGTCGTCGAGACGCAGCTCGATGGACAGACGTCGGTGCGCGGCGTCGTCAGCGCGGGATCGGCATATCCGATCACCGATGACCGAGGCAACTACCGTTTCTTTGGTCTGCCCGAAGGCGAGTACATCGTCGGCACAGCGCCATTCTTCCGCGGGCTGAACGAGGCCGTTCGCATTCCGACGGATGCAGAGATTCGCGAGGTGTTTGGTTCAGCCGAACGCGCGTCACGTGCCGTCAGCACGGAGACCAGAACGGCGCGAACGACGCCTGACGCGGCCGTGAACTACGCGATGGTGTTCTATGGCGATGTGCTTGATCCGCTCGCCGCGACGCGCATCAAGCTTGTGCCCGGCGAGGAGCGCACCGGCATCGATCTGCACGCACGTCTTGAGCCTCGCGCATCGATTTCGGGAAAAGTGATGGGGCCTGAAGGCAGCCCTCTGCCGGCTCGAATCGAACTCTGGAAGAAGTCGGGCACCGTCGGTCTCGGCACAGGCCAGATCACGAACACGCGTCCGGATGGTTCGATCAGCTACACGAATCTCGCACCTGGTGACTACCAACTGATCGCGATGACCCAGACGCCTCCCATCGTGTTTGCAGAGACGCTGGTATCGGTCATGGGCCGCGACGTTACTGACGTGCGTCTCGATCTCGCGCCCGCGCTCACGGCCACCGGCCGGTTGGAGTTCCAAGGCACGAAGCTCACGCCGCCCGATGCGTCGCAGGTCGTGGTGTCTGTGCGTCCGATCTCCGGCTACTCGGCGGGTGCTTCGCCTGGCCCGGTGACGGTGGCGAAGGATTTCGGATTGACGTTCACGAGCATGCCGCCGGGCCGCTGGCGCATCGATGGCGCGGTGCGCGGTGCGGTGAAGCCGGGCGAGCCGACATGGTCGGTGTTGTCGGTGACGCTCGGCGATCGCGACGTCACGGATCTGCCGTTCGACGTGGCGGTTGGTCAG
>Ga0114969_10002805_pt1 | contig 14221 bp, 10 predicted proteins | sample M_130807_MF_Meta_FD_87316 | JGI IMG/M metagenome (GOLD analysis project Ga0114969, IMG submission 87316) | Freshwater microbial communities from Lake Montjoie, Canada to study carbon cycling - M_130807_MF_MetaG | ecosystem: Environmental > Aquatic > Freshwater > Lake | place: Lake Montjoie...
CGTCATGCCAAAATAATAGGTAGAAAGGATCCCGGCAGCCATCACTGCCGGTAAAGGCGCCCAAAAGCGTACCAGGTACTGAGATTTGAATTGCTGCCAGCTCATGGCATCTCCTGTGCATGACATCCGTAAAATAAACTTTGCGAATCATACGCCATTTAGCGGTATAAACTGCGATTTCAAACATAAAAAAACCAGCCCGAAGGCTGGTTTCTGATGTGACTAACCGCGAGCGGTTAAATCAGTAATTATGCATCACCGAAACGGCGACGTGGTGCAGCAGGTGCCGCGTCGTCACGGTGTGGTGCTGGCTTACCGCCACGGCGTTCGCCACCGGCAGCGTTACCGCCTTCACGACGCTCACCGAAAGAACGACGCGGAGCAGCAGCGGCCCCTTCACGGCGCTCGCCATTAAATGGACGAGCAGCACCGCCACCACGACGCTCACCGCCGTTACCACCAGCAGGACGCTCACGGCGTTCATGCGGCAATGCATCACCTAGCAGTTGCATATTCATCGGCTTGTTCAGGATGCGGGTGCGAGTGAAGTGATTCAGGATCTCGCCCGGCATGCCTTTCGGCAGCTCGATAGTGGAGTGGGAAGCAAACAGCTTGATGTTACCGATGTAACGGCTGCTGATATCGCCTTCGTTAGCGATAGCGCCAACGATATGACGAACTTCTACACCATCATCCCGACCCACTTCAATGCGGTACAGCTGCATCTCACCGACGTCACGACGTTCGCGACGTGGACGTTCAGCACCATCACGGCTCTCTGTACGTGCACCGTCTGGACGCGCGTCACGACGGCGCTCACCGCCACGCTCGTCACGGTCGTTGAACTCACGGCGTTGACGCGGCTTGAATACCGGATCCGGTGGCAGGATCAGAGGACGTTCACCCTGGGCCATTTTCAGCAGGGCTGCGGCCAAGGTTTCCATATCCAGATCTTCTGCCGGTTGCAGTTTAGCCAGCAATGCGCGGTACATATCCAGATCGCTGCTTTCCAGTTGCTGCTGCACTTTAGCGGCAAACTTGGCCAGACGGCGCTCACCCAGCAGGTCTGCGTTTGGCAGCTCAACTTCTGGAATGGTCAGCTTCATGATGCGTTCAATGTTACGCAGCAGGCGGCGTTCGCGGTTTTCCACGAACAACAGCGCGCGGCCAGCACGGCCAGCACGGCCAGTACGGCCGATACGGTGAACGTAAGATTCTGAATCCATAGGGATATCATAGTTCACGACCAGGCTGATACGCTCAACGTCCAGACCACGGGCTGCCACGTCAGTGGCGATCAGGATATCCAGGCGGCCATCTTTCAGACGTTCCAGAGTCTGCTCACGCAGAGCCTGATTCATGTCACCGTTCAGTGCAGCACTGTTATAACCGCTACGCTCCAGCGCTTCGGCCACTTCCAGAGTCGCATTTTTAGTACGCACGAAGATGATCGCAGCGTCAAAATCTTCTGATTCCAGGAAACGCACCAGCGCTTCGTTTTTACGCATGCCCTGCACAGTCCAGTAGCTCTGGCTGATGTCCGGACGGGTAGTCACACTTGACTGAATGCGCACTTCCTGCGGATCTTTCATAAAGCGACGGGTAATACGGCGAATCGCTTCTGGCATGGTGGCAGAGAACAGCGCGGTCTGATGTTCAGCCGGGATCTCCGCCATGATGGTTTCTACGTCTTCGATAAAGCCCATGCGCAGCATTTCGTCGGCTTCGTCCAGAACCAGGCCTTTCAGGCTGGAGAGGTTCAGGGTGCCGCGCTTCAGGTGATCCAGCAGACGGCCCGGAGTCCCAACCACGATCTGTGGGCCCTGGCGCAGAGCGCGCAGTTGCACGTCATAACGCTGGCCACCGTACAGTGCCACCACGTTCACGCCATGCATGTGCTTGGAGAAATCGGTCATTGCTTCAGCAACCTGAACCGCCAGTTCGCGGGTCGGTGCCAGCACCAGGATTTGTGGTGCTTTCAGGGCTGCATCAAGGTTGTGCAGCAGTGGCAACGAGAAGGCTGCCGTTTTACCGCTCCCGGTCTGCGCCATGCCCAGCACGTCGCGACCGTTCAACAGGTGAGGAATACACTCAGCCTGGATCGGTGATGGTTTTTCGTAGCCCAGATCGGTCAGGGCGGCGATGATTGGAGCAGACAGCCCCAGGTCAGCAAAAGAGGTTTCAAACTCAGTAGTCATGTACACGTGCCTCATTAATAATGGCAGCCAGTCTACATAACTCGTCGAGAAAATTTTCAGTCATTTTCATTGAAAAGTGTGAACCGGCTCAAATTAGATTGTAAAACAGACAAAAAAGCCCTCGCCCGTTAAGGCGATTACTCTGGTTAAAAAACCAATGTAATTCAGGCTGATAAGTGTCCGTCAGCTATTGCTGGTCCGATTCCGATAGGTCGTCTTGTTCTTGGCTTAACATCGCCAATTCCAACAATGCATAGCGGTGCTCAACAAAGTTATGAACGTTGTTAGCTACCGTCAGTTTGAACAGCGCCGAAGCGGTGTCCTTGTCCCCCAGACTTAGGTAATGCTTACCTAAATAGAAGTCAGTTTCACTGAGATGCTCAGCGAGCGAAGTGTTATCCGTTGCATCTGCCTTGAGCCGTTCCATCAGCGTTTTTTCGCTGATTGTGCCCAGGTAGAATTCGACAATATTCCATCCCCATTGCCCTCGGTTCGCTTTGTCATAACGCTGCTGGAGCGCTACGGTAGCTGTCTTAGGGTCGATTTCTCTTTCCACCAGATAAAGCCACAACGAACGGAAGGGATCATTTGGATCGTCTTGATAAAACGCCTGCAGATCATCCTGCGCTAACGGGAAGCGACCACCATAATACAGTGCGATGCCCCGGTTTAAACGCGCGTAATTGTAAGTTGGATCAAGCTCTAGTACAGAATCAAACGCTTCATAGGCAGCATCAAAATTGCCTGCCTGCGTAAAGTAAATGCCCAGGTAGTTGAAAACTTCCGGCATATCAGGACGTATCGCTAACGCTTGCGAGAAATCATTGCGCGCCAGTGCACGTAGCCCGAGGCTATCATACAGCACACCGCGCTCATATAAAAGCTGCGCACGCTCATCGTCCGTCAGTGCCCGGCTGGCAAGTATTTGTTCCATGCGTGCCAGGATCACTTCCTGCTGCAGTGTTGGCTGCAACGGGATAGCCAGAACTTCGTCTTTACGCCAATCATGGTTGCTGCATCCTGCCAGCATGAGTGCTGTCGCAACATAACACCAGCGCAAGAAAGGCTTCATTTCCCACTCCCGAAGACAAACATTGGGTGAACGTCCTGTCCTCCGCTTGCTAATACGCGGATATCCTACCCACGTGATAAGAACAGCTCCCAACCCCACGGCGGGGAGCTGTAAAACTTATGATACAGTTACTCTGCTTCAGGAACCGGTGCGGCAGCGGTTTCTGGCGCTGTCGCTTCTTTGATGCTCAGGCGCACACGGCCCTGGCGATCAACTTCCAGTACCTTAACCGGCACTTCCTGGCCCATCTGCAGATAGTCGGTCACTTTCTCAACGCGCTTGTCAGCGATTTGAGAGATATGTACCAGACCTTCTTTACCGCCACCGATGGCCACAAAGGCACCGAAATCAACGATACGGGTCACTTTACCCTGATACACACGGCCAACTTCGATCTCAGCGGTGATCTCTTCGATGCGACGAATAGCAAATTTCGCTTTCTCGTTGTCGGTAGCAGCAATTTTCACTGTACCATCATCTTCAATTTCAATGGTAGTGCCGGTCTCTTCGGTCAACGCACGAATGACAGAACCGCCTTTACCAATGACATCTTTGATCTTGTCTGGATTGATACGGATGGTATGGATACGCGGTGCAAACTCAGAGATATCGCCACGCGGTGTGCTGATTGCCTGTTCCATCACGCCCAAAATGTGCAGACGCGCACCCTTGGCCTGGTTCAGAGCCACCTGCATGATTTCGCGGGTGATACCTTCAATTTTGATATCCATCTGTAGCGCGGTGATACCTTCACGGCTACCGGCCACTTTGAAGTCCATGTCGCCCAGGTGATCTTCGTCACCCAGAATGTCAGACAGCACCACAAAGTTGTCTTGCTCTTTCACCAGGCCCATCGCGATACCCGCAACAGCAGCCTTGATTGGCACACCAGCATCCATCAGCGCCAGAGAAGCACCACAAACCGAAGCCATGGAAGAAGAACCATTGGATTCAGTGATTTCAGACACCACACGCACGGTGTACGGGAAATCTTCTGGTTTAGGCATCATCGCCAAGACACCGCGTTTCGCCAGGCGGCCGTGACCGATTTCGCGACGCTTAGGTGAACCCACCATACCGGTTTCACCAACGGAGTACGGAGGGAAGTTGTAGTGGAACAGGAAGTTATCGGTCTTCTCGCCCATCAGTTCATCGATATTCTGTGCGTCACGCGCAGTACCCAGAGTGGCGGTAACCAGCGCCTGAGTTTCACCACGGGTGAACAGGGCTGAACCGTGAGTACGCGGAAGCACGCCGGTGCGCACGTCCAGACCACGGATCATGTCTTTTTCACGGCCATCGATACGCGGCTCGCCACGCAACACACGGCTACGTACGACGTTTTTCTCAACGTTACCCAGGATGTCTTGAATCTCTGAGGCATCCAGCGTTTCGTCTTGTGCCAACAGAGTTTCCACTACGCTGTCTTTGATCGCGTCAACCTGAGCATAACGCTCTTGTTTCTCGGTGATGTGGTAAGCATCACCCAGACGGCTTTCTGCCAGTTCAGCCACGCGCACATGTAGCGCTTCGTTGACCGCAGGCGCCTGCCAATCCCACTTCGGTTTGCCAGCTTCAGCAACCAGAGCGTTGATGTTTTCGATAACCACTTGCTGCTGGTCATGACCAAACACCACTGCACCCAGCATCTGATCTTCGCTCAACACGTCAGCTTCGGACTCCACCATCAGCACGGCACCGGCAGTACCGGCAACGACCAGATCCAGACGGCTTGCTTTCAGCTCGTCAGTGGTTGGGTTCAGCACATACTGATCGTTGATGTAACCCACGCGCGCTGAGCCGATTGGGCCATTGAACGGAATACCGGACAGGCTCAGGGCTGCGGAAGCGCCGATCATCGCAACGATGTCTGGGTTAACCTGTGGATTGACGGACACCACGGTAGCGATAACTTGCACTTCGTTCAGGAAGCTGTCTGGGAACAGTGGGCGAATTGGGCGGTCAATCAGGCGGGAGGTCAGGGTTTCGCCTTCGCTCGGACGGCCTTCACGGCGGAAGAAGCTGCCTGGGATACGGCCAGCAGCGTAAGTACGCTCCTGATAGTTAACGGTCAGCGGGAAGAAGCTCTGGCCGGGTTTGGCTTTTTTCTGGCCTACAACAGTCACGAATACGGCCGTGTCATCCATGCTCACCATAACGGCGGCAGTGGCCTGACGTGCCATCATACCAGTCTCAATAGTGACGGTATGTTGGCCATACTGGAATTTGCGAATGATCGGTGTCAGCAAAATTTAATCCTTAATTGACGGCGCGCAATCGTAATGACGACTCGACACGCCAGTGACTCAACTTGCCTTCACATTACATCCTCGCGACTAATGACAACCCTTATCTCAGCCTGAGATAAAGCCTCTCATTAGCCGCGCGAACCTCTGTAACGGAAGGTCCTAGTAATACATTAACCTGATTTACCTATGCTTCCTAGAAGAAAGGGGCCAAATTAGGCCCCTTTCCACTGAAACTTGCTCGATTAGCGACGCAGACCCAGACGCTCGATCAGGCTGGTATAACGTGCTACATCTTTACGCTTCAGGTAGTCCAGCAGCTTACGACGCTGAGAAACCATACGCAGCAGACCACGACGGCTGTGGTGATCTTTTTTGTGCTCTGAGAAGTGGCCTTGCAGATGGTTGATTTGCGCAGTCAGCAGGGCAACCTGAACTTCGCTAGAACCGCTGTCGTTAGTACCACGACCAAAATCAGCTACGATTTTAGCTTTAGCTTCAACACTTAGAGACATTGTCATACTCCAGATTATAGATAATAAATACGGGCGCCGATCTCTAATTCAGCAACCCAATGCATAAGCTGCGCCATTCTACTCTTATCCCCGCCATCCTTCAAGCGATCGGGGAGGTACGCAGGGCAAGGCGATCAGTCGAAATACTCAACCACCAGGCGCCGCGGCGCGACTCGCCCATCGTCAGCAATTTCGCCAATACCGATAAATTTACGCTCTGCACCTTCCGTGATGCGTACCAATCCTGAGACTGGCGCGCCCGCAACCTGTACCGGTTGCCCCTGTTTGACGTAACCGGCCACCGCTGGTAGCAGATTCACTTCAGGGAAGTCTTCTGCCGGGCTATCCATCGGCATCAACAGCGGATCGAGCAGTTCGCTTGAAGCGATCCCCTGCTCCTCAGCCTGTGTCGCCAAGGCATGCAGCTGTTCCAATGTGACCATGCGAGCGATCGGATACTTCGCCACCTGCAAACGGCGCAGGTAAATCACATGCGCACCACAACCCAGCAACTCACCGAGATCGTCGGTGATGGTGCGAATGTAGGTACCTTTCGAACAGTGGATTTCCAGCTCCAGCTCATCCCCTTCCCAGCGGATAAATTGCAGTTCGTAGACGGTTATGCTGCGCGCTTCACGTGGCACTTCGATACCCTGGCGCGCATATTCATACAGCTTTTTGCCCTGATATTTCAGCGCCGAATACATCGATGGCACTTGCTGGATATTACCTCGGAAGGTATCCAGTGCAGCATCTAGCTGGGCTTGCGTGAAGTTAACCGGCCGCTCCTGAACCACCTGCCCATCCGCATCCGACGTATCGGTACGCTGGCCCAGGCGGGCAATAACGCGGTAACGCTTGTCAGAATCGAGCAGATATTGTGAGAACTTGGTTGCCTCACCCAGGCAAATCGGCAGCATGCCGGTTGCCAGCGGATCGAGCGCGCCGGTATGGCCCGCCCGATTGGCATTGTAGAGACGTTTCACTTTTTGCAGGGCGTCGTTGGACGACAGGCCCTGCGGTTTATCCAGCAACAGTACGCCGTGGATATCACGGCCACGGCGGCGCGGGCGACTCATTAAGCCTCCTCGTCATCGCCTGATGCAGAACGGCGTTCAGCATCACTTTTCACCACGTTGGTCACCAGGTTAGACATACGCATACCTTCAACCAGTGAGTTGTCGTAAGCGAAAGTCAGTTCAGGCACCACACGCAGTCGCATGGCTTTGCCCAGCAACGTGCGGATATAACCGGAGGCGTCTTCCAACGCTTTAATGCCGTTGGTCACCAGATTCGGATCGTGATTTTCGGTCAATACGTTCAGGAAGGTGACATACACTTTGGCGTACGCCAGATCGCGAGAAACTTCTACCCCTGAAACGGTTGCCATACCGATACGCGGATCTTTGACTTCACGCTGCAAAATGATCGCGATCTCTTTTTGCATCTCTTGTGCCACGCGTTGACCGCGGCTGAATTCTTTTGCCATTTGAGTATCCTCCAGACAAATCGGGGGGCCATGAGGCCCCCCAGAATAAATTTAAGCATCATATGAAGCTTAAGCGATGGTGCGCTGGATCTCGATAATTTCAAACACTTCGATCATGTCGCCAACGCGCACGTCGTTGTAGTTCTTAACGCCGATACCACATTCCATGCCGTTACGGACTTCGTTGACGTCATCTTTAAAGCGACGCAGGGATTCCAGCTCACCTTCATAGATAACCACGTTGTCACGCAGAACGCGGATTGGGTTGTGACGTTTAATCGTGCCTTCGGTAACCATGCAGCCTGCAACAGCGCCGAACTTAGGTGATTTGAACACGTCACGCACTTCAGCCAGACCGATAATCTGCTGTTTGTACTCAGGCGCCAACATACCGCTCATCGCCTGCTTCACTTCGTCGATCAGGTTATAGATCACGGAGTAGTAACGCAGATCCAGGCTTTCTGCTTCGATCACGCGGCGCGCAGAGGCGTCGGCACGAACGTTGAAGCCCAGGATGATGGCATTGGAAGCAGCGGCCAGAGTCGCGTCGGTTTCGGTGATCCCACCTACGCCGGAGCCAACAATCTTCACCTTCACTTCGTCGGTAGAGAGTTTCTGCAGCGAATCAGAAATCGCTTCACAAGTACCCTGTACGTCAGTTTTCAGCACGATATTCAGTTCAGAAACTTCACCTTCGGTCATGTTGGCAAACATGTTTTCCAGTTTAGATTTCTGCTGACGCGCCAGTTTGACTTCACGGAACTTGCCTTGACGGTACAGCGCCACTTCACGCGCTTTCTTCTCGTCACGGACTACGGTCGCTTCATCACCTGCGGCAGGAACGCTGGACAGACCCAGGATCTCAACCGGGATAGAAGGACCCGCAGAAGTCACTTCGCGGCCCAATTCGTCACGCATCGCACGCACACGACCATATTCGAAGCCACACAGCACGATATCGCCTTTGTTCAGCGTACCTTCCTGAACCAACACGGTCGCCACTGGGCCACGACCTTTATCCAGGAAGGACTCGATCACCACGCCGCTCGCCATACCGCTGCGAACCGATTTCAGTTCGAGAACTTCAGCTTGCAGCAGAATAGCGTTCAGCAGTTCGTCGATACCGGTACCGGCTTTTGCCGATACGTGAACGAACTGTGCTTCACCGCCCCACTCTTCTGGCATAACGCCGTACTGAGACAGCTCTTGCTTAACGCGATCCGGATCGGCTTCTGGCTTGTCGATTTTGTTAACCGCAACCACCAATGGCACTTTCGCTGCCTGAGCATGCTGAATAGCTTCGATGGTTTGTGGCATCACGCCGTCGTCGGCTGCAACCACCAGAACCACGATATCGGTCGCCTTGGCACCACGGGCACGCATAGAAGTAAAGGCTGCGTGGCCTGGGGTATCCAGGAAGGTGATCATACCGTTTTCGGTTTCTACGTGGTAAGCACCGATGTGCTGGGTAATACCGCCAGCTTCGCCCACTGCCACCTTGGTGGAGCGGATGTAGTCAAGCAGGGAGGTTTTACCGTGGTCTACGTGGCCCATGATGGTTACAACCGGAGCACGAGACTCGGCAGCAGCACCAGTGTCACGGTCGCTCATCAGCGCTTCTTCCAGCTCGTTCTCACGACGCAGGATAACTTTGTGGCCCATCTCTTCGGCAACCAGCTGTGCGGTTTCCTGGTCGAGGACCTGGTTGATGGTCGCCATTGCGCCCAGCTTCATCATCGCTTTGATGACCTGAGAGCCTTTTACCGCCATCTTGTTAGCCAGTTCGGCAACGGTAAGGGTTTCGCCGATGATAACGTCACGGTTCACCACCTGAGCCGGCTTGTTAAAGCCCTGCTGCAGGGTGCTTGGCTTACGCTTGCCTTTACCACCGCGGGTTACGGCGCGAGCTTCTTCGCGGTCTGCTTTAGACTCGGAGAGCTTGTTGCCTTTTTTCTGCTTGGTCGCTTTGCCACCGCGAGTACGGCTGCGGCGCTCGCCTTCAACTTTGGCGTCGTTTTCGTCTTCTGCTGCACGAGCGTGCTGAGAGGTGGTCACGTGGTAATCGGCTGTTTCAACCGCAGCGCTTGCTGCTTCAGCTTCGGCCCACTTCTCACCGTTCTCTTCGGCCACACGGCGCGCTTCTTCCGCTACGCGTTTGGCGTCTTCCTCAACCTTACGGCGCACTTCTTCTTCCGCTTTACGTTTCAGTTCAGCGGCTTCGGCTTCACGGCGTGCTTTTTCTGCCTGAGCTGGCTTGGTCATTTCGTCGGTACGTTGATTGGTCACTTTTTCTTTTTCCGCTGAATTACGCTTAGCAATCTCCGCGGCCTCACGTTTGGCTTGCTCTTCGGCTGTGCGCTTCGCTTCAGCTTCACGTTTCGCTAACTCTTCTGCTTCGCGCACTGCCTGCTCTTCCGCTTCACGCTGTGCCTGCTCTGCCGCTTCAGCCTGTTGAGCTTCTTGCGTATCGCGATTTACATAAGTGCGTTTCTTGCGGACCTCAATTTGCACCGATTTACTTTTACCGCCGGTGCTCGGAATATTCAAGGTGCTGCGCGTTTTGCGCTGCAACGTGAGTTTACCTGGTGCACTACCGTGTTCACGGTTCAAGTGCGCCAGCAAGGTTTCTTTCTCATGCTGGGTCACAGAGTCAGTCTCTGACTTGTTGATCCCAGCATCAGCAAACTGCTGTACCAGGCGATCAACTGGAGTCTGAATCTCTGCTGCCAGCGATTTTACGGTTACATCTGTCGTCATGCTGTTCCTTCCTGCTACAGTTTATTACGCGTTGTCACCAAACCAACAGATATTACGGGCGGCCATAATCAGCTCGCCGGCCTGCTCATCGCTAAGCCCTTCAATATCAGCCAGATCGTCAACACCCTGCTCGGCAAGATCTTCCAGCGTACAAACCCCACGCGCGGCCAGTTTAAAGGCCATGCTGCGCTCAAGCCCTGAAAGGTTGAGTAAATCATCAGCAGGTTTTTGGTCGCCCAGGCTTTCTTCCTGAGCCAGAGCCAGCGTGGTCAATGCAGCTTTGGCGCGATCGCGCAACGCTTCAACGGTATCTTCATCTAGGCCGTCGATTTCCAGCAGCTCTTTGATCGGTACGTAGGCCAGCTCTTCTAACGTTGAGAAGCCCTCTTCGACCAAAACAGTGGCGAAATCTTCGTCGATAGCAAGATACTTGGTGAAGGTATCAATGGCGGCATGAGCCTCGGCCTGATGCTTGGCCTGCAGATCGTCCGCCGTCATCACGTTCAGTTCCCAACGATCATCATCACGATGCTGTTTCAACAACTGGGAGGCTAAACGCACGTTTTGGCCATTACGGCCGATCGCCTGTGCCAGATTGCTGGCTTCAACGGCGATATCCATCGTGCACCGGTCTTCATCCACCACGATCGAGGCAACATCTGCCGGGGCCATGGCGTTAATGACGAACTGTGCAGGGTTATCATCCCAGAGGATGATATCAATACGTTCCCCGCCAAGCTCGCTCGAAACGGCCTGGACGCGGGCACCGCGCATACCGACACAAGCACCGACCGGGTCGATACGCTTGTCGTTGGTTTTCACAGCAATTTTTGCACGGGAGCCAGGATCGCGGGCTGCCGCTTTAATCTCGATCACTTCTTCACCGATTTCCGGCACTTCGATGCGGAACAGCTCTTTCAGCATATCCGGGCTGGAACGGCTGACGAACAGTTGCGCACCACGCGCTTCTGGACGCACGGCGTAAAGCACACCGCGGATACGGTCGCCTGGGCGGAAGTTTTCGCGCGGCAGCATGTCTTCACGGCCAATGACGGCCTCGGCGTTGCTGCCCAGATCCAGCGCAATGCTGTCACGGTTAACTTTTTTCACCACGCCGGTGACGATCTCACCTTCGTGTTGGCGGAAGGCGTCAACCACCATCGCACGTTCAGCTTCACGCACTTTCTGTACGATAACCTGCTTCGCGGTCTGGGTAGTGATACGGTCAAAGGTGACGGATTCGATCTGATCTTCGATATAACCACCCAATTCCATGGATGGATCTTCATACTGCGCAGCTTCCAGCGTGATTTCACGCGTTGGCTGAGTCACTTCATCAACTGCGACCCAACGGCGGAAGGTATCGAAATCGCCGGTTTTACGGTCAATGCTGACACGCACGTCGATTTCCTGCTCATACTTTTTCTTGGTTGCGGTGGCTAATGCGGTTTCCAGCGCTTCAAAAATCTTCTCACGCGGAAGGGATTTTTCATTGGAAACAGCTTCAACAACAGCCAGAATCTCTTTGTTCATCCTAGTTGCCTCATCCAAACTTTAAAAGTGGGGTACCAGGTTCGCTTTCTGAATGTTGCTCAGCGCGAACACTTCATCTTTCCCTTCCACAGTAACCGTGATCATCTCGCCTTCGACGGATTTGATGATGCCCTGCCATTTGCGGCGGTTTTGTATCGCCATACGCAGAACAACGCTGACTTCTTCACCGATAAAACGCTGATAGTGTTCTGCGGTGAACATAGGACGTTCAAGGCCAGGAGAGGAGACTTCCAAGTTGTAAGCGACCGTGATCGGATCTTCGACGTCCAATACAGCGCTGACCTGGTGGCTGACATCAGCGCAATCATCAACATTGATTCCGTTCTCACTGTCAATATAGATGCGTAGCGTCGATTGGCGCGCCCGAATAAATTCGATACCTACGAGCTCAAAGCCCAACGCCTCTACCGGTGCGGAAATCATCTCTGTTAACTTTTGCTCTAATGTGGACAAGCCCACCCCCAAGACATAAAAAAAGGGCTTAATAGCCCAGTGATTCTGTTGCCAAATAACAAAAAACCCCGAAAATTCGGGGCTTTATGCAACTGGACCCTGTTTGCCGCAAAGCGGCTTCGGTGCAACTTTCTAACAAGTGTCATTTTCAAATGTTTTTCGAGAAAAGCGGGTTTCAATCGAAAAGTGTATTTGAAAATAAACACTTAAAGGAAAGTGGTTGCGGGGGCCGGATTTGAACCGACGACCTTCGGGTTATGAGCCCGACGAGCTACCAGGCTGCTCCACCCCGCGTCCGAAAACGTGGCAAATATTACGCCGATAATCGCAAAAAAGCAAGTTATCTCTGGGATTTGGTACCGAGGATGGGACTCGAACCCACAAGCCCGTTAGGGCACTACCACCTCAAGGTAGCGTGTCTACCAATTCCACCACCTCGGTACAGATTCTTACTGCTAACGGCTGTTTTTACTCTTAGGCACCAACAACCGTTTTCAAACTTTTTATTGCTTAGCGCGGGATATCGCTGCTCGGCTTAGCAGGTTCTGCCGGTGCGGTAGTCTGCTCAGTTTTCACTGGCTGACCCAGGTTTTCCCACTCGCTGCCTTTCTGGTTCTTATTGCTGCTCAGGTTACCCAAGATCAGACTGATGACGAAAAACAACGTCGCCAGAACAGCAGTCATGCGGGTCATAAAGTTGCCTGAACCAGTCGATCCGAACAATGTGCCAGAAGCACCTGCTCCGAATGAGGCTCCCATATCAGCGCCTTTGCCTTGCTGCAACATAATCAGAGCCACTAGCCCGATTGAAATCAGCAAGAAAATTACCAGAAGAGCTTCGTACATAGTTGTACCTGTATCCTTGCGGGTTTACCGCGTGCCAAATGCTTCTCACCCCAGATGCTTCTATAATGAAGTCGCGGCGTGTCATTAAACAGCCCACTGAAGCGGGTGTGAATACTAACCAAAGCTGTCAGGCCACGCAAGGGCAATTTGCTGCCACCGATGCGTTTGCAGAAAAAAACATCAAAAAACGACGTAATCTGTGATCTACGCAGGCTCCCTGAAACGGAGCCTGCGTGAAAACAACGTGTTAGCCTGCCAGTTTCACCGCATCGGCGATACGATGCGCCAGCATCTCAACCTGTTTTTCGTCTTCACCTTCCACCATCACGCGGATTAACGGCTCAGTGCCCGATTTACGCAACAGAACACGACCATGACCAGCCAGTTCGGCCTCTACCTGCGCCGTCACTGCGCGCACAGCTTCGGATTCCAAAGGGTTATGTTCACCGACAAAACGCACGTTAACCAGAATCTGCGGCAGCAACTTCATGCCGCTGCACAGATCGTGCAGGCTCATGCTATTGCGCACCATTGCAGTCAATACCTGCAAACCGGCCACAATGCCGTCACCGGTGGTAGTTTTATCCAACAGAATTACGTGGCCGGAGTTTTCCGCACCAATACGCCAGCCCAGCTCTTGCAGTTTTTCCAGCACATAGCGATCTCCAACCTTGGCACGTGCGAATGGGATCCCCAACTGCTTCAGCGCCAGTTCCAGACCCATGTTGCTCATCAAGGTACCCACGGCACCGCCACGCAACTGGCCTTGACGCAAACCTTCACGGGCAATGATGTAGAGGATCTGGTCACCATCCACTTTGTTGCCCAGATGATCCACCATCATCAAACGGTCGCCATCGCCATCGAAGGCCAAGCCAACATGTGCCTGCTCTTCCAGCACACGTGCCTGCAGTTGACGCACATCGGTAGCACCACACTCTTCGTTGATGTTCATACCGTCCGGCTCACAGCCGATGGCAATCACCGTAGCACCTAACTCACGCAATACACTTGGTGCGATGTGGTAGGTTGCACCGTTCGCGCAATCCACCACAATTTTCAGGCCATTCAGGCTCAATTCGCTTGGGAAG
>Ga0114969_10002806_pt1 | contig 14219 bp, 8 predicted proteins | sample M_130807_MF_Meta_FD_87316 | JGI IMG/M metagenome (GOLD analysis project Ga0114969, IMG submission 87316) | Freshwater microbial communities from Lake Montjoie, Canada to study carbon cycling - M_130807_MF_MetaG | ecosystem: Environmental > Aquatic > Freshwater > Lake | place: Lake Montjoie...
ACCTACAGTCATTAGAATTTAATAATTTAGCTCCCCAGACTTTAATTTCTTTATTTAAAAACTCTTCAATCTCATTAACTTTATCTATAGTAGCTTTAGTAAGTTTATTGCCATTTTTAAATTTCAACCCATTTACTCCACATAATGGCTTTATAGATACATAACTCGAGTCTGTATCATTATAAATAATACATTTATTAAGCACATCATCACTAATGGTATTATTTTCATTCTTAATAAACTGTTTAAGTAGTTCATTAGAGTGCTTAATAACAGCTTGACCAGTAAGGGTAATAGAAGACGCTATATCGTCATCACCGAAAGGAGCATTCTTATTTCCAAAATAACCGTAAATTGAATTAATAAAAACCTTAATGCACATTTGCTTTGCATCAAGCTGGCCTATAGTTATGTTTACTGCCTTAGCTTCGCTTACATCTTTATCATTAAATTCTGAATATTTTTTCTTAAGCTTTTTAATATCCTTTCTTATTGCTTGTCTTTTATTATAATAGTAATCTAAAATTTCAGGCATTACTCCTTTCTTCTTTTGAGTAAAGAGTACATTAGCTCTACTAATTGCTATTTGTTCAGTCTCGACAAACGCTGCAAACTTAGCAATAGGTAATGAGTATGTTTTACCACTTACATGTCGCATAGTAACTTCTGTATCAGTTTGCTTTTCAATAACGCCGACTTTAGTTTCTGGTGAAATATTAAGACTAATCATCACGTTCGGATATAGTGAATTAGCATCAAATGATATAATATTTTCTTGAAAACCGTTTAAAGGTTCACCAACATAAGCACCAGGATTTTTACTACCATCATCTTCATCTCTAATAAATGAAGGTATCTTTTGATCTCTATGTCTTGCCCTTACTGCAGTTGCTCCGTTAATAACCGAAAGAGATCCCATAGCAGCTTCAAATGTAGTTAACCCTACATATGCTAACATTCTTATAAGTTCTGTATATTTTAATTTCTCTTCAAGCTTTACTAACAACTTAACGTCTTGAATATTATAATCAATAAATGTCTTCCAATCAGTATCAGCTAACGTTGCAAGATTCATTGAACCAAAATCAATTTTACCTTCTCCTAATTCAGCTTGAGCTATTGATGCTAATTTATAGCTTTCTCGTACACCTAAGCAAAAACGTTTATAAACATCTAGATAGTCAATAAGAGATATACCTTCTATATACCAACGAATTTGTTCTTGGCCGAACTTACCTTTAACTGTTCTATTATAAACATTACCGGAAGGAGATAATCTCTTCATATAATCCTCTCCTAAAATTTTAGAACATCTATTAATAATATACGGTATATCAAAAAATTCTGAATTCCAGCCAGTTAAAATATCTGGGTAATCACTTTCAAAATACTCGATAAATTTTTTAAAGATATCTTTTTCATCAGCGCACTTAACGTAAGTTACATCTTTATCTTCTGAAATATATTCTTTTACACCCCAAGTATAAAAATGTTTGTTTAATGAATCATAAATAGTTATAACGTTTACTTCTTCATTAGCTTTATTAGCATGCGGAAAATCATCAGGGGCATACACCTCGATATCAACAAACATTACTTTAATAGGATGTTGAACAAACTCTATTGTTTCGTTTGTCTTCCAGAACATATCAATAAGATATTGTTGTGTAATCGGGAAGTTATCAAATACTCTCTTTACATTCGTGTCTTTTAAGTACTTGTATCTATCGTACTGTGATCGGAATATCTTCTTAGTTAATTTTGTACCGTAAATTGATTCAGAGTCTCCATTGCCTTCAACGTATAAGTACGGTTCAACCGATGCCTTAAATTGTATTCTTTTACCATCTTTATCCCAGGTAAAGAGATTAACAGCACATTCTTTACCATTATAATATATATTTCTATAACTCACTTCCATATTATATACATATTCCCGGTAAATATAGAGTATATTTTATAACATCATATAAATATTGAAGTAATGCCTATCGGTGCAGCCAAATTATCAATTTTAAGTAAGGTAATACCTGTTGTTTCAACAACACCCACCCCAACAATTACTCCTACAGCTAGCGTAACGCCTTCTATTACTCCTACTGCTAGTATTACTCCTACAGCATCGGTAACACCAACAAGATCAATTACTCCTACAGGTAGTATTACTCCTTCAGTAACAGTAACTCCTTCAATTACACCTACAAGATCAATTACTCCAACTGCTAGTATTACCCCTACTGCTAGTATTACACCTTCAGTATCAGTAACTCCTTCAATTACTCCTACAGCATCAATTACTCCTACAGCGTCAATTGCAGGTACAGTTAGCGTAACCCCTTCAATAACACCTACAAGATCAATTACTCCCACTGCTTCTTTAACTCCTACAGCTTCTATAACATCGTCGATAACACCAACAGCTTCGATTACACCTACCTCATCAATAACACCAACAGCTTCAACAGCTCCAGCTGCTTCGATAACACCAACAACTAGCGTAACACCTTCAATTACACCTACAAAATCAGTAACACCGACAGCTAGCGTTACTCCTTCAATTACTCCTACAGCGTCATTAACTCCTACTGCTTCAGTTACTCCTTCAATTACCTCTACTGCATCAATTACCCCTACTGCTTCTGTAACACCTTCAATCACTCCTACAGCATCAATTACTCCTACAGCGTCAATAGCAGGTACAGTTAGCGTAACTCCTTCAATTACTCCTACAAAATCAATAACACCTACTGCTTCAATAACTCCTTCAATTACTCCTACAGTATCAATTACTCCTACAGCGTCAATTGCAGGTACAGTTAGCGTAACCCCTTCAATAACACCTACAAATTCAATTACCTCTACTGCATCAATTACCCCTACTGCTTCAGTAACCCCTTCAATTACTCCTACAGCATCAATTACTCCTACAGCGTCAATTGCAGGTACAGTTAGCGTAACCCCTTCAATAACGCCTACAAATTCAATAACGCCTACTGCTTCAATAACGCCTACTGCTTCAGTAACTCCTTCAATTACTCCTACAAAATCAATAACCCCTACCGCTTCATTAACACCAACATTTACAGTAACGCCAACTGCATCAATAACCCCTACAAAATCAATTACTCCTTCCCCTACACCTTCACCTATCGTACCTGCAGTTTTAATTTATGATTTAGATGGTGCTAATTATACAGCTGTTCCGGTGAATAATACAACTGATGCAACTGGTAATTATACATTAACAGTAGCTAACGCCGGTGGTAGTATTTCTTATAGTAGTTCAAATGGGGGGATGTTTAGTAAAACTACCAGCTCAGGTACAGACGTTATTTACGGTGGTCCAAATTATATAAGTACTAGTCAAAATTATTCAGTGTTTATGGCATATAAACTTTCCAATACATCTAACGGTAGATTATTAAACACAGCAAGTGAAGTGGTGGGTGATTGGTTATTGGGTAGTTATGGTAGTGGAGTAACTAGTTATATGAACGTTTTCTATCCAAACTCCACGGTTAATTTAGCAAGCGATGCTGGGGATAATAATTGGCATTTAATTTGGGGGACTTACGATGCTACATCTGGGGTTGCTAATCTTTATATAGCTACAAGTTCATCTCCTACCGGGGTATATAAAACGGTAACCTTTACACCGGGTACCGTACATGGGTTTAATCAACTAAGACTTTGGAGTAGAAATGGTGGGTCTGAAGTTCAGACTGCTGATATAGGGTTTGTTAAAGCGTATAATAATGCATTAACATTAACAGAAGTACAGACTCTTTACTCAACATATGCAGGCAGATTTAATTTACCACCAAGTGTAACTCCTACCTCAACAATAACACCTACAGCAACGCCTTCTATATCAATATCACGTTCAGTAACCCCTACTACAAGTATTACACCTTCAATTACACCTACAAATTCAATAACTCCTACAAATTCAATTACTCCTACTACATCAGTTACCCCTACAAAATCAGTAACTCCAACAGCTAGTGTAACCCCTTCAATTACCCCGACAGCTTCATTAACGCCTACCAATTCAATTACTCCTACTACATCAATTACTCCTACTGTTAGTATTACCCCTACTGCTTCAGTAACTCCTTCAATAACTCCTACAGCTTCATTAACACCTACCAATTCAATTACTCCTACAGCTTCAATTACTCCTACTGTTAGTATTACCCCCACAGCTTCAGTAACTCCTTCAATAACTCCTACAGCTTCAGTAACTCCTTCAATAACTCCTACAGCATCAATAACACCAACATCATCATTATCGCCTACCGCTTCGATAACTCCTTCAATTACTCCTACGACATCAATTACTCCTACAGTTAGTATTACCCCTACAGCTTCAGTAACTCCTTCAATAACTCCTACAGCTAGTGTAACACCTACTGCTTCATTAACACCCACAACGTCAATAACTCCTACAGCTTCAATAACTCCTACAACTTCTGTAACACCAACAGCTTCAATAGCTCCTACAAATTCAATAACACCAACAGCTTCAATAGCTCCTACGCCGTCGCCGTCATTACCACCAACCGCTTCTCCTTCATTACCAGCAACAGTAACCCCAACAATTACCCCGACAACATCACCTTCATTAACACCAACAACATCAATATACCCTACACCTTCTCCTTCATTACCACCAACAGTAACACCAACACCTTCTCCAGCCCCACCATGTACTTCATATAATATTGATGCTAGTTATGATCCAGGTACAGGAGATTACGCAATTGATGCGGCTTGGACATATTGTAACGGTTCTGGTGGTTCATTAATTGCCTCTCAACCATCACCTTGGAATTCAGGCACTATTTGTGCTCGTAATGGTTCAATGAACGTATTTACCGGCTTCTTAAATACTGGAGGATCTTGCACTTAATAAATACTTTAATATGGAAATTATAAATAAAAATTTTGATGATTTTAAAACTGCTTACATTAATAATAAACCAACAGGCGGTATAACAAAGTTATATCTTAATAGAGCTGGTGATAATATTGCACTGTTTGGGGCATGTATTTTAATGGATGGTAGTTTAAGTGTGATAAATAACCTTGGAGAATACATACAATTAATTGAATCAGATAGTCTTTTTGTCAATAACATTTAACTTGTGTATATTATTGTTTGGAATATGGTTAGGTTATACAGGCTTGCATAAATATAAATAATGAAGCAAGAACCTTATTACTTTGAAATAAAGGATATGATGGCTCAGTTTATAACTGCGTTCGATGATATCGTAATAAAGAGGTATAATGTTAATAGAAAGGCAGAAGACAAGCTTGCTGTAAGGATTCTATATTCACCTAAACAACGGGTACTTTATGATATAATAAATACAGCCCAAAATATGACCTTGCCTGCAGTAGCTGTAAATATAGCAAGTATTTCAAGAGATAATAGTAGAGTTTTTAATAAACTTGACAGCGCAAATTATACACAAGGTAGCAATAATAAATCAGGTCGTTATAAAGCGCCTGTACCAATTAATATTTCTGTTAATATGTCTATTATAACTAGATACCAAACAGATATGGATCAAATTTTAAGTAATTTTATTCCTTATTCGAATCCTTATGTTATTATAGCTTGGAAAATTCCTGAAGCTTTTGACTTACCCAGTCCGCAAGAAATAAGATGTGAAGTATTATGGGATGGTAATGTTACAATAAATTATCCTGTTGAATTAAACGGTCAACAAAAACCGAGAGTAGTAGCAGACACGACATTTACAATTAAGGGTTGGGTATTTAAAGAGGTTACTGGTCCTTATGATAACATTTATTATGTGGATTATAGTTTGAGTCCAGAAAATAATATAACTAGTTTTGAGGAGTTATCTGGTACAGACTAACATGGCAGTTAATAATTACAGTTCTAGAGGTTTATATAATGAGACAGTCACGGGGCAAGTCTCTTCTTCACCTACTATAACTAATATGTTTTATGATGGTGTTTTAATTGACGGTAATTTTACATTAACATCAGGATTGACTGGTATCATAAGATTAGAAGGATATAATTTTACTAAAATTGATGGTATATTATTATCATCTAATAATGCAAATTTATTTACAGGTTTTCCGGGGTTAACAGCTATAGATATTTTAGGGTCTGAAACAGTAACCATAACTGGGTATAATATACCAGTATATGAAATTTTTAGCAATACTATATTACAATTTAATATACCACCTTTATATCCACCGCCTTTAAGTACGGATGCATTTTTAGTATTTGTACCTTTTAATAAGGCGGGTTACCAAACTACTTCAGAAACTTTTGGAATATCTCCAGGAGTTACCCCATCAAGAACCCCTACAGCAAGTATTACGCCATCGATAACTCCTACGGCAAGTATTACCCCATCGATAACTCCTACATCAAGTATTACCCCATCGATAACACCTACAGTAAGTATTACCCCTACAGCAAGTATTACACCAACTGTTACGACTACCCCAGCCTCATCAGTTACTCCTACAGCATCGATAACACCAACGGTTACAATAACACCTACAGCAACGTTGACTCCTACAACGTCGATCACACCTACAGTATCGATTGGCTCTACATCAAGTGTAACGCCATCAATTACTCCTTCTACATCGATCACACCTACCGCATCAATAACACCCACTCCTTCAATCACCCCGACTGCTTCAATATCTCCTACAGCGTCAATTACACCTACAGTATCAGTAACCCCTGCATCAAGTATTACTCCTACAGCATCTTTAACACCTACTGTAACACCTACAGTATCAATTACACCTACAGCGTCATTAACCCCTACTGCTTCAATAACTCCTTCAACAAGTGTTACTCCTTCAATAACACCAACAGCTTCATTAACCCCTACAAGTTCTGTTTCTCCAGTTGCAAGTGTAACGCCAACAAATTCAATTACCCCTACTTCTTCAGTAACCGTATCGGTAACCTCTACAGTAAGTATTACTCCTACGCCTTCAATAACACCGACTGCTTCAATCACACCTACAGCGACATTAACACCTACCGCTTCAATAACCCCTACAGCATCTCTAGCAGGGTCTGTAACACCAACAGTGTCGATAACTCCTACATCGACAATTACTCCTACACCATCGATTACCCCTACAGTATCAATAACACCTACAACCTCTCCGGCAGCGTCAATAACACCAACGGCGTCAATAACCTCGACAGCGTCGATAACACCAACGGTATCGATTACACCAACAATTACACCAACGGTATCAATAACTTCGACAGTATCAATAACACCTACAGTATCAATAACACCAACAGTTACTCCTACAGAATCAGTAACGCCAACAACAAGCGTAACACCAACTGTAAGTATAACTCCTACATTAACACCAACAAGTTCATTAACACCTACAGCGTCAATAACACCAACGGTTTCAATAACCTCCACAGCGTCAGTAACACCTTCATTAACTCCTACACAAAGTATCACACCTACCGTAAGTGTAACACCAACAATAACCCCATCAGAAAGCAGTACACCTGCAGCTACAATAACGCCGACATCATCAATAACGCCTTCAATAACACCAACCGTTTCAATTACTCCTACAGTAACGCCTACTGAATCGTTAACACCTACATCGTCAATTACATCCACCGTAAGTATAACTCCTACCGTGTCAATAACTCCTACGGTAACGCCTACAGAATCCGTAACACCAACAGCTTCATTAACGCCTACAGTTTCAATAACTCCTACTGTAACACCTACAGAGTCGATAACACCTACAGTTTCAATTACCCCTGCATCAAGTATTACGCCGACGGTAACCCCTACAGAGTCTGTAACACCAACCGCTTCAATTACTGCTACTGCAAGTATAACACCAACAGTAACTCCTACAGTTTCGATTACACCTACAGAGTCTGTAACTCCTACTGCATCATTAACGCCAACAACAAGTATAACACCTACAGTTACTCCTACAGAATCAGTAACACCTACAGCTTCATTAACACCAACAGCTTCATTAACACCGACCGTATCAATTACTCCTACAGTAACTCCTACTGAGTCTGTAACACCAACAAGTTCATTAACCCCTACCGTTTCAATAACTCCGACAGTTACTCCTACAGAGTCAATAACTCCTACTGCTTCATTAACGCCGACAGCTTCAATAACTCCTACAGTAACTCCTTCAGAGTCAGTAACTCCTACTGCAAGTATAACACCAACAGTAACCGTAACTCCTTCAGTAACGCCTGGAGAATCAGTAACTCCTACAGCATCGATTACTCCTACAGTATCAATTACTCCTACAGTATCAATTACTCCTACAGTAACGCCTACTGAATCGTTAACACCAACAGCTTCGTTAACCCCTACTGCATCGTTAACACCGACAGTATCAATTACTCCTACCGAGTCAATAACACCAACAACGTCAATTACTCCTACCGAGTCAGTAACACCGACAGCGTCAATTACACCTACAGTATCGCCAACAGAATCAGTAACACCTACCGCTTCAATTACTCCTACAGTATCAATTACTCCTACAGTAACACCTACTGAATCGTTAACACCGACAGCTTCATTAACACCTACTGCTTCAATAACACCTTCAATCACTCCTACCGCTTCAATCACCCCTACAGAGTCAATTACACCTACAGTATCAATTACACCGACAGTAACACCTACAGAGTCTGTAACACCAACCGCGTCAATTACCCCTACAGTATCAATTACTCCTACATTAACACCTACAGAGTCAATAACACCTACTGTAAGTATTACACCAACACCTTCATTAACACCTACAGAGTCAATAACACCTTCTGTAACTCCTACAGAATCAATAACACCTACAGTTACATCAACACCTTCAATTACACCGTCGATAAGCAGTACACCAGCTCAAACAATTACACCATCAGCTTCAATAACTCCTTCAATAACACCTAGCGAATCAATAACACCTTCAATAACACCAACAGTATCTGTAACACCTTCAGTAACTCCTACAGAGTCAGTAACACCTACAGCTTCATTAACCCCGACAGTTTCAATAACACCGACAGTAACACCTACAGAGTCAGTAACACCTACAGCTTCAATTACACCTACAGTATCAGTAACAACATCAGTAACCCCTACTGTAAGTATTACACCAACACCTTCAATAACCCCTACAGCTTCATTAACACCTTCAGTAACGCCTACAGAATCAATAACACCTACAGCATCATTAACACCTACCGCTTCAATTACTCCTACAGTAACACCAACAGAATCGGTAACACCTACCGCTTCAATTACTCCTACTGTGTCAATAACCCCTTCAGTAACGCCTACTGAATCGTTAACACCTACAGCATCATTAACACCTACTGCTTCAATTACCCCTACTGTAAGTATTACACCAACAGAGTCAATTACTCCTACTGCTTCGTTAACACCAACAGTTTCAATTACTCCTACCGCATCGTTAACACCAACTGTAACACCGACAGAGTCAGTAACTCCTACTGCAAGTATAACACCAACAGTAAGTATTACCCCGACAGTTTCAATAACACCAACAGTAACACCTACAGAGTCAGTAACACCTACAACAAGTGTTACACCAACCGCTTCTATAACCCCTTCAGTAACACCTACAGAATCAGTAACACCAACCGCTTCAATTACACCTACAGTAAGTATTACACCAACAGTAACTCCTACAGAATCAGTAACGCCTACCGCTTCAATTACCCCTACCGTATCAGTAACTCCTTCAGTAACGCCTGGTGAATCAGTAACACCTACTGCGTCAGTAACACCTACAGCGTCAATTACTCCTACCGCATCTGTAACACCTTCAGTTACTCCAACAGAGTCAGTAACTCCTACAGCTTCAATAACACCTACAGCGTCAATTACTCCTACTGTAAGTATTACACCAACAGTAACGCCTACAGAGTCAGTAACTCCTACTGCAAGTATTACACCAACAGCTTCATTGACGCCGACCGCTTCAATTACTCCTACTGCATCTGTAACACCTACAGAGTCAGTAACACCGACAGCGTCAATAACACCTACTGTAAGCGTAACACCAACTGTAACTCCTACAGAGTCTGTGACACCTACAGCATCAATTACTCCTACTGCAAGTATTACACCGACCGTTACTCCTACTGAGTCCGTGACACCTACTGCAAGTATTACCCCTACAGTTTCAATTACGCCTACCGCGTCGATAACACCAACAGTTACTCCTACAGAGTCTGTGACTCCCACAGCATCAATTACTCCTACAGTTACGATAACACCAACTGTAAGTATAACCCCTACAGTTACTCCTACAGAGTCAGTAACTCCTACAGCGTCGATAACACCAACTGCTTCAATTACTCCTACCGAATCAGTAACGCCTTCAATTACACCAACAGCTTCATTAACACCGACAGTTACAATAACACCAACTGTAAGTATAACACCAACAGTTACCCCTACAGAGTCAGTAACACCAACAGCTTCGATAACACCTTCAATAACGCCTACAGAATCAATAACCCCTACAGCTTCATTAACACCAACTGTTTCAATAACACCAACAGTTACACCTACAGAGTCAGTAACACCTACAGCTTCATTAACACCTACCGCATCAATAACACCAACAGTAACACCTACAGAGTCAATAACACCTACAGCTTCATTAACTCCAACGACAAGTATAACACCAACAGTAACACCTACAGAAAGCGTAACACCAACAACGTCAGTAACACCGACAGCGTCTATAACACCAACAGTAACACCGACCGCATCAATTACACCAACCACATCAATAACACCTTCAATAACACCAACTGCCACAGTAACACCTTCGATAACACCTACAGCGTCTACCATTGGTAATAATATAATAACTGATTATAATAGTGCGATTATTACAGATTATGAATATGGTATTATACCATATTACAGTCCTTTAGCTTCACCAACACCTTCACTAACCCCTTCTGTAACTGCTACCCCTGCAGCTTCAACATCACCTACAGCATCAATTACTCCTACAGCTAGTATTACATCGACCGTTTCAATAACACCTTCAATAACACCTTCATTAACACCTACAGAGTCAGTAACACCAACTGCTTCATTAACACCTACTGCTTCAGTTACACCTTCAATAACCCCGACAGCGTCAATTACTCCTACTGCGTCAATAACACCTACCGCTTCAATAACACCAACAGTAACACCTACAGAGTCAATAACACCTACAGCTTCATTAACACCTACCGTAAGTATAACACCTTCAGTAACGCCGACAGAGTCAGTAACTCCTACTGCAAGTATAACACCAACAGTTTCAATTACTCCTACAGTAACACCTACTGAGTCAGTAACACCTACAGCTTCATTAACACCTACAGTTTCAATAACACCTACAGTTACTCCTACTGAGTCAGTAACACCTACAGCGTCGATAACACCAACCGCTTCAATTACTCCTTCGATAACCCCTACAGAATCAGTAACGCCTACCGCTTCAATTACCCCTACTGTAAGTATTACACCTACTGCCTCAATAACACCTTCAATTACACCAACAGCAAGTATCACACCGACAGCAAGTATCACACCAACCGCTTCAGTAACACCGTCAATAACCCCTACTGAATCAGTAACACCAACATCATCAATTACTCCTACTGCAAGTATTACGCCGACAGTTACGCCAACAGAGTCAGTAACACCAACATCGTCAATTACTCCTACAGCATCAATTACCCCTACTGCATCAGTAACGCCTTCAATTACTCCTACAGAGTCAATTACACCAACCGCTTCAATCACACCGACAGCTTCTATAACCCCTTCGATTACACCTACTGAATCCGTAACACCTACAGCTTCAATTACTCCTACAGTGTCTGTAACACCTACCGCTTCAATCACACCTACAGCGTCAATTACTCCTACTGCTTCAATTACTCCTACAGTATCAATTACACCAACTGTAAGTATTACACCAACAGTTACTCCTACAGAGTCAGTAACCCCTACAGCATCAATCACACCTACAGCGTCAATTACTCCTACTGTAAGTATTACACCAACAGTTACTCCTACAGAGTCAGTAACACCTACAGCGTCAATAACACCTACTGTAAGTATTACACCAACAGTTACCCCTACAGAGTCTGTGACACCTACTGCGTCAATTACTCCTACAGTTACTCCTACAGAGTCATTAACGCCTACTGCGTCAATTACTCCTACAGCGTCAATTACACCTACTGTGAGTATTACACCAACAGTTACTCCTACAGAGTCATTAACGCCTACAACGTCGATAACACCAACAGCTTCCTTAACACCTACTGCTTCAATTACTCCTACGGCGTCAGTAACTCCTACCGCGTCAATTACTCCTACAGTCTCAATTACACCAACTGCTTCAGTAACACCTTCAATAACACCTACAGCGTCAGTAACACCTACAACTTCAATTACTCCTACTGCAAGTATTACACCAACAGTAACCCCTACAGAATCAATAACGCCTACAGTATCAATTACTCCTACAGTTTCAATTACTCCTACTACAAGTATTACACCAACAGTTACTCCTACAGAGTCAGTAACCCCTACAGCGTCAATTACACCAACAGTTTCAATAACCTCGACAGTTTCAATAACACCAACAGTTACCCCCACAGAGTCAGTAACGCCTACAGCATCAATAACACCTACAGCGTCGATAACCCCTTCGATTACACCAACAGCTTCAATTACCCCTACTGCTTCATTAACACCAACAACTTCAATAACACCGACAGTAACTCCTACAGAGTCAGTAACACCAACAGCTTCATTAACACCTACCGCGAGCATAACTCCTTCAGTAACGCCGACAGAGTCAGTAACACCAACAGCATCAATTACTCCAACGACAAGTATAACACCAACAGTAACACCAACAGAATCAGCAACACCAACAACGTCGGTAACACCTACAGCGTCGATAACACCGACAGTTACACCAACCGCATCAATTACACCAACCACATCAATAACACCTTCAATAACACCTACCGCGACTGTAACACCTTCAATAACACCTACATCATCAATTATAGGTAATGATTTAATAACTGATTATAAGAGTCAGCTTATTACAGATTATGAATATGGTATTATACCAGTATATAGTCCTTTAGCGTCCCCATCACCTTCATTAACACCTTCTGTAACTGCTACACCTGCAGCTTCATCATCTCCTACAGCATCAATTACTCCTACAGCTAGTATTACACCGACGGTATCAATAACTCCTTCAATAACTCCTTCGTTAACACCTACCGCTTCGTTGACACCAACATCAACCATTACTCCTACTGCTTCAGTAACCCCTTCAATAACACCTACAACGTCAATAACTCCGACAACAAGTATAACACCTACCGCTTCAATAACACCAACAGTAACACCTACAGAGTCAATAACACCTACAGTGTCAATTACACCAACTGCTTCAGTAACACCTTCAATAACACCTACAGCTTCAGTAACGCCTACAGCTTCATTAACTCCTACGGCGTCAATAACCCCTTCATTAACACCTACAGAGTCAATAACACCAACTGCTTCATTAACCCCCACAGCTTCAATAACTCCTACAATAACTCCTTCAGAGTCAATTACACCGACAGCTTCAATAACTCCTACAGCAAGTATAACCCCTTCAATAACACCTACTACTTCAATAACACCTACAAGTTCAATTACACCGACCGCTTCAATTACTCCTACAGCAAGTATTACACCAACAGTTACTCCTACAGAGTCAGTAACACCAACAGCATCGATTACACCTACAAATTCAATTACCCCTACTGCATCAGTAACCCCTTCAATAACACCTACATCGTCAATAACACCAACCGCTTCAATAACTCCTACAGCGTCTATAACTCCTTCAATTACACCTACCGCGTCAATTACACCAACCGCGTCGTTAACACCAACTGCTTCGTTAACGCCGACTGAATCATTAACACCTACAGTATCAATTACTCCTACTGCGTCGTTAACTCCTACTGCAAGCGTAACACCTACAGCATCAATAACTCCTTCAATAACCCCTACAGAATCGTTAACGCCTACAGCTTCATTAACACCTACAGCTTCATTAACACCTAC
>Ga0114969_10002807_pt1 | contig 14218 bp, 13 predicted proteins | sample M_130807_MF_Meta_FD_87316 | JGI IMG/M metagenome (GOLD analysis project Ga0114969, IMG submission 87316) | Freshwater microbial communities from Lake Montjoie, Canada to study carbon cycling - M_130807_MF_MetaG | ecosystem: Environmental > Aquatic > Freshwater > Lake | place: Lake Montjoie...
CACAAGGTAGGTCGCGCCGTTGCGGTTGCAGTCGCCAAGTATTTGCAGGTGCCGCGCACTTGAATCCTCCGGTTCATTCGGCGGTGTTCCGCCCACGCGATAGCGCCGAGACCACGGCGGTGGCCGCCGCGCGTGCGCCGCTGCAGATTCTACGCGAGCCTCGCCGTACCAAATCCTGGGAGAAGACACCATGCCCCTGCACAACGAGCATGACCTGCTCGACATCGCGCAGATCGAAGCCGAGCGCGCGGCAGACCAGATGGGCCTCGTCAATGAGGTTGATCGCCGCGACTTCATCTTCACTTCTATAGTAGCAGCGGCTGCGACGACCTTCGGCTTCGGCGCGAAAGCTCTCGCGCAGGGCGGTGCCGGCGCTGGAGCCCCCGGCGGTGGCGGGCGCGGCGCGCAGGGACCGGCCGAACCGCCCGTTCCGCTCGACAACATGGAAGCCGTCTCGTGGACCTTTCAACCCTACCCGGGCGGAACGGGCGCGCTCCTCGAAAAGACCTATCGCGAAAAAGGCCCCGCCGCATTCGCGCGCCAGAAGTTCGCGTGGGGCGCCACCGGTGCGCCGGGCACCTTCAAGCTCGCGCCATTCACGGGTTCGCTTCCGGCGACTGACGAAGAGATCGCATTTCTTCCCGTGCACCGCCTCGCGGCCGCGATTAAGGCCGGCAAGCTGACGTCGGTGCGCATCACGAAGATCTACCTCGAAAGGCTCAAGCGTCTCAACCCGACGCTGTTCTGCGCCGTGACGATCATGGAAGACCAGGGCCTTGCTGACGCCGCGAAGATGGACGCCGAACTCAAGGCCGGGAAGTATCGCGGCCCTCTGCACGGCATTCCGTGGGGCGTGAAGGACCTCTTCGCAGTCAAGGGCACGCCGACCACCTGGGGCGCTGCCGACTTCGAAAAGCGTGAGTTCGACTTCGATTCCGAAGTCGTCGTGCGCATTCGTGAAGCAGGCGGCGTGCTCATCGCCAAGCTGTCCACCGGACAGTTCGCACAGGGCGGCAACTGGTTCCGCGGCGCCACCAAAAATCCGTGGAACATCACGCAGGGCTCCGGCGGTTCGTCTGCCGGCCCAGGCTCAGCGACTGGCGGCGGCTGCGTGGCATTTGGCATCGGCACCGAAACGAATGGATCCATCGTTGGCCCCGCGAGCACGTGCGGCATCAACGCGCTCCGCCCGACCTTCGGCCGCGTGAGTCGCTACGGCGGCATGGTGCTGGCCTGGTCGCAGGATCGCGTCGGCCCGCTCACGCGCAGCTCCGAAGATGCGGCCCTCGTCTTCAACGTGATCCATGGCGCCGACGAAAAAGACCCGGGCAGCATCACGATGCCCTTCCATTTCAATTCCAACATCGACCTCGCTGGCGTTCGCATCGGCCTGCGTCGTCCCCCCGCCAATCAAACCACACCGGACGCAAACCTCGAGCTCTTCGCAATCAAGCTGAAATCGCTCGGCGCGAAGCTCACGGACCTTGGTCCTCCGCCGACAGTCTCTGGCGCACGTGACGGCATCGTCGAAGAATCAGCCGCTGCCTTCGACTCCTACGTGCAGTTCAAGGCGAAAGAATTGAACATGGATATGACTGCCGTGCTCGCCGCGTACGGCCGCGGCGGAGGTGGTGGTGGTCGCGGTGGAAGAGGTGGTGCGCCTGACACGAGCGCGGCGGGTCGCGCAGCCGCGGCAGCGCCACAGCCCCCGGCGAACACCGGACAACTCAATCGCTGGGTGCCCGGTCGTATACCAACGGCGATGGACTTCATTCAGGCGCAGCGCCGCCGGCAGATGTTGATTACCGCGTGGCAGACGTACCTCAAGGACACCGACGTCTACATTGGTGCAGCGGATACCGGAGCCCACGCGGCAACTGGACATCCTGTCACCGTCGTGCCGATCGCATTCGGGATTCGTCCCGCCGGTGGTCGCGGCGGCGGTCCTGGCGGACCCCCAGGGGCTGGCGGTCGCGGTGCGGATTCGGCGGCAGCAGCTGCTGCCGCGGCCGCGGCGGCGGTGCCGCAGAATCCGCAGCCCATCTGCGCACAGATCGCTGGCAATCTCTACCTCGACGACGTGATTCTCTCAGTGGCGCACAAGTACCAGACCAACACGGCGTGGCATCTGGAGCGACCGAAGCTGGGGTAGATCGTCAGGATCGCTGGCTGGAAACACAAAACCCGCGGGCCGAGTGGCTCCGCGGGTTTTGCGTTGCCGGCTGAAGCCGGCCAACTACTTCGCAAGTCCGTCTACAGTACCGTGACCAGCTGGCCGATTCAAATGCCGGTGTTGAGGGCGTGCCCGAAGTGGGATTCGGCTCGGAGAGGAGCGAACGCATCCGCCGAAGAGCGACGGCTCCGGTACGCTGCGCTCACGCGGGCGCGACGAGCGCGGAAACGTTCTGGTTATCTGGCGCCGATAGCCGCACGGCTTCAAAACTCTGGCTAACCGCCTACATCTGGCCATTCGGCGGCGTAACATTAAGTTGGATTGGAGCCGTCAGTAGCTCCTCCCAGATCCCATCGTTCCCGACCAACAGCCTGTGAACATACGATCAATCCGCGGACTAACCGCCGCGCTCCTCGCGGGCTTGGCGCTCGCCGCCTGCGCCGGTGACAAGAAAGCCGAAGCACCGGCCACCGCTGTCGGTACCGCCACGCACGACATGTCCAAGATGGACATGAACAGCATGCTCCCCGCCGCCGTCATCCCCAAGGGAGCCATCTACACGGTCGCCGACGTCCACTTCATGCAGGGCATGATCGCCCATCACGCGCAAGCCATCTTCATGTCGCGGCTCGCGGTCAAGCATGGTGCAAACGCGCGTCTCCAGAAGTTCGCCAACAAGATCGACCATTCGCAGACGACCGAAATCCTGCTCATGCAGCAGTGGCTCGCTCGAAATGGTCAGGTGGTGCCGGATACGTCGTCATATCACACCGTCATGATGTCCGGCATGCTTTCGGCTGAGCAGATCAAACAACTCGAGAGTTCGAACGGCGCCGATTTCGACAAGAACTTCCTCGTCATGATGATTCAGCACCACGAAGGCGCACTGCAGATGGTGAAGGATCTCTTCGCCGCGCCGCTCTCCGCGCAGGACGTGGACGTCTCCGTCTTTGCCAATGATGTCGTCACAGTGCAGACCGCCGAGATTGGCACGATGCGCCAGATGCTCGGCCCCCTGTAGTACCAGTACCCGTACAAGGACAAGTACCCTCCCAATGGAGCTCTACCCGATGGCACATGTTCGTAAGATGATCGCGATGGTCGCGTCGCTCGCGCTTGTTGTTGGAGCGGCCTCCCTGCAGGCGCAGACCTACCCAAAGGGTGGCGATCCGCGCGACGGACTCGCTGGCGGCCGTCTCGACGCCGCAACCGCTGCGAAGGGGATGAAACTCGTCTCCTTCACGCCAAAAGCCGCCGAGTTCGACACGGCACGTGGTCTGACGTTCGCGAACTCCGACCTCGCATTCGGCAACAGCAAGTATGTCTACCAGGGCAACTTCGCTGGCTTCACCATCTGGGATGTGAGCAACGCAGGCAAGCCGGTGAAGATGTCGGCCATCTCGTGCATTACGTCACAGGGCGATCCGTCGATCATCGGCAACCTGCTCTTCGTCTCCGCCGAAGGCGGCGGCAACCGCAAGGACTGCGGCAAGGGTGGCGTGCAGGACCCGAAGGACCACATGGCCGGCGTGCGCATCTTCGACGTGAAGGATCCGTCGAAGCCCAAACTCGTCAAGAATGTCGAGACCTGCAAAGGCTCGCACACGCACACGATCGTTCCCGACCCGAAGAACAAGGGCGTCCTCTTCATCTACGTCTCGGGCAGTGGCCAGGCGCGCGCTGAAAATGATCTCCCGGGTTGCAAGTCGAACGATGACGCAGCAGACACGACAAACGCGATGTTCCGCCTCGACATCATTCGTGTTGAAATCGCCCATCCCGAAAAGGCCGAAGTCGTCGGCGGTGCCCGCATCTTCACTGGGCTCGGCGCCGCGCCGACAGCCCTGAGCCGTCCGGCTCGTGGTGGCGGCGGACGTGGACGCGGTGGACGTGGAGGTGACTCGACGGCTGCGCCAGTGGCGCCACCGGCGCCGACCGGTCCGCGCAACTGTCACGACGTCACGGCATATCCCGCGAAGGGTCTGCTCGCCGGCGCCTGCGGCAGCTACGGCATCCTTGTGGATATTTCGAATCCGATCAAGCCCGTGCGTCTCGACGCCGTGGCCGACACGAACTTCTCGCTCTGGCACACGGCCGTATTCAGCGATGATGGCACGAAGATCGTCTTCACCGACGAATGGGGTGGCGGCACGTCGCCGATGTGCCAGGCCAACAGCCAGATGGAGATGGGAGGCAACACGACGCTGACCATCACGAAGGACAAGAAAATGGTGCAGGGTGCGTACTTCAAGATTCCCACGAAGCAGACGGCGCAGGAAAATTGCGTGTCGCACAACGGCGGCGTGATTCCGGTTCCCGGGCGCGACGTGATGGCTCAGGGTTGGTACCAGGGCGGCGTCGATGTCATTGACTTCACCGACCCGAACAAGCCGTACGAAATCGGATTCTTCGATCGCGGCCCGATCGACCCGCCGCCGCAGGGCGCCGACATCCCCGTCGCCGCAGCGGCAGGCGGCGGCGGACGCGGTGGTCGCGGCACGGTTGGTGGCTCGTGGGGCGCGTACTACTGGAACGGGTACGTGTTCTCGTCGGAAATTGACCGTGGCTTCGACATCTTCGAGCTGCAGCCCACCGACAAGCTCTCGGCGAACGAAATCGCCGCCGCGAAGCTCGTGAAGATGACGCAGTACAATCCGCAGAGTCAGCCGGTGTTGTCGTGGCCGGCGGCATTTCCGGTTGTGCGCTCGTACCTCGACCAGCTCGTACGCGACAACGGCCTCGATGCCAGCCGTACCAGCGCGATCGACAAGGCGCTTACGGCAGCAGAGGCGCAAGCCTCGGGTCGTGCCAAGGCGCTGAACGCGCTCGCCGGCGAAGTGGACAAGGATGCGGCGGGCGCCAAGGATGGCCCGCGCGTGAAGAAGATGTCCGAGGAGATTCGTCGTCTGGCCAAGGTGTCCAAGTAAGCACCACGGCACTGTAGGGAAGAAGACCGGGAGCCCACACCAGATGGTGTGGGCTTTTGGTTTTCTGCATACTTCCCCCGTCTCCTTCGCCTCAACGGCTAAATCCATGCGTCGCACGCTCCGCCATTTCGCACTGCTCATTGCTGTCCCGGTTGGTCTGCTGTCGGCACAGCAGTCGCCCAAGCCCACCATCGCCCAGTTCATGAGTCCGGCCTCAGCGCTGGCGCTCGCGTCGGCGAAGAAGGCCGATCGCATCGCCTGGGAGGTGTACGAAAAGGGGATGCGCAACGTGTACGCCGCTGGCGCGCCCTCCTGGACGCCGGTTCGCCTCACGTCGTTCCTCAAGGATGACGGCGTTGACATCACCGACGTGCAACTCTCCGAAGATGGACTGATCGCCATCTTCGTACGCGGCTCGGCGCCCAATCGAGACGATTGGATCGCCAACCCCTCGCACGATCCCGACGGCGGTGAGCGTGCCATCTGGGCTGCGAAGACGACCGGTGGATCGGCGTGGAAGCTGGTGGACGGATCGTCGCCGGTGCTTTCGCCGGACGGCAAATCCGTGCTCTATGTGAAGAGCGGCCAGATCTATCGCGCGCGCGTGAACGCAACCGCGCCGCTGACCGAGATGGACAAGGGCGAAAAGCCCTTTATTAAGGAGTGGGGCACGAACAGCCAGCCGTCGTGGTCACCCGACGGATCGAAAATCGCCTTCGTCAGCACGCGCACCACGCACTCGTTGCTCGGACTTTACGACGTAAAGTTGCGCACGCTCACGTATGTGTCGCCGAGCGTGGACTTCGACGCGAACCCAACCTGGTCGGCGGATGGGAAGCGGTTGCTCTTCACGCGACGTCCCGGCACACCCTATGGGATGCAGTCGCAGCAGGGCGGTGGCGGCATCGGCTTTCCGCAGGGTCCGGCGTATCGCGGCAACACGGCGGGCGCGGCCGCTGCACCGGGCGGCGGGCGCGGCGGGCGCGGCGGCGGTGGTGGTGGATTCGGAGCACCTGCCGCAGCGGCCACCGCGCCGAATGGCGGAAATCTTTGCGCCAGTGCCAGCGCACCGGCCGGACTCTGCTCGGCGACCTTCGCGGGCGGGTACACGCTCTCGGTGATGGTGGCCGATATGGCCGACCCGTCGCAGGCGAAGGAAGTGTGGCACAATAAGCCGCAGGACAAAGTGATCACCGCGCTGAGCAACCTCCGGTGGTTCGGCGACAACCTCGTCTTCCCGTTTACGCCAGTAACCGACGAGTTCGAACGGTGGTACGCGATCAATCTCACGAATCCAAACTCGGACGCGTTCGCGCTCACGACGACCAATGGTGTGATCGAAGACGCCACGTCGGTCGCATTCTCGCCTGACGGAAAGACGCTGTACTACTGCACGAACGCGAACGACATCGAGAAGCGGCACATCTGGGCTGTGCCCACGTCGGGCGGCACGCCGCGTCAGGTGTCCACCGACGATGGGATCGAGACCTATCCGCAGCCGCTCGCGTCGGGCAAGCAGTTGGCCGTGCTCTATTTCGACGCGAAGACGCCGGCGTCGGTCGGGCTCGTGTCCGCCGAGGGCGGAAAGACGAAGGTGATCTTTCCGAAGCTGACGAAGGAGTTTCCGTCGGACGCGCACGTGATGCCGCAAATCGTGATGACGAAGGCGGCTGACGGCATGGAGATTCACAATCAGCTCTTCCTTCCTGCCGACCTCAAGGCCGGTGAAAAGCGGCCCGCGCTGATCTTCGTGCATGGCGGCCCGGTGCGGCAGATGTTGCCCGGCTACCACTACATGCAGTTCTATCACTGGGCGTACGGATTCAATCAGTACCTGCAGACGCAGGGCTATATCGTCCTCTCGATCAACTACCGTGGCGGCGTCGGCTACGGGCGCGCCTTCCGCAATGCGCCGGGCACGAACATGCGCGGCAACTCCGAGTACCAGGACGTGATCGCCGGAGCCAAATATCTTCTCGGACGCGCGGACGTGGACACGTCGCGCATCGGCATCTGGGGATTGTCCTACGGCGGCTTGCTCACGTCTGAAGCGCTCGCCCGGAACTCGGACATCTTCAAGGCTGGCGCGGACTACGCCGGCGTACATCTCTACACGCCGACGCTCGACACCTCAAACGTCGCGTACAAGTCGTCGGCTATCTCAGCGATCGACACCTGGAAGTCGCCCGTCCTTCTCGTGCACGGCGATGACGACCGCAACGTGGACTTCGCGCAGACGGTTGGTCTGGTGAGCCTGCTGCGCGCGCGGAATATCTATCACGAGCTGATTGTCGTACCGGACGACCTGCATGAGTCGATGCTCCATAGCATGTGGATCCACACCTGGGAGCGCACGGTCAAGTTTCTCGACCGGTTTGTGAAGGAGAAACAGCTGCCGCCAAAGGTGCAGTAGCGATGACTCCCACCAAGCCCGATTCAGCCCGACGCTTTGTCGGGACGATTGTCCTCGCTGCCATCGTCGGCGCAGGCGTGCTCGGTTACGCCGTCATGCGGCCGCGCGCCTCTGCGATCACCGTTGATCCGACGATTCCTGCCGGCACCGCGGAGGGCCACCTGCTGGGCGATCCGCTCGCACCGGTGCAGGTGATGGAGTTTGGTGACTTCGAGTGCCCGCACTGCGGCGATTGGTCCACGATTACCGAACCCGATATCCGCGAGCGCTTCATCAAGACCGGCATCGTGGCGTTCCGCTACTTCGACGTACCGCTCTCGGGCTTCAAGCATTCGTACACGGCGCATCTCGCCGCATCGTGCGCTGAGGAGCAGGGCAAGTTCTGGGAAATGCACGACAAGCTTTACGCGACCCAGCCCACCTGGCGCGAAGATGTGACCAACGACCCGATGTCAGTCTTCCGGAAGTTCGCAACCGGGTTTGGAATCGACGTGGCAAAGTGGGAGGACTGCGTCGTGAAGCAGAAACCCGCCGCGCGTATCAAGGGCAATCGCGAAGAAGGGATGCGCCGCAAGATTCAAGGCACTCCGACGTTCGTGATTGGCGACAAGATGATCGGCGCGGTGAACTTCGATCAGTTCAAGGCGCTGGTCGACACGGCGCTCGCGGCGGCGAAGAAAACCGCGCCGCCGGGCAAAAAGTAGGAGTGGTCTCGGCGCTGTCGCGGGCGCGGACAAATATCGCATGGATCCGGAAGTGTCATGGTGGGGCGTCGCCACTCCTCACTCCACCGCGTGGCGGCGTGTTACCGTTCGGGCACGATGATTCCCGCCAACCCGACCGATTTCGGCACGCGCTACACCGCCGCCTGGTGTAGCCAGGATGCTGCAAGTGTCGCTCAGTTTTATGCACCGAATGGCTCGCTGGCGATCAATAGCGGCGCACCGGCCGTAGGTCGCGAGGCGATCGCCGGATCAGCGCAATCGTTCATGACGGCGTTTCCGGACTTGGTCGTGTCGATGGACGGCATCGATCTTCATGAGGCGCGCGTCGTGTACTGGTGGACGCTGACCGGGACGAACACTGGGCCCGGCGGCACCGGCCATCCCGTGCGCATCAGCGGCCGCGAAGAATGGCAGTTTGGCGCCGACGGGCTTGTGGCCGAGTCGCTGGGGTTCTTCGATTCGGCCGAGTACGATCGCCAATTGGCTGGCAAGCCACTCATCGGCTGACACCTTGGGGCAGCCGGCAGCGTAGTGTGGCCAGCGACGTGAAGTGTCTGGGCCGACTTTCTCCGCCAGCGAGGCCACGATGGAAGAAATCAAGGTGACCGGCGAAAAGCTCAAGGCGAAGCTCAAGGAGCTGATTCATGAGGGGAACGTGCGGCGCGTCATCGTGCGAAATGGCGATGGGCGCACGCTGCTGGACTTCCCGCTCAATGCAGGGCTCGCCGGGGCGGTGCTCTTGCCATTCTGGATGGCCGTCGCCGGCATTGTCGCACTTGCGAAAGAGTTCACCGTGGTGGTCGAGCGTGACCCGGACAAGCAGGTGACGAAGGCGGAGTAGGGCCGCGTGTGCAGCAGGAATGATGGTGGCAGCGACGAATTGATTTCGCTGGTCGGAGAGCCGCGGCGCACCGTGGCGCATGAGCCCTTGCGCCACTCGGCTGAGCCTGCCTATGCTCGGCGTATGCAGACCGACGAACTCGTCACGGCAGAGCAGCTGGTCGCCATGGGGCGGGCTGGTTATGCCTTTGAGCTCGTTGATGGGCGGATGGTGAGCATGAATCCGCCGAACCATCCGCACGGCGAGGTGGCGGTCACAATTGCAACGGCGATGAAAATATTCGTACGCGCCAATGGTCTTGGTCGCGTTGTCGCTGAGTCCGGGTACATCCTGAAGAGCGATCCCGACACCGTCCGTGGCCCCGACGTCAGTTTCGTCCGCGCCGGCCGAGCAGGCTATCCGCCGCCGCACGGCTTCTTTCGCGGCGCGCCGGATCTGGCCGTCGAAGTACGCTCGCCAGACGATTCCATGGCGGGTTTGCTCGCCAAAGGTGCCGAGTATCTCTCAGCAGGTGCGCAGTTGGTGTGGATCGTTGACCCCGAGGACCGCACGGTGCGCGTCTTGCGACGTGGCGACGAGCTCCGAATGCTATTCGAGGGAGACGCCCTCGACGGCGGCGCGGTATTGCCGGAATTCACGATGCCCATCGCGGAGATCTTCGCGTAGCCAGTCTGTTGGAACAGGTCAGCTTGCTGAGTTCAGCAGCGGGCCACCATACTCAGCGATCACTACCTTTGCTCCGTATTGGCTGCATACCCCGCGCGAGGACCGATTCATGACCGACCCAATCACCAAGCTCTTCAACGACTTTGATCGCGGAACCATCTCGCGACGTCACCTCCTGCAGATGCTTGGTGTCGCTGCCGTCGCCTCGCCGTTCAGCAAGGCCATCGCACAGGGCAGTTGCGGCGGCGCCAATGCCGGAACGCCGCGCTGCAATACCACACCGGCTCCGCCGCCTTTCGCCGCAACGGGCTGGAAGACGGTCTACTTCGATCATTTCAAGTTGCAGTGTGTGGACCCGATGGCCGAGGCTGCGTACTACGCCGCGCTCATGAACTGGAAGGTGCGCAGCGTCGAAGGTGATACGATCACGATGGACATCGGCGACTCGCTTGGCTCGGTGATCATTCGCGGCGGCTTCGTGCCCCCGCCGGCACCGACGCCCCCGCCGGCACCGCCAGTCGCGGCCGGCGATACGACCGGCGATATGGCCGGCGGTCGTGGTGGCAGAGGCGGACGCGGCGGTGGCGGCGCCCCACGGGTGGCGCGCATGTCGTGGGACGGCTTCTGCTGGGGCATTGAGCCCTGGGACACGAAAAAAGTGGAAGCCGAACTCACCAAGCGTGGCCTCAATCCGGTCGCCGACCATCAGGGCAAGGACTTCCAGAGCTTCCACGTGAAGGATCCGGACGGGTTCGATCTCCAGATCAGCAACGGCAACAAGAAGAACCGCCGCACGTCGCCGGCGAATGGCAAACTGCCGGTTGCCGCGCCATTCGAGTCCACCAACTGGAAGACGCTCTGGCTTGATCACATCTCGTTCGGTGTGACGAACTACAAAGAGAGCACGGCGTTCTACGAAACACTCATGGGCTGGAAGGGTGCCGGCGACGAAGGGAGCCAGAACACGGTCGAGATCAGTCCACTGATCGGCGGACTCATCATCCGTGGCGGCAATCCGAACGCGCCGGCAGGCCAGATGGGCGCGGGCGGCCGTGCCGCCGCGGGTCCACGGCGCGCATCAATGGGGCACACCTCATTCGGCATCACGCCGTGGGATGCCGCCACCGTGAAGGCGGAACTCGACAAGCGCGGACTCACCGGTCGCGCCGATACCGGTGGACGTGGTGACATCCTCACCGCACCCTACCAGAGTTACCACACCACCACGCCAAACGGCTTTGACCTGCAGATTGGTAACCGGTTGAGCACGGGTGGAGCCGGCGGGAGCGGCGACCGGTAGATTCGGCTTTACCTCACCGAGGCGTCCCACCCCCTACATTAAGACCCAACGGCGCAAGGGCGCCAATCTTCTATGCGCGAATGGGAGCGGAGTCTCCCCTTATGGCTCGTCCACCAAATTACGAATTCGAGAAGCGAAAGAAGGAACAGGAGCGCAAGGCCCAGAAGGACGCCAAGCGTGAAGATCGCCGTGCGCGGAAGGCCGAACAGCGCGAAAGCAATAATCCCGGTGACGCTGGCGATGCCCCCGTGCATCCGGACGCGTCGGCGCCGAACGGCTAGTCAGCCCGCTCGTCCAGTGTTGATGGGCGGCTCGACCGACACGACGTAATGAGAATAATCGCGGGCAAGATGAAGGGCCGCGACCTGCTCGGGCCGAGCGATTTTCGTGTGCACCCGACGGCGGAACACGTACGCGCCGCTCTCCTCGACCTGCTGGCCGGCGACCTCGCCGACGCACGCGTCATTGATCTCTTTGCCGGCACAGGCGCCCTGGGCCTCGAGGCGCTTTCGCGAGGCGCCAAAAGTTGCGACTTCGTGGAAACTCGGCCGTCGAGCCTGCACGCCCTCAAGGCCAACATCGCCACCTGCCGTGCGCGCGAGAAAACGCGGGTCTTCAGGAAGGACGCCGTGCAGTTTGCCGCGGCGCTCACGACGAAGAATCACTACGGTCTTGCATTCGCCGATCCGCCGTACGAATCGCGACAACTCGATCGCGTAATCACGAGCTGGATGGAGAACAAGTTCTCCCCTGTCCTCGCCGTCGAACACGCGGCGATTCACGTGATTCCGCCGGGGGTGTACCACGCCGTCCTCGGTGAGTCGGCGATTACGATCTACCGGCAGCCCCCAGGCCCGGTCGACTCGGAGTAGCGCCGTACTGGTCTGACAGTGGCGCGGCTGCGGCGAGGAGCTTCCGCCCGTGGTCGCCCGTTCAGCTCATCGCGTAGACAACGAGGTTCACGCCGAACTTCGTGTTGTCCTTGGTGCGGAACCGTTTATTGCGCCACGAGTAGTCCCACTCACAGCCGTAGTCCTGGTTCGTGTACACCACGCCGAGCCGGCCGCGACGCTCGATGCCGCGCACGTAGTCGTGGATGATGTTGTCGCCCCAGCCGTTGATCTCGTGCGTCGTGCGCGGTGGCCCGTCGAACTGAAAAAGCGAACGATAGATCGCGTGGCCTTTTGCGACTTTCGCCAGCGTGCCCGTGCCGGGGAATGCGCGCTGCATCTCCGCCTCGAACGACTTGGCGTAGAGTCCGTTGATGTCGTGATTGCAATCGTCGGAGAAGAGCAGGCCGCCGTTGTTCACGAACCGCGCCAAGCCTTTCCGCTCGCGCTCGCTGAATCGCACGAGCTTGTGCCCCGTCATGAAGAGGAACGGGAACGCGTCGATTTCGGTGGAGTCGGCACTGATGACGACTTCCTGTTCGTGGACAGGAATCGTGGTGTACTGCAGCACACCGTCGAGGATATTGCCCGCGACCTTGGGATTGTAGTCCCAATCACCCGAGTCATAGCGCAGGCGAGCGAACACAAACTCGGAAGGGCGGGGCGTCGCGGAAGACTTCTTGGCATCCTGTGGGCGCGCGGAACCGCTCTGGCCTGCGCCCTGCGCTAGCAGCGGGGCCGCAATTGCCCCTCCTGCCACCGCCCCAAGCGCCGCCAGAAAGTCCCTGCGCGTTGTTGCCCCGCGGTCGTTCCTCATTCCCGTGCCCCTCCGTCGCCCCGCACCCATCCCCCTTCCTATTGTTTGTACACCACTCCGTTCTTCATGACAAACCGAACATTCTCCCGCTTCACGCGGGTGATGTCCTTCGTCGGGTCGCCCTCGACCGCAACCAGATCCGCCCAGAGCCCGGCCTTCACCGCGCCAATCCGATTCTCCATGTGCAGTACCTTGGCATTCACGCTTGTTGCGGAGCGAAGCGCCTGCGGCGGCGTCATGCCGTACTGTACCATGAGTTCAAGCTCGAGCGCTTCGGTGCCATGCGTGAACACGCCAACATCCGAGCCGGCGCAAATCGTGACGCCGGCATCCAGCGCCGCCTTGAACGATGCGCGCTTGCGCGCCACCCCAGCGGGTTCTGGGCCTACCCCCGGCTGCCACCCCGCGTACATGCTCGTTGAGTATCCCGCGGCGAGCGTAGGGCAGAACGCCACACCCTTTTCCTTCATCATCGCGTACGTCTCGGCAGTCGCGCCGTCGCCGTGCTCGATGTCTTCGATGCCCGCCATCATCGCGCGCCGCATGCCTTCCGGTGTCGAGGAGTGCGCGACGACGGAGCGGCCTGACGAACGCGCGGCCTCGACCATCGCGCGAAGTTCGCCTTCGGTGAACGTCGGCATCGTCTCTCCGTTCGGACCCCAGCGGTAATCCGCGTACACCTTGATCCAGTCGGCACCACGCGCGATCTGCTCGCGCGTCACACGGATCACATCTTCGGGACCGTTGGCTTCCTGCGCGCCCTGGCCCGGTTCAAAGGCAAAATCGGTTCGCTTCGGCGCATAGCTGCCGGTTGCCACAATCGCGCGAGTCGTCACCAGCATACGCGGGCCGGGGATGATTCCCTGGTTCACCGCCATCTTGAGCCCGACATCCGCGTCGCCCGCACCCTCGGTGCCGAGGTCGCGAATCGTCGTCCAGCCGGCCATCAGGGTGTTGCGCAGGTGATTGTTCGCGCGCGACACGCGCAGCGCGAGCGGCTCCTTCATGACCTGGTCATTCCACTGCGCCTCGTTGTACGGATGCAGCAGCACGTGCGAGTGATTCTCGATCATCCCCGGCATGAGGGTCGTGCCCGGCAGATCGACCACCCGCGCGCCCGCCGTCATGCCGATGGTGGCCGCTGGCCCAACCGCCGCGATCATGTTCCCGCGCACCAGCACGGTCCATCCCGTCTGCACGGCGTCGGATGTACCATCCCACACCGCGCCCGGCCGTATCAGCACCAGTGAATCCGCCGCAACCGCTCCCGCGGGCAGCGGTGCTGCTGGTCCAGTCCCACCACGCCCACCGCGCTGAGCACCTGCTGGCACCGCCGCCAGAATCGCGAGACCCAAGAAAAGAATGTTGTGCTTCACGCGTGTCATCCGAGCCTCACGTAGCATGTTTGATCCGCCGAATTCCTGGTTTTCGCGTTCATCCGTTCACCGGTAGAGCCGAGACTCCTG
>Ga0114969_10002809_pt1 | contig 14206 bp, 11 predicted proteins | sample M_130807_MF_Meta_FD_87316 | JGI IMG/M metagenome (GOLD analysis project Ga0114969, IMG submission 87316) | Freshwater microbial communities from Lake Montjoie, Canada to study carbon cycling - M_130807_MF_MetaG | ecosystem: Environmental > Aquatic > Freshwater > Lake | place: Lake Montjoie...
GACTTTGTGCAGGTTCCAACCACCTTGCTCGCCGATGTCGACTCATCCGTTGGCGGCAAGACGGCCGTGAACCATCCCGGCGGCAAGAACATGATCGGCGCCTTTCACCAGCCGCGCGCCGTGATCGTCGACGTATCTTTGTTGCGCAGCCTGCCAGAGCGTGAATACATCGCTGGCCTTGCGGAAGTGATCAAGTATGGGCTGATCAGCGCCCCTGATTTCTTCGATTGGCTGGAGGCGCAGATGCCCCGATTGCGGTTGCGCGATGCGGGAGCACTGATCGAGGCCATTTACCGCTCCTGTGAGCTGAAAGCCGGGTTCGTCATGCGTGACGAGCGCGAGACAGGTGAGCGAGCGCTGCTCAATTTTGGCCATACATTTGGCCATGCCATCGAGGCAGTAACGGGTTACACGGAATGGCTGCATGGCGAGGCTGTTGGCACCGGCATGAAGATTGCGGCCGAGTTTTCGCAGCAGCTTGGATTGCTGAGTAACGGGGAGCTGCAACGTATCCAGGCGGTGCTGAAGTCTGCTGGTCTAGATCGGCCTGCGCCGCAGTGCGGCGCCGGTCGTACACTGGAGTACATGCGCGTGGATAAAAAGGTCAAATCGGGGCGGGTGCGGCTGATACTGCTGCGGCGTATCGGCGAGGCGTTCATGAGCGCGGATTACGATGACAAGGCGCTTGACGTTACTCTGCAACGGTCTTTCGGCTGACATGAAACTGCCGTCACCCGATGCCGGCCTTGCTTCCTACGCTGCCCACGAGTCGCGCTCGCGTGGCCGCCGATACGCGGAAAAGCCACCACTCAATCGCGGTGAGTTTCAGCGTGACCGCGATCGCATCATTCATAGCAACGCTTTCCGCAGGCTGGCCTACAAGACGCAGGTCTTCGTCAATCACGAAGGGGATCTGTATCGAACGCGCGTAACCCATTCCATCGAAGTGGCGCAGATCGGTCGGTCAATCGCACGTGCACTGTCGCTCAATGAGACGCTGGTGGAGGCGATTGCGCTTGCCCACGACCTGGGCCATACGCCTTTTGGCCATGCAGGCCAGGATGCCTTGAATGAATGCATGCGGGAGTTCGGTGGATTCGAGCACAATCTGCAGTCATTGCGCATCGTTGATGAACTGGAAGAGCGCTACGCAGGATTTGACGGGCTGAATCTGACCTTCGAGAGCCGTGAGGGCATTCTCAAACACTGCTCGCTGTCCAAGGCGCGCCTGCTCGGTGACGTGGGCGAGCGCTTCATCCGGCGCGAGCAACCCGGCTTGGAGGCACAGATCGCCAATCTGGCTGACGAGATTGCCTACAACAACCACGACGTTGATGATGGCATCCGTGCAGGTCTGATTGCGCTGGATGACCTGCGCTCCGTACCGCTGGTTGCCCGCCATATCAAAGAAGTGGACGGGTTGTATCCGGGGCTCAACCCTCGACGCCGCGTCCACGAGACCATTCGCCGGATGATCAGTGAGCTGGCGGCAGACGTAATCGCGCAGACCGCCAGCGCGCTGAGTGTAGCGGCACCTGCCTCAATCGAAGACGTGCGGTTGCAGCCGTCAGCGCTCGTGGGGATGAGCGATCCCATGCAAGTGGATCACCTCGAACTCAAACGCTTCCTGCGCGAGCACGTGTATCGGCACCACCGCGTGATTCGAATGACCAGCAAGGCGCAGCGGGTCATCAAGAAGCTATTTGAAGCCTTCATGTCCGACGCCAAGCTACTGCCAGCAGAGCATTTCGAAGCGGTCGAGCGCGCCGTGATGGCTGCCGGAGAGTCCGGAAGGGCGCGCGTCGTTGCCGACTACGTTGCGGGCATGACCGATCGCTATGCAATCCTGGAACATCAGCGTCTGTTCGATCCGACTGAGCGAACCTGATCCGAACTGCCTGTTGCCGCCCGGCACTATGTCAAAGATGAGGGGTTTGATACCCTCCGGCCGTGCCGTAAAAGTCCCATAGAAACAGTGCGTTAGGGAATTCCCCAGAGTATCTGTGCTGAAGACATAATTAAAGCGTATTGACTTAACTCATTGACATAAAACAGGCAGGATCCGTACCCTAAATCCTACGCAGCGAATATCCAAGCGGTGGGGATCTTGTGGAAGCCGACCTGTTCAGAAACGAAGAGCGAACAGCACTCGTCGAGTCCCTCGAGAACATGCTGCGTCCTCTCATGCCGGTGCTGCTTCGCTATGGCGTGACGCTTCAAGACGCTCACGACGCCCTGCGCGCTCTATATATCGATGAGCTGAGCACCCGATCCAAGCAACAGGGTCGCCCGCTCTCCGACACGCGCATTGGAATGCTCTCGGGAATCAGCCGCGGCGAGATCAAAAAACTCCTGGGTGATAGGCAGGAGAAAGAGAGACTGAGACAGGAGAAGGCGCGTCGTATTGAGCAGGCGAGTGCTGTCATCAGCGCTTGGCACTCCGACAAGAGGTTCACCACACCTTATGGAGCTCCGCTAGATCTTTCATTGAGTTCGGAGGCCGGCTTCAAGACGTTTGCTGAACTCGTTGAGTCCGTCCCGCACGAAATCGATCCTCACGAGCTCTTAGAGACTATGACCTCAACTGGCTGCGCGGAGGTCCATGGTGACAGGTTCGTTCGCTGCGCCAGCCGAACCCTAATAGTCAGCGAACAAAGCCTAGCAAAGATCACTCGACTAGGAAGCCATGTATCAGACCTGGTGAGCACAGTCGTGCACAACATGCTCTGCCAGCCCGACGACGAGCCCTTCCTCGAGCAGCGGCTGGAAACATCGTGCCGAGTAAGCCCACAGTTCTGCGCAGAGATCGAAGCGTATCTCAGATCGCGGTCTATGGCTTTCCTCGAGGAAAGCGACACGTGGGTAAGCGAACGTGAACAAGTAAACGCGCTGGCTAGTGGCGGACGCGTGGGTCTTGGGCTCTTTTACTTCCAAAAGCAATAAAAATTTTTGCGGTCATTTGATGGAGACGCACATGATAAATATTCGCCACGCAACCGCCTTCGTAGCATCAATGGCAATGTCTGTGCTTGCCGAGGCTGGTGGCTCTCAGCTAATCCTTAGCGGCCGAATAGATTCAGTTGACCTGTCAACTGAGACGATTGCGATTCAAGGGAAGCACCTACGAACTACAGACGCCCGGCGTGTTTCGCCAGGGCAGTACGTAAACATCTACGGCGTGCTTAAGGAAGGCGGGAGCATCTCCGACGTAATCATTGAGTCGGCCTCTTCATATGCCGTCGGGAGTGCGTCGGACCAAGGCGCTCAAAGAGCTGCTGCACTCACAGGGACAGGAATGGCCGCTGAGGCCTTGACTGGTACGGGTGCCCACGCTGAGGCGCTTACAGGAACTGGCGAAAAAACAGAGGCGCTAACTGGTACCGGCAACCGAGCGGAAGCACTCACCGGTACAGGTGAAAAAGCCCTAGCCCTGACTGGCACAGGAAATCATTCAGAGGCTCTGACAGGAACAGGGGTCGCCGCGAACTAGCTAAAGCGCTATTTACCTTGTTTACATAACCCCAACTGAGCCGAATAGCCCGTTACCAATAGGGCCAGATATACGCTAGATATTCTAGGGGGCTCGCACCTACAGCGAGCCCCTTTCTTGCGCGGCGCCGCCTTCACCGATATTGCAAGCGGACAGAGGCGGGCCAATTGGCGGCCAAAATCACTGCGCACCCACGTCCGCCGAAGTGCACGCCAAATTCCCCGAAGATCCTTCTAAACTCTCTGCTGTCTCTACCTATGGAGGGTGCGGTGGAGCGGATATACCCGCAGCAATTCTCTTGAGGCTGACAACCTTTACTAAGTCAGAGCGTAAGAAAGAGTGAAAAAGAAATTGAAACTGGACATCGCAGAATTCGCGATCAGGACTGTCTTTCGCCGTTGTATCTTGTTCTTTCTGAAGGCCGGCATCGACGAGAGTTTTCTACGGTCTGAGTTCGAGAAATCACTTAAATGGGCGAGTAAGAAGAAGGTGCCATGCACAATCTTCCGAGTGGACTCAACAAAAGTCGCTTTTGAAATCTGTCAGCGCTGGCTGAGGCATCCTGCATACATAAATTCAGCCGGAAACCCAAAAGCCCTACCGATGCGCGGTTCGAGGAGTCTGGAATCTATAATGAAGGAGCTCGGGTTCACAGAAGACGTCCCCCAGACAACAGAGTTGATGCTCAAAATTGGCTGTATTGAAAAATCGAGCGGTGGCAAATTTATGATGCCAACTCGAGGCTTCTACTCTCGTCGAAATGGTATGGTCCCCTTTGAGCCTTACGCGCAGTTTCTTATTCAGGCGGTAACCACCGCGACGCTGCCTATAGATATTAAGCGCTCAGATAAGCACTCCTATTGGTTGAGTTCTACGAGGACCAATTTGTCGGAAAAGCAGATCACTGACTTCGTGAATCTCGTTAAGAGAAAAGGGCACTCTCAGATTGTTGAGCTTGATGAATGGTTCCTCGCTTTGCCAGAAAGCAATCCGTCACCAGATTCGGATGAAATCCCAAAGAACACAGTCGGTGTCGGTATGTTTACCTTTGTGACTGAGCCGCGCTCCCCATAGAGGTGGCAAGCACTTATGCCTAAGCAGCTAATGGCAATTAGCGCCAAGACCCAGCAGGACATGGTTCCCATGTTGCTGCCTCTGGTGCGTTTATTCCTGAGGGCAGGGCTCGGAGCCGGCGAGTTTGCGTTAGCGTCGAAGCTTGCGTTTATAAGAATCGCAGCTGAGAACGCATTTCTTGCCGAGCGACTCAACGTATCCGCCATTGCTGCCAGCACAGGACTTACCCGAAAAGAAGTTCGCGCCCTACTCGATTCGCTCGACAAAGAGGGCTCTGTTGCGCAGCCTGAGAACGCCCACCAGAGGACAAGGAGGGTGCTTCAGGGATGGCTTACTGACATGGCATATCGCGATCGGCATGGTGTACCAAAATCCCTGCCGATGCGCGGTGATGAGGCTAGCTTCGAAGCGCTGGTGAAGCGATTTGGCGGCGACGTTACTCCAATGTCGGTATTGCGAGAATTGCAACGTACAGGCTCTGTGGTGCGGACAAGGGCTGGTCTCATTAAATTAAAAAAGTACAGCACGCAGGAGCGGGGGTACGGAGCGGATGTTCTTGGGCAGGTTGCACTTCATGTGGCAGACCTGGCGTCGGCGCTAGTAAAAAATATCGAGCAGCCAGATCGGCCCATATTCGTAGGTTTTGAGGAGCTTAAGGCAGTACCTGAGGATGTCGCTCAGTTGTTCAATGCCCTATTTTCTGAGCGCGCCGGCTTGTTGCTGGAGGGTGTTTCACGCTGGGTCAATACGCACTATGGGCTCGCCAAGCGACCTAAGGCCGGCATGGACAGAATGCGACGGGTTGGTCTAGGGATCTACTTTATCGATGAGCCGGCTGGGCAGGATAAAGCCACCCTGCCAGCGCCCAGTTTGCAGCGTAAGAGGTTGGGCCAGCGTAGGGCCAGATTGCCTAAGACGAAAGCTGATTCGACCTGATTATTTCGTCGCGCAGGCTGCGACGCAAAATCTTGCCGACATTGGTCTTTGGCAACTCGCTTCTGAAGTACACGTATCGCGGCTGCTTGTAGCCTGTCAGCTGCTGTTGGCAGAACTGTTGAATAGCAGCTTCGGTCAATGAAGGGTTGCTGCGGACAACAAACAGTACGACTACCTCGCCGGAGCGGCTGTCTGGCATGCCAACCGCCGCGACCTCGCGGACGCCGGGCATGTGCGCAACCACTTCTTCTACGTCGTTTGGGAAAACCTTGAAGCCTGACACGACTATCATGTCTTTCTTGCGGTCTTCGATGAAGACAAATCCGCGGCTGTCCATACGTCCGATGTCGCCGGTCCTCAGCCAGCCGTCCGGCAGCATCACATTTGCAGTCTCATCGGGGCGGTTCCAGTAGCCTCGCATGACCTGAGGGCCACGGACGCAGATCTCACCGCTGTTGTCGATGCCGACATCGTGGCCATCGTCATCCCTTATGCTGATTTCAGTAGCCGGTGCGGGCAGACCAACCGATCCGCTGAAATCGCTGTCCGGACCAACCAGTGGATTGACGCAGGCGATGGGCGACGTCTCGGTCAGGCCCCACCCCTGTGTAATGTTGCATCCGGTCATCTTCTTCCAGCGCTCTGCGATGGCGCGCTGCACGGCCATTCCGCCGCCAAGTGTCGCGACGAGGCCACGGAAATCCACGCGCTCGAAGCCCGGAGTGTTCATCAGTGCATTGAAAAGCGTGTTGACTCCGACCAGGAACATGGGTGGGCGCGCGCGCAGCTCCTTCACGAATTGCCCAAAGTCGCGAGGATTGGTGATGAGGATCCCGGTACCGCCAATGGATGTGAACAGCAGGCAGTTCACGGTAAGAGAAAAGATGTGGTACATCGGCAGCGCGCAGATGCAAGTCGCATTGTCGAGCGCCACCTGAGTGAACCAGGCCTGCGCTTGCAGGACATTGGCCACCAGGTTTCCATGCGTGAGCATGGCTCCCTTGGAGACTCCAGTTGTGCCGCCAGTGTATTGCAGGAACGCGATGTCTTCGTGGCCGAGCTGTACCGGTGACGGCGTCCGGCCGGAGGACTGCTCAAGCACCTCAACAAAGTCGTGTGCCTGAGGCATGGACCAGGGCGGAATCTTCCGTTGCACGTGGCGCAGTACGAAGTTCACGACGGGTCCGCGCGGAAAACCAAGAAGGTCGCCTACGCCGGTGACCAGAATGCTGCGCAGTTGAGTGCGCTTCGCAACGGCTTGTACCGTGGCGGCAAATTGCTCTAGCACCAGAATCGCGGTGGCCCCGCTGTCGTTGAGCTGGTGCTCCAGTTCCGGTGGCGTATACAGGGGGTTGGTGTTGACAACGATGAGTCCGGCACGCAGCGCTCCGAACATTGCTACCGGATACTGCAGCACGTTCGGCAGCATGATGGCGATGCGATCGCCCTTCCGGAATCCGGACTCCTGAAGCCACGCGGCGAAGGCTGCAGACAGGCGGTCGAGCTCGCCATAGCTGAGGTCGCAGCCCATCTGGCTGAACGCCACGCGGCTCGTATAGCGACGGCAGCTTTTCTCGATCAGGGTGCTGATCGAAGGCCACTCGTTGATGTTGATGTCGGAGGGGGTGCCTGCCGGGTACCGGGCGAGCCAGAATCTGTCCATCGTCGAGCTTCCTTGTCAGCCCTTGTCCGCGTGATGATTATCGGACGTTTTTGGCAGACGGCGTTAAAGTCTTTATCAGTACGGGCCAGACATTTGCAAGGAGCAGTGGCTGGCCCTGCTCGTTGGGGTGGATACCGTCTGCCTGCATCAACCCTGCCTGGGAAGCTACACCCTCGAGCAAAAAGGGGACCATTGGAATCCGGAACTGCTTTGCGAGGCCGGAGTACACGCCTTCAAATTCCGCAGTAAAGCGGGGACCGTAATTGCCCGGCATGCGGATGCCCAGCAGCAGAACCGACGCCCTCGACTCCTTGCAGAGGCTGATCATGCGGGCGAGGTTGCTGCGCATTTCGGCGATGGGCAGCGCCCGCAGTCCGTCGTTGCCGCCCAGCTCGATGATCACCACGGCGGGGTGCTGTGTCTGCAAGGCGCGCGGCAAGCGAGCCAGCCCGCCTGCTGTGGTCTCGCCGCTCACGCTGGCATTGACGATACGGTAGGAATAGCCGGAACTGCGCAGCTTTGCATCCAGCAGACTGACCCACCCGCGGGCAGGGGCAATGCCGTATCCTGCGCTTAGGCTGTCGCCGAATACCAGGATGGTCGGCGCATCGGCCGCGCGCAACCCTGTCGGCGCGATGAGCAGGGCCCCGATACAAAGCAGGAAGAAGATGAGCCGCGACATTGTGCTCCGGACTGAAAGACTGAGCCGCGAGGTTAACAGCCCCGAGGGGCGTCTGACCATTGTGCGGGACGTGACTCTCAGTATCGAATCCCGTGAAACGGTGGCGATTGTAGGGCCATCGGGTGCCGGCAAATCGACACTGCTGGCGCTGCTGGCCGGACTGGATCTCCCGACCTCCGGCAGGATCTGGCTGGCCGGCAGCGAGCTGACGGCGCTGGACGAGGATGGGCGCGCACGACTGCGTGCAGAGCGCGTCGGATTCGTGTTCCAGTCGTTTCAGCTGATCCAGTCTTTGACCGCCCTTGAGAATGTGATGCTGCCCCTCGAGCTTGCGGGGCGCGGCGATGCGGCGGTCCGCGCCCAGGCAATGCTTGAGCGCGTGGGCCTGGCCTCACGCGTCGGGCACTATCCTCGGCAGTTGTCTGGCGGAGAACAGCAGCGCGTTGCGATGGCACGGGCATCGGTGGGCGAGCCCGCAGTGTTGTTCGCGGACGAGCCTACCGGAAACCTTGATACGGTTACCGGTGCCCGCATCGCGGATATGCTGTTCGAGTTGAATGCTCAATCCAGCACAACGCTGGTGCTGGTGACGCATGATCGCGCGCTGGCGGCCCGCTGTCAGCGCGTTCTGAATATGAGTAACGGCGAGCTTCTGGAAGGAGTGGCCTGAGATGCGTGCCCTGCGCATGGCATGGCGTACGCTGCGGCGCGAATGGCGTCACGGCGAGCTGGTTGTGCTGATGCTCTCTCTGAGCGTGGCGATTGCATCCCAGAGTGGTGTGGGCTTCCTCGTCGATCGCGTGGGCCGTGCCATCGACCTGCAGGCCAGCGAGGTGTTGGCCGCCGACATGCGCATCGAGAGCAATGGCACGCTTTCTGCCACCAACGAGGCACAGGCAAATGTCATTGGGCTGCGCACCGCCCGCCTGACGACGCTGCTGTCGGCGGTGTTTCACAACGATGCGAACCAGCTGGCGAATGTACGCGCTGTCACGGAAGGCTATCCGCTGCGCGGCAAGCTTTCCGTCGCAACGGTGCCGTTCGCGGCTGGCACGCCCGCGACCGGCATTCCGACTGCCGGCGAAGTCTGGGCGGATTCGCGATTGGCTGCCGCGCTGGGTGCCGCCGTCGGTGACACCCTGATGGTTGGTGCGCGCAGTCTGCTATTGAGCCGGATTCTGATCTCGCGACCCGACCAGGGGTCCGGCTTCGTGGATTTTGCGGCTACGCTGCTCATCAACGAGGCTGATCTGGAATCCACCCAGTTGGTACAGCCGACGAGCCGCATCAACCGAGCTCTGTTGCTTTCCGGCAGCCGCACCCAGCTGCAGGCTTTCCGCAGCTGGCATCTCGCACAGCCACCGAATCGGGAGCGTATCCAGGATGTCTCCGACGGCAGCCCGCAGATTGGCAGTGCTGCACGCCGTGCCGGACGGTTCCTCTCCATTGCCGGACTGGTGGCAGTACTGTTGTGCGCAGTCGCCGTTGCGATGAGTGCGCGCACCTATGTGCAGCGGCATCTTGATTCCGTAGCGCTGCTCAAGACGCTGGGCGCGTCACGATCGCTGGTGCTTGGCGTCAGCCTGCTGCAGCTGTTGGCGCTGGCCGTGGCTGCCACGGTGATAGGCTGTGCCGCTGGCTGGATCACTCAGGCATGGCTGGTGCGTGTCTTGCAGAACGTGCTGCAGACAAACCTCCCGCCCCCGGGCATGAGTACGCTTTTTGCCAGCGTTGCGGTCGCTGTCACGATGTTGGCTGGCTTCGCGCTGCCGTCGCTGCTGCAGTTGACGCGGACACCGGCGCTGCGCGTTCTCCGGCGTGATGTCGGCCCGCCGCGGGCGGGGGCGCTGCTGGCCGGGCTGCCGGCTGTCGTTGCGCTTGGCGCCGTTATCATCACCACGCTTGACGACTGGCAGCTCAGTGAATGGTTCGCGCTGTCACTCTGCGGTGCAATTGTGTTGCTGGCTGTGATGGGATGGCTGCTGGTTTGGCTGGCCTCTTTGCTGCGTCGTGGTGGTGCTCGCCAGTGGCGTTATGGCATCGCCAGCCTCGCACGGCGGCGCACCGAGAGCGTTGCGCAGATTGTGGCCTTCGGTCTGGCGTTCATGCTGTTGCTGGTACTGGCTGCTCTGCGCCGCGATCTGGTCGATGACTGGCGCAAGCTGTTGCCAAGCGATCCTCCGAACTATTTCTTCGTCAACATTCCGCCCGCGGACAAGGATGAGTTCAATAGTCGGCTTCTGGAGCTTGGCGCACGCGTCGAGCGAATGCTGCCGATGGTTCGGGGTCGCCTGACTCGCATCAACGAGCAGGCAGTGGAGTCCATGCAGTTCCCGGGTCGCAGCCAGGATGGTGCACCCACAGCGGATGAGCGCGGGTCGGCGATGGGCTCGGGTCGATCCCTTGGAGGTGGGCGTCGCGGCGGACTTGCGGAACGCGAGCAAAACCTGACGTGGTCGTCTGAACTGGGCGACGATAATCGCATCGTGGACGGACGCTGGTGGACGGCTGAGGATTCCGGCAAGTCGCTGGTGTCGTTGGCCACCGAGTTCCAGCAGCAGCTGGGGCTGAAGCTCGGCGACAGGCTGACCTTCACGGTCGGCGGCGAGACCATCGTCGCGACCGTGGCCAGCTTTCGCGAAGTGAAGTGGGACAGTTTCAGGCCGAATTTTTTCATCGTCTTTCCGCCGGGTCTGCTCGACGGTGCAGCCGGGACGTACATGACCAGCGCTGCGTTCACACCGAAGTCGGGCGCCGATCTTGCGAGGCTGGTGCAGCGATTCCCCTCCGTCTCGGTCTTCAATGTGGGTGACCTGCTGGCACAGGTGCGGGCGATTCTGGACAAGGCAGTCACCGCAGTTCAGAGCGTCTTTCTGTTTACGTTGCTGGCCGGCCTGACAGTGCTGCTAGCTGCAGTGCAGGCGAGTCGTGACGAGCGCCGTCATGAGACCGCGGTAATGAGAGTGCTGGGCGCCCAGCGGCGCACGCTGGTGCAGAACGTGTTGGTGGAATTCGGTGCGTTGGGGCTGCTCGCTGGACTGCTGGCTGCCAGCGGCGCCGCATTGAGCTCCTTCTACCTCGCACGCATCCTGGACCTTCAGTACCGCTTCAATGTCGGTGCCTGGGCAGGCGGCGTCCTGCTAAGCGTTGTGTTCGTGGCTCTGGGTGGATGGCTGGCCATGCGGTCAGTGCTCGACCAGCCGCCCCGCAGCGCATTGAACTGAGAGGCTTTTGCGTTCAGGCCTAGCGTGCGAAGCGGATCGTTGCCCAGCCCTGTGGACTGAATTCGCCTCGCTGGCCAAGGCCATCAACCTGAAACTGGTAGTCACCGGGGCCCAACAGACTGGTATTGATGGCGACGCGCACTTCGCCGTTGGAGTCGCGTTGCAGGTTGCTGAGTACCAGAGCACGTCCGTGACCGATGCGATCAATCGTCACGCGAAACTGGCTCGCAGTGGACCAGCCGACTTGCAGCTTCAGCTCGGCGAGCTCCGCCCGAGCGCTGATCACGGTAGCGACTGGCGTTGCAGCGGGTTTTTCGCGCGACAGTTCGACCTTCATGCTGCGCGTTGTCTGCACCGGATCCAGTGGCTGCGCGGCAATCCGGTCACGCAGTTCGGAGATGGTCTTCAGCCCGGCATCGTTCAGGTCTCGGTAGCTGACGACCTTGGCCCAGGCGCCCAGCGCCAGCAGCGCGAGTCCGAGGACCACCGGCAATCGTTCCCAGAAGCGCTTCGGTCGCACCTCCCAAGGCAATGCCAGGCCAGCAACTTCCATCAGCCGGACGCCGGCATTGACCCGCTCAGACACCTGCAACTCATTGAGGATCTTTGGGTTTTCTCGGCAGAAGCGCTCGAAGTCCAGGGCTCCCTTGGCCGGTAACCGGTTGGTCAGGTAGCGCTCGATGATCTGGTTCTTCTGGATGAACTCAAGGTCCATGGCAGGGGCATTGGCAGAGCCTGCCGCTGCGGCTCCGGCAGCTCGGGCCCCGCTTTCTGGGTTGGCAGCATCGCTCATGGGACGCAACTCCGGCGGATAGACGGCGAAAGGTTCGAGTGTCATATCCTGCCCGCATCGGAAAGGGGCTCCTGAGTCGCGGCTCACAGTTTGGGAAGGGCGAACCGGGCCAATCCTGCGCTGCCGCACAGTTCATAATGTTCAAAAACAGGCGGGGGTGTTTCATGTATCAGGCGCCGCTCAAGGATCTGTGTTTTGTCCTCCACCGGCAGCTGCGAGTCCAGCAGCTGGCGGAGTTTCCGTTGCATGCGGAGTACGCCCCGGACGTTGCCGAATCGATTCTGGAAGAAGCGGGCAAGTTTGCCACCGAGATCCTGGAACCCTTGAACAGGGTTGGCGACCGCGAGGGCTCGACGTGGAGCGCTGAGGGCGTCAAGACCGCCAGTGGTTTCCGGGAGGCCTACCAGCGCTATGTCAGCGATGGATGGCCGTTGCTGGGTGTGCCGGTGGAGCATGGCGGACAGGGTGCACCGCTGGCTCTGGCCACTGCCGTGGAAGAAATCTGGTTCGGTGCCAATGTGGCGTTCATTCTGTGTCCACAGCTCAGTCGTGGAGCCGTCGAGGCGCTGGCACTGGCCGCCTCTGCGGAGCTGCGCGAGCGTTTCCTGCCACGCCTGGTCACAGGTGAATGGACAGGCACCATGAATCTGACCGAGCCTCAGGCCGGTTCAGATCTGGCTGCAATACGCACCCGGGCAGTTCCTGATGGGGATCACTACCGGTTGTTTGGCCAGAAGATCTTCATCACATACGGCGAACACGACCTGGCCGAGAACATCGTGCACCTGGTGCTGGCCCGCGTTGAAGGAGCGCCGCCGGGCATCAAAGGAATATCGATGTTCGTCGTGCCGAAGTTTCTGGGCGCGGAGCGCAACGACCTGCGGTGCGTCTCGATCGAACACAAGCTTGGAATTCATGCCAGCCCGACCTGCGTGATGTCCTATGGCGATGGACCCGGAGCGGTCGGTTATCTGGTGGGTGAGGTCAATCGCGGCCTCGAATACATGTTCATCATGATGAATGCCGCGCGACTGTCGGTGGGTGTGCAGGGTATCGGTCTGTCCGAGCGGGCTTTCCAGCAGTCGGTTGCCTGGGCGCGCACCCGGGTCCAGGGCCGCTCGGTAATTCCAGCGGCAGCGGGGGCTGTAACAACGATCATCCAGCATCCCGACGTACGACGCATTCTGCTGACGCAAAAATCGTCGGTGGAGGCGATGCGCGTGCTTGCGATCTTCGCGGCTCTGCAGCTGGATCTGGCGCATGCCGCAGATGACCGCCGCGCCATGGCGCGCGGCGAGTTGCTCATTCCCATCGTCAAGGGATGGAGTACGGAGCAGGTCAACGAGCTGGCTTCCCTGGCGGTGCAGGTCCACGGCGGCATGGGCTTCATCGAGGAAACCGGCGTTGCGCAAACGTTGCGCGATGCGCGCATCACGGCCATTTACGAAGGCACTACCGCCATTCAGGCGAACGATCTGCTGGGCCGCAAGCTGTTGCGTGACAACGGCAGTGCATTCCGTGACGTGCTCGCGACACTGGAGTCCATGCTGGCTGCCGCGGCTGCCACCACCACAGTGCCGGATGAGACTCTGGCAGAGTCGGTGCGCGCAGTGCGCGAGTCGCTGGCGCTGGTCGGTGCAACGGGTGCGGCCCTGATCTCGCTCGGGACCAGTGCTCCCGCTGCGGCGTACTCCGTGTCTGTACCGTTTCTCGAGCTCTGCGGCCTGGTGTTTGGTGCCACGCTGCTGGTTCATGGCGCATTGGTCGCGGCAACTGATCCGGCAGATCGCGATTTCAGTGATGCAAAGCTGCAAAGCGTGCGGTTTCACCTGCAGCATTGCCTGCCACTGGCTCGGTCCCTCGCGCAGGTTGTTCGGGATGGCGGCGATTGCATCGTGGGGGCGCGCACCGAGCTCATCTGAGTCCCTGCAAACATTTGTCAGGGGTCATTGATGCCCCCGTGGCACAGGCGCACACTCAAACAAGGATCGGCCAGATTCTCCAGCCGATGATGTTGTTTCCGAGAGGCTAAATTTATGACAAAGCGGATACTGGGATTGATTCTCGCCTGCATGGTGACGCTGGTTGTGGTGCCAGCGCAGGCTGCCGAAAAGAGCAGCAAGACCAACAAGTCCGCCTGTGTCGAAAAGAATTCTTACGGGAGCGAGTGCACCCGGCTGTCCGACTCGAAGATCCGGATCACCACCCGCAAGAAGGTGCAGGGAACGCTTGAGGAAGTGAACACACCCGCCACGACCACCTACAAGGCATTCCAGCTCGTGCTCAATGCAGCAGCCTTTCGCGCTGCGCTCGAAGCCCGGGGAATGGGCTTCAAGGCTCTGAA
>Ga0114969_10002811_pt1 | contig 14195 bp, 18 predicted proteins | sample M_130807_MF_Meta_FD_87316 | JGI IMG/M metagenome (GOLD analysis project Ga0114969, IMG submission 87316) | Freshwater microbial communities from Lake Montjoie, Canada to study carbon cycling - M_130807_MF_MetaG | ecosystem: Environmental > Aquatic > Freshwater > Lake | place: Lake Montjoie...
ATTTCCTGCTAGCCATCCTTCTTTAAGACAGTTATTCACCGCATCAATCTCTTTTGTATCATATGCTTCTAATTGATTTGGTGCGTACCAAATCTTTTTACTCATCTTAGATATCTTAAGAAATATAACTCTTTCCTTTAAAGCCCTGTTGGATTATCTTCCTATAAAATAGGATGCCTCCGAATCAAAGAGGTTCACTCAGAATTCAAACACCAGTTCAAAACCCAGTTCAACGTCCATATTATTTTACTCAGCAACGAAACAATAATGAAAATCTAACAAATGAAGATGCATTACGTATTGCTAGGGCTCAACTTAAGAGATATGAGAATGACCCGGAATGGAATACAAGTGAAAATAGAAATGATGCTATAGATTTTCTTAAATATCAAAGAATACCTCTTCTGTTGAGAAGAATTGAGCATCGTAAGCGAACATGTCAGAAGGTTACAAATGCTGTAACAGGAGCTTGCAGCATCCAACGGCATAGAACACGTAAGAATAGACTGCCCAGAAAAATGACTCGCCGCGTTCGTTAAAATTTATTTGATAGTAGTAGAATGCCTGATATTGATACTAAAGCAATTACTAAACGTCTAGATATAATGCGTAAACAATTAAGAAAAGTGTTTACAGCTACAGGCACTGATACAATACAGCAGTTAAAAGAGTTTATTGTTTTAGGTAAACCACGACGTGGTATTAACTTTTATCCTCAATCGGTACATAATTATGTAACATCACGAACAATGGCATTGATGGATTCATCAAACAGGCATAAGATTGAACAAAAATTTAGATTACAACATGTAAATGGAAAAGATCATCTTTTTGTCACAGAAAATTTTGTTTCCAAATATGAAATTATTAATCAAATTCTTTTAAAGTTAAAGTATCCTATTAAATATATTCCTGAGAATATACGTAACGAACTTAAAGCTCAACATACACCTTATGATTCAATATATAAAATCTACCCATATTCGAATCATTTTTATACTTGGATGTATTTTGCTGTACCAGGTGCTATACAGGATATAATTATAAATGAACTAAGCAGAATTTTCTCTCATAAATGGACAGATGTAGAAGAACTCTTTGAAAATGCCAACAGACTTTCCCAACTACTACAATGGAAACGGGGTCTTCAGCAGGGTCATGCTGGAAGAAGCCTTTTACTCAATCTTCCTGATGGTGGCCCTGCGAATCTAGTAGGCACATTTGTTACTGGAGTACGTCGTAATGGAGGTCTACGACCAGGTAAACATAATCTACGTATAGATGATCAAGTACAAGCCTTAATAGATAGTTTAATGCCTGAAATTCCTCATGTTGGAGAACTTATAATACCGTATCGCACTCAGGAAGAATATGAACGTTACGTATTATCATCTTATAAAGCATATGAAGTTGTTAATTTTAGTCGATATGCTGTTCCTGCTGCTCCTGCTGCTCCTGCTGTTCCTGCTGCTCCTGCTGCTCCTGCTGCTCCTGCTGCTCCTGCTGCTGTTCCAGTACCAGAAGAACAAGAAGCACTAATACCGCGCCCGCCACGTGGACTATGCCAAAGAATGACAAATGGAATTATGCGGTGTTTTGGTAGAAAAACACGCAATAATAATCACAATGATAGATCGCGAACACGAAAGAGAAAAACAAATAGGAAAATGACACGCCGCGTTCGTTGAAAGTTTAAAACATAAATCCGAAGTCTCAACAGATGGGAGCTAACCAATCCGTTGATGCTTCACACGCGCGTATATGGAATAATTTGTGCGGAATTCAAAATCCGGCGACAAAGGCACAAATGCTGGAAACTCTGCTTGCTTCACCTGAATACCGGAATGCTTTGAAGCAAATGGGTGTACATTCATTCTGCTTGCAGTGGTTAGCAGGGTATAATCGGGGACAGGTATTTCAATGGCCATACGCTCCTTCGGGTCAGCAAAAACAGCAGCAACAGCAAAGACCATCACAGCAGAGGCAGCAAAATTATGGCAACGAACTTATAGAGCATCCCGCTCCCAAGAAAGCCCACGACTATTTCACCGAGTGCTGCGATCTTCTAGCAATTGATGAAAGTCAGCCTTTGTCAAGTGAACTTATCCGTGCCGCCTATAAGAAAGCCGCAGTCCGAGCCCATCCTGACCGCGGCGGCAATCCCGAGCTGTTTGATGCTGTAACCCGAGCATCAGCCTATCTTCAGAAAATCGTAGATCGTGTCTCCGGGATAAGAAAGCAAGCCGCTGCTATTAGTGCGCATGTACCGCAAACACAGGCAGAATTGGACAATTACTCGCAACAACGAGCAGGATCGGTTGCTCAACTTCAAGACCGTGCTCCTATTGCTCTGTCGCCCAAGAAGTTAGATATGTCACTTTTCAATCAGCTCTTTGAGGAGAACAAGTTGCCGGACCCGGAAAAGGACGATGGATACGGTGATTGGCTCAAAACAACAGGGCAGAGTGACACAGTTCAAGAAAATTCCAGTCTACGAAAGAAATTTGCCCTGGATACATTTAATCAAACATTCCAACAAGAAACACGTCAAACTGGTGGCGGAAATGGAGCTTATTACCCTTCTGCTATAATCCTCCAGCCCACAATGGGAGTTACACTGGGCGGAGAGAAGCCGGCGGATTTTACGGCAGCCTACGGTTCACGTACTCAATTTACGGATTTAAAATCAGCCTATACATCCGATTCTACATTCAGTCAAAATGTAGCTTCCGCGGCGGCTTCATTGGGGTCAAGACCCAGCAATCTAAAAGATATGGAACGTGCTCGGTCTGCTCCTGTAACTTTATCGGCCGAAGAGCAGCGTCGTGTACGAGCAGCCGAGGACCGTGAAAAGATGCTGGAAGATCAACGTGTTCGTCGTATGGCTCAGCAAGATGAAACCGCTGGACGTTATCATGAAAATCTTCAGAGACATTTATTAGTAAATAATTAGCCGTATCAGTAATAGAGGAGATGGCCATTGCTTCACAAGGTGAATTAACTGGTTTTATTTTTTTAATACTAATTTTTTCAGCGGCAACTCTACGATATATCGTAAAAGATAAAACTGAGGTAATCAAAGATAGATTTGAAAGTAGCAAGTCAGTCTGTCTCTGGTGGGTTGTAGATGACTTGGAGGGAAATTCTCGTGAATGGTTGGATTGGGGGTCTCGTCTCCAAAAACGAACACGCTCCCCCTTTTTGAATGTTCATTTGAGACGTTGCCGTGAATTTCACGATAAAGATTTTGTAGTAACTCCTCTTCTTGGCCGCAATGATGTTCATGGCATCTTACGCGAACATGGCGTAGAGGTTCCAGCAGAAGCCGATATTGCGCCCAGTTGGTTGTGGAAGGCGTGGGCTTCGGCTCAGATGTGTTGCTACGTGGGCGGCCTTTGGACTGATAGCCGGGTTCTTTTTATTAAATCCATCATTCCTACACTTGGAACCATGAAAGCAATGCGATTTGGCACGGACCCTGATGAAGAACGCGGAAATAGGGCATCTGATACAAATATCTGCTGGGCAATTGAGGAAGGTTGCGGTTTATGGCAGAGTTATGCTCGGGATTTAGACAAACTAATGCGTGGTGGACCTCTGTCTTGGAATGGCGCCAAAATCCGTAGGGCAATTCGCTATTTGCAGGATAAACATTTATCCGGGCAAGTACCGATTAATACAGTGGCAGAATGGACGCGATTCAAGTCAGGAAAAGCAATACAACTGGAGGATTTAGTAACACGGGTTGTTCCTTCAGATGAGTCAGGGATTGAATTACCGGGACCCGATGTTGTAGCAGTTCCACTTCCTGATACACTTGAGCGTTCAGTGCCTAATGCGTGGTTTCTTCGTCTTTCTGAGGATCAACTCCTAGAGGCCAAATTTCTGTGGGCTCATCTTGCGATTCCTGTTTCGTTGGCATAATACTATATTCATGTGTTCGGACCGGGCCGATACGAATTTCCTTACTAACTAGAGTGTGTTCTGATGATTTAATAATTTGTCGGAAGATCTTCTTGCAGGATTGATAATCGTATACGGCGGGCCTTCTGCTAGGATAGTAATATTTCATCATAGCATTGAACGCGTCAAGCGTTATGGGATTCTGTGCTGGAAATTGGAGAGACCTTCTATCACGTAAATTTTTAAAACCGAATGCTTTTATCCATTCGGTCGCAACATCCGGTGGTAATTCTGAGCGGAAAGAGGTCATCCTTCTGTATTTCTCCAGCGAATACTTTTAAAGTCTCAAAGAAACCGAAGCGTCTTTGGATGAGCCGAATGTGAACTTCCGAGCAGCGTTCGTTGATTTTAATTAGTTCAATAGGGTTGAAAAAGGAATAAACTTGTGTAATTATTTGAATATAATGAAGAATATCCTCTACGGTGTATCCTATAAGTAATAGATCATGGAGATGTTGGAATATTTTGAAAACATCATTTTTAAGAATTCCGCTACAGAGTTCACGAATAGCATTTACAGGCGGCGGTGTAATATAAGTTTGAATTTCTTGAAGATTTATTTCATAAATTTCACTTTCCGTGCCAGACTGTATTTTAACAGCCTCCAGCAGTCGTAAAAGAAGGCAAAACTGACGAGCATTTCCTAGGCAAAATCCTACTATCCAGTTTTTAGCATCTTGTGTCAAACTAATATGGGGCGCGTAACGTTTTTGGAATACTTCGGTATGCTCAAACAGATTAATTGGAAGAAGTTGAAGAATCACTGTGCGGCTTTGAATTGGTTCAATAAATGATTGGCTGGCACACGAAGAAAAGAGAAATTTAACATGAGTTTCATAGCGTTCCATTAGACGACGCAGTGCTTGTTGTGTTAGGACAGGAAGACTGTCGGCATCATCAATCCAGACCCAAGCAAATGTCTCATACTTGCGATTGGAACGGAGGAATTCCACGAGTTTCTGTCGTAATGCTCCTATACCACGATCGTCGCAACTGGAGAGTTTCAAGATATAACGATTTAACTCATTTTCAGGAATGTCACGTAAGGCATATCGCAGAAACTGCTGGCAGAGAAATGTCTTACCGACACCTGTTGAACCTGTTAGGAGAAGATGTGGGTAATCTCCTTTACATGAAAGAAGATACTCTACGATATGAGATTGTCCAATAACCTCTTCCATTAGTTGGAATTCTTGGATGGTGCTTAAATGCGGAATACCATATTGAATTAGATGCCGAAGGATTTATACGAAACCCTTGAAATTGACCGCGGGGCTTCACAGGATGATGTTAAAAAAGCATATTTTAAGGCTGCGCGTACTAAGCATCCCGATAAGGGTGGGTCAGCGGAGGAGTTTAAGGAAATTCAACGGGCATATGAAACTCTATCTGATACTGGCCGCCGACAGATGTATGATATGACGGGGTCGGAAGAGGGACAAGGCAATCCTGGAATGGGTAATAATATGGGAGGCAATCCTTTTGAGCATATGATGCGTGGTTTTGCTGGAGCGGGAGCACCAGGAATGGGTTTTCACGTGGATGTAGGTGGCATGTTTGAGCAGATGTTTCAGGGTGCGCCGGGTGCTCAGGGTTTTTTTGGCGTTCCCATGACACCGCAGCAAGGGCCGCCGCCTCGGACGGGTAAAGGACACAGCAAGATGCATGAGATTAATATGAATTTAATGGAATTCTACAAGGGCCGTGAATTACGATTAGTATTTAATCAGGGACGTTTTTGCTATGCGTGTAAAGGGGATGGAGTGACTAGTTTTGTAGAATGCGGGGCTTGCGGTGGACGTGGGTTCCATATCCAGCAGATGCAGATTCAACCGGGAATGTATGTTCAAACACGAGGTACATGCCGTGATTGTGAAGGAAAGTGCCGTAAACCAGGGCCGATTTGTACTGTCTGCTCAGGTTCACGTATCTTGAATCGGGAAAAAACTCTTGATGTTAAAATTTTACCAGGAATGCATGAAGGTCATCAGTTTACTTTTATAGGTGAATGCTCGGACCAGATTGATTTTGCTCAGCCGGGCGATGTTATCTTAGTTCTTAAGTGCCCAGATACTGCTGTATATTCATGGACGGGCAATGATTTGGGACATGAGATTACTGTTTCTTGGGTGGAATCTGTAACAGGGTTTACTCGGGTTCTAGCAGATCATCCTTCAGGGACGCAAAAGACAATTGTTTGGAATGGTGATATCTTATTAAATGGGGCCAAGTTACGTGGTGTAGGTCTTGGAATGCCCACACCTCAAAGAGGTGGGGTGGATGCTTCCGCAGGGAGCGTACCCTCGGATTCTGCTGGTGGCTTTGGTGATTTGCTTGTAACTGTGAAGGTTACGCAGCCGGATTCGGGTGTGAATGTGAAGGCACTTCTCATGCAAGCTCTTACAGAATCGCAAAAAACGACTGCTGAAGGAGATTGTATTCTTACACGGGTTTAGTTGGACGCTCAATTTAATTGAGCTTACCCCGTCACAAAGATGAGGGTTGGACGCTCAATTTAATTGAGCTTACCCCCGGGAACTGTCAACGCACCGCCGAAACCGGGATTGACTTGGTTCTCGTCAAACCACTGCGGGTTTAGGCCGGCCGCCTTGAGTTCCTGCGGGCTCAAGATTGAGTAATCGCCAGAGGTAGGCGCAGCCGGACCGAAACCGAGGGGCTGATGGCTGCCACCGCGCTGCTTCTGCTTGCGGCTCTTCTGTTGCTTTCTTTGCTGCTTTTGCTGCTTTTGCTGCTTTTGCTGCTTACGGCTCTGCTGCTTTCTCTGCTTTTGCTGCTTACGTTTCTGCTGCTTACGGCTCTGCTGGCGGTTGCGATATCCCCCGCCCATCTGCTGTACAAGCTGGCGGGTTCCAGATAGAGCAGCATCCAGAGGGGCTGTGGCAGAACCACCGAGAACTCCAGACGCAGCCGTTGTCATAGGGCCAGTCATGCTAGAAGGAAGAGTTTCGCCAAGTGTGTTGTAAGGAGCCGGTGACAAGGCACCTCCACGCTGCTTACGAGTACGGTGAAAAGTTGATGTCATTCTCTGAAAGTTCATTCCTTGCTCTGTTATAGTCCGAGGAATTTTAGCCATCATCGCGGCTTGACTATTTGGCCCCGCGGCCACAGCAGCCGCATAGGGAATACTGTTAAATCCAGTGACTTCTTTCACAGCACCTCCCTTTTGCGAACGCTTTCTGTATGAGCACTTAGATGACATTTATCCTACTAATACGACAGGTATTTTCTTCTTTTGTAGCCGAGCGGCAATTTTAGCATAACGATCACTGCGGGGTTGCTCAAAGATAATAAACGCGCTTGCCTCTTTGATTATTTGCGTATCCCTTTGAATTCCAGCAGATTTGCCTGCTGACCAATCCGCTTTCATATAGCGAAGCGGAATATTATTCTGTTCACACCACATATAAATCATTCCGCTTGTATCTTTGCCTTCATCCGATAAAAGGACGAGGTCAGGTGGAGTTCCCATTTTCACAAGAATATCATTCATGATGGTCTTTTGAAAATCGTGAAAATCAGTGCGTTTTTGACCACCAAGAACACCAAGAATCTTTCTTGCTGGTCTTGTGTTTAGTAATGCAGGAGTCCATGAAGAGTCTTCGCTTTCCGTTTTGCTGGAATTAAACCAGGAATCAAGAGACATTCTGCTTGTTGTTTCTAGCAAATGAAGACTCAATTTTTACGGGTTTTTCTATTTGCTCTTCTATGACTTTTCCTTGAGTGTTTTCTTCTTCTTTGGCTACTTTTGTTATTAGGTCTGTTATTGCCCATAGAATTGTTTTCTCCTGCAACACGAGCAGCAACTACAGGAGCAACAGGAGGAACAGGAGGAATAGGAGGAAGACCAGCCCCACCAGCAATTCCTCTAGGCATTTGTCCTCCAAGAAGTGCGTGTCTATAGAATCGTGTACCAGGAGGATAAGTTCGTCCAACTAAATGTGTTTGACCTAGATGGGCTCCTTGCACTACATTAATGATAGCAACATCTTGACCAACTACAAAAATTACTCTAAAAATGTCACCGGGCATAGGTAGATTACCTTGGCCTGGACCTGGTAAAGGATTTGCGGACGGTGAATAAAAATTTCCAACAACTAATCCTTGTATTTGAACTCCTACATTATCAACTATTTGATATGCCATACTCTAATTTAAATTTTAAATTAAAATTTGGTTATTTTCTATATTGTTTAATTTTTACGGGTTTTTCTTGAACCGCGTCTATTACGTTTCGTCGCATTTGAACGCTTAGCCCGTACCGTATTGATGGCATTCTGGCAGGCCTTATCTTCCTCCGCCTTCTCTTCTGCGTTTTTTGCGGCCTGCTTTATGCGTGCGTTCATTCTTAGCATGGCGGCCTCATTATTAGCCTTCCTCTTATTATTGTTGGCCTTGCGCTTGGCTAAAGCCTCCGGAGTTTCACTGGGATTCGGAGGACGACCGCCTTTGGGCTCAGGTCCTTCCCATACATATTTTCCTGTCTCATATGTACGGCCATAATTACCATATTCTATTTCTGGAACCCATTGACCCGGAGGCTTTTCCTTCTTCTTTAAAAAATTAAACAACGGCATTTCTACTTAGTATACTGGAATTTAGGCAGTCGCAGTTGTAGGTCGGCCTGATGAGGAAGGTGTAGCCGAGTTACCAGTCGTGATAACCTTCTTCTTGATGGAGCCGCTGACGATGTAGATGGAGTTCTCCGTCATAACGATGTAGTCGGTCGCCGCCTTGAAAATCTTCTGAATGGGGCTGGTGTACTCCTCCGCATTCTTCACAAGGATACGCTCCTTGGTATCCGGGTCCTCACCCAAAAAAGCCTTGGCATTCTTGGTATCATTGTAGTAATCCAGCAGAATGGGCTTATCCTGCTCTACTGCGATACGCGCAGCGTGGGCCATCGTCTTATCGCCCGGAATCTCAGTCGTAGGAATACCTCCCTGATTAGTCAGAGCAAGTTGCTGTCCCTGTGTTGCGCTAGTTGTCGTGCTCATCTGGCTTTAAAACTAGGGGTTTCATTTTTTTGGTTTTTTTTACGCGGTTAGGCTGAGCATGGAGGAAATGTGAAAGTTTGCATGTGGCGGGGGCTCGGATGAGAAATCCAGCGACTTTCATTCTTCTTTGACACAATCTTCTCAGGCATAGGTCTGCTAGGAGGCAGGGGACGAATGATTTCCTCCGCATGTTTTGTGATAATCATATTCACATAGTTATAGGCTTCTTCAATCTGAGTCAGGGTCCGAGCACCGGTAATAATAAGTTTGCCTGTCTGAAAAGGCGCAATTGTAACTGTCTTACATGAGCCAAGTTCCTTACCTGTCCCCGAGCCTGCGCAGAGGGTAGGACATCCACAAAGTCCAGGCATTGTTGTTGCTGGACGCTTTTCATTTACGAAATATTTGGTATTTACACCTTGATAAATATCCGATTCAAATGTGCTGAAAAGCTTGTAGTTCTGTACGAAAATCTTATGAAGACGATCGCGGCGAACGGGAACACCAATGCTATAATCTGAATTTACTAGTTGAATTGCGTATCTATAAAGGATTGGTTCCGGATAATCTTCTGTTGCGGGAAATACTTCCTTAAACATGTCTGTTGGGACTTTGTCCTTGAGTGTTCTCAGTAGAACCACAATTGACTGCTTGCCCATCTCTTCAGACAAGATACCGGTCATTTGGACTCCGCCATTTGAGAACAACTTGACATTCACTTCCTTCCACTCATTTTCATTTGTGGCAAGACGGACAATGATTGTCGCTTGGTTATAAAACTTCTTCTTTTGCTTCTTGCGCTTCAGCATAATATCGTGGCGACACATGCCTTTCTTATTCATATTGTGCTCCATCTTCAAGATACCTTCTGCTAGATACCAATAGGGCATAATCGGAATCGCCGCCCAAAGCTTCGGAATATCAATCTTGGTGCCGATGTGGCCCGTAACAGTCATAGTGCTAATTCTTAGCGGTGTGATTGTAACCTTTGCTGTATTTACTTGTGCCATCCTAACCTTTGAACTTAAGGAGGCTTTAAGTTGGTCATCAAATTTATACTAATTTACAGACATTAAAATAGGATGGCACAAGGCTATCATTTTCTTGACAATAAACTCCTATAAATTTAGACAAATTTTCATACAAATTATTCAGATCTTTCATTTTTATTTAAATGAAGTTTCCAATTTCTAACAAAAAAGTTTCTATTGCCTCTTTTATTGCGGAAAAATTTAATCCTATGATTTTAGTTCCATTACCAACTCCACTACCGTGCTCAGATGTCCCTACTTCTTTAAGTCTTCTTAGTTGCTCTTCTGCCGTTATACTATGTCTTTTTCTTAGAGTTTGATTTTTTCTAACATTTGTTATTTGTGGTCCTCCAACAAATTCACTTACTATTCCAGCAGGACCAGGTCCACCCGGCACAATTGCTTCAAAACCACCACGCGATGAGGCTTTCACCGATGCCAAATTTCTTGCACGGAGTTTTGCTAAAACCTGCGGAGTCCATTTGTCTCCAATAAAAAATATATCCTGTTCTTCTTGCTGACTTTCATCAATAATTTCTTGTAAAAAATCTCTTAATTCTATTATTAATGCTTTTGGTGGATTAGATGAAATTCTTTTTAAAATATTAACAATATCACTACTTGCATCAGTTAATAGAATAAATGCGATTACCTTTTGACAGGCTTCTTCCATCTCTTCTTCCTTATTTCTTCCTTCAATCCTGCTCAAATATTCAACCATTTTATCATAGAACTCAAGTCCCGGAGGTTCATTATCTAATGTTGGTTTTTCATATGCTGGAAATTCCGGTTTAGGTAAGAAACTTCGCACTTTATTTGTAATACGTTTACAGAGTCCGCGAACGCAATTCATTCCACCACGCTGTTGACGGCGTGTCTTCATCTATAATTTACAGACATTTAATCCATATCCATATCTGTTATAACTGCCACTAGAAAATTCTTATCCTTTGTCTTCCAAACATCAAAGTTATTTACATCGCATACATAATTGCTAGGCTTACAGAGTTCAGTCATAATGCCATATATATGACAAGGGTGAATCTTAAGAACAATCCAGCAACTGTGAAGATCATATTCAGTTACAATATCGTTTGTCCAATGATTTAAAATAGAAGTAGTATAGTTATCTTCTACCGAATAAAAAGAATATCCATTATTATTTACAATTCCATATCCAACAATTTCATGATACTTCTTTTCAAGATTTTTTAGATTCTGAATCTCTTCACTGTTAACGTATACTAATGTATATTTAATTTCATCCCCTCTACAAATTTTCTCAGCCATATATGGATTAGCCTTACTAAATCTTTAAACTAAAGTTATAGAAAACTTCTTTTCCTGCGCGTCAAAAGTCTCATGAAGCAACTGCTTCAAGGGCTCCGTAGAATGGGGAAAAAGACTGACATACATACATCCGTGGAGGAGTTTAGTGAAAACTTCCGGCGAATGATTGTCCCAGCCCAGCCATCGCAGAACTGAGAGAATAGCCATGAGCAAATGATTCTGTGAAATATTCTGAAGAATGTCATCCAAGACAAAATCCAATTTATTCCGTGGAGCATTCATAAGACGAACTACATACTGGAGTTTCTTATCAATCAAATTACAATTTTGATACTGAATAACAATCTGACGCATATCGCCGCGTGTCAAATAAAGACCCAACTTGGATGGAATATCCTGTCTGTTTTCCGACTTGCTGATGTCCGTTAACATATTCTGCATGTGCGTCGGTGATAATGAACCCATATAGAAACAGAGGCAGCGACTGCGAATAAGATTCTGTACGCGACTCAAGCAGTTACAGATAAAAATAAACTGCGGAGCCTTATCCGGATTCTCATCATATTCGTCGAGCAGGGCTCTTAAAGCAATCTGGGCTGAATCGGTCATTGTTTCAACTTCATCAAAAATTATAACCTTGCGGTCAATGCCCGGCCAACTCGTCTTCGCAAAATCAATAATCCGATCGCGAATAACTTCAATTGTTCGCTCATCACTGGCGTTTAAATACATGGAATACAGCGGCATTGAGAAAGTGGGATAGAGTTCACCAGTATAAGCATATGCTAGAGTTGTTTTGCCTGTGCCCGGTGGTCCGTGGAATAACAGATGGGGTCTAGCAGATGGCTTCACTGATAAAATGCGGGTTAGATAACGGCAGATTGAAGTATGCCCGTAAATATTTTTTAGTTTTCTAGGCCTATACTTCTCAGTCCATACTTCATTTGCTGTTGCCATCTATCAATAGAAACATAGGGTCGTATTTAAATACGGACATAAAGAACGGACATAAAAACAAAGTAAGATGAGTGAAAAGAAAATCCCAAAGCAGCGAAAGAAGCAGCCTCAAGTAGTCGCGGTTGTTACTCCTGCTGGCGTAACGGGTTCACTCAGTGGTGCTCAGCGCCCTTTAATTGCGTATTTACCTGTGCGGACGGCTCAACTTCAAGAACAGACGCCCATGTCGCAGATTGAATATAATCACGGAGCTGCTGGAGAGCCTGTGCCTTTTGACCAGATGGATGAGAATGTAAGTTATTTGGGTCCTTCTGATGTAACTGTAGTTGTTGAGAAGTTGCCGGCTTCGTCTTCTTCCGCAGGAGCAGGAGCCGATGAAGATGTTGAGCATCTCGGTTCACTGGATATTATCCCGCCGCCTTCACAGCAGCAGAGTATGTGGCAGGCCAAGAACAAGGAGGAAGTGGCGGCTCCTGCTAGAGGGTCGCTGCCTTGCTATTATTCTGAGAAGTTAATGGTTCAGTACCAAGATAAGAATCGCCTACAGAAGTTGCCTGAGAAAACGGATATTCACTGTTATTGGGACTGTCATGAATTTACTGGAACACCGTGTGTCATCCCGACGAATATTGTGGATGGAGTTTGGCGCGTGTATGGAAACTTTTGTTCACCCTCATGTGCGACGGCTTATTTATTTTCACAGCGTCTAGATGCGGGAGAGCAGTGGGAACGCTACAGCAAGTTGAATCGGCTGTATCATAATTTCTGCTTGTCCGCATCACAGGGTATTCAAGCAGCTCCTAGCAGAGAGATTTTGCGAATCTTCGGCGGATCGCTGGATATTACTGAATATCGTGAATTGTTAATGCAGTCATCCATTCGTGTAGATGTTTTGACTCCACCAATGGTCAGTATTATTCAGAGTATGGATACCAAGCCGATTGACTTCTATGAAGCGGCTCTTAAGAATGTATTCATTCAGAATGATGGAGAGAAGCTACAGAAGGCGGGAATCCAAGGATTGCGTCTGCGTCGGTCCAAGCCCATTCGGGAGAAGGAGAACACACTTGAGTTCTGTATGCGTATCAAGTGATACCGGCCTGTGGTATGCGTATCAAGTGATACCGGCCTGTGGTATGCGTATCAAGTGATACCGGCCTGTGGTATGCGTATCAAGTAGGCTCCTTCTGCCTAAAAAACACATATTTTTGAAAAATTTGATGGCCGAAATACCTGTTTAGTAAGCATAAAAATGCTGTCTAATAAGGTACGAAATGACTCTTGGTGGCTTCTGAAATGCTTTGACTATCTTGCAGGTCCGCTCCAGATGGCTGACCAGAATCGTAATAATTTCAGTGACTTCCGTCGCGTTATTGAGGAGCGGATGTCTGAGTATGCTCGGGAAATTGAAGGACTAGAGGCTAAACTTAAGGAGGAAAAGGAAAAGGCCCATCGTGTTTCTCTTGAAATTACGGATAAGCCTCCTATTTCACATGTACAGGTAGTTCCAACTATCCAGCATTCAAATCAGTTTCTTGAGGTTCTTGAACCGGTTCCAGCCCCAGCTGTAAACCGTGTTACAGTTACAAAGGAGGTTACGCTGAAGACGCCAACTCCGGTTACTTCTCCAGTAAAGGTAAAGGTTGTTGTCCCTCCTCCGGCGGATGAGCCCGAAGAGGAGGAAGAGGAAGCCGAGGAAGCCGAGGAGGCCGATAATGAAGAGGAGGCTGATAATGAAGAGGAAGAGGAAGAGCCCGAGCCTGAGGAGAACTACGAGCAGATCCGTGTTAAGAAGACTAATTATTGGCTAGAGACTAATTCACGAAAGGTCTATCAGATTACCGCAGAAGGTGATGTGGGTGACCTTGTTGCGAATTACAAACTTGTCAATGGCGTAGCCACTCTTGCACCCCTATAATTCCCCCTCTAGGGAAAATTC
>Ga0114969_10002813_pt1 | contig 14192 bp, 10 predicted proteins | sample M_130807_MF_Meta_FD_87316 | JGI IMG/M metagenome (GOLD analysis project Ga0114969, IMG submission 87316) | Freshwater microbial communities from Lake Montjoie, Canada to study carbon cycling - M_130807_MF_MetaG | ecosystem: Environmental > Aquatic > Freshwater > Lake | place: Lake Montjoie...
ATTGAACGCGTCCACGTCCAGATTGACCGTGACCCCGTTCACTTTGATCTCCTTGCCAATGCGCGCGTCGAGCGAGTGCACGTTCGGGAGCCGGTACTGCTCCACGCCGCCCACGAGTAAGAGACCGGTCGTGCCAGCCTTTGCGCCGGCGCCACGCGCACTCGTGAAGTACGGCTCGGAGTAACCCTGCCGGAACAGATAGTTCACACCGGCCGTGATGCCCCACTTGGTCTGGTAGGCCGAGTTCAGGATGAACTGGTATTTCGGCAGCACCAGGAAGATGCCGCTCTTGCCGCTCCCTGTCGTCGCCGTCGAGACATACCCGCCGCTGAGATTCGGACCGAGGTCACTCACCGCCGCATTCGGCGCCGCAAATGCGGTTGGGTCCAGCACAGATGCGAGCGAGTCCATGTACTCACGGTGATCGCTCGTCGACCAGGCCGCGCGCGCCATCCAGTTGTTGCTCATCCGCTTGGTCGCCGCGAGTTCGAGGCCCCAGTAACGTTGGTGATAGCCGGGACGCGTCTCGAAGATCTTGCCGCCGTCAGCCGGTGCTGCGCCGGCTTTGATCGTGTAGACGGGCATCGCACACGACCCCACCACCGACACCTGCGCGGCCGTGCACGTATACGTGCTCGTCTGCGCGTACTTCGTGCCGTCCACGCCCTTCAAGTGGTACCAGTTGAAGTTCGTGTATTTGCGGTAGGTGTACGACGCGCTGACCGCAAAGTCACGAGTGATCTGGCGGTCGAGACCGACGGTGAGTTCGTGCGTCAACGCCGCTTTGTAGTTGCCCACCTGATTCGGTGTGGCGAGCGAAGACGGGTTGGAGAGATTGAACCCCGTCGCGCCGAATCCGCCGGCACCGGTTGACAGATTTCCCGAGAGCTCACTCGCCTGCACCAGCTTATCCCCGTTGGTATCGCGTCCGCTGAAGTAGATGGTCGAGTACTGAATGGTCCCGAGCACGGTGCCCTGATTGGACGGCATCTGCGACGCGAACATCGCGTAGCTCGCGCGCGCGATCGTCCGTCGATCCGCGTCGAGCGCATAGGTGAGTCCCACGCGCGGTGTGACGGTGTTGTAGACGACGACGTTGTCGATCGCCGTGCCGGTGAGCGCCGGCAGCAACGTCGACGCGATCGAAACGGCTGGCACGCTCGGCGCCCCGAGAGACGCGGCCTGGCGGTCGAATCGCGCGCCGATGTTGAGCGTCAGACGATCCTTCGTCCACGTGTCCGCCAGAAAGGCGCTGATATACTTCGCGCTGGCGTCCTTGTTCCAATCACGGATCAGCTGCGCGACGTAGTTCGGATACGTGTCGGCGATCATGATCGCCCCGCCCGGCCACACCGAACTCGACGTCACACTGACCTTGCGATATGAGAACCCGAACTTGAAGTCGTGCGCGCCGACAAAGTAGTTGCCGTCGGCTGACGCGGTGTTCGACGGGCGCTTCGTGGTGTAGTTGAGATACGTGCCATGAAACACACCCGTGTCGTCGAGATACGTCTGGGTTCCGCTGCCGCCGCGCGGCACCAGATCGAAGGAGTTCTTCACATAGGCGTAGCGCGCGCTGACGTAGAGCTTGTTGGACAGGGTCCGATTGATCTCGCCCTTGAACATGTCGGTCGGCCCCGTTTGATTCCACGTCGTCTCGTCGGGCCGCTTGGCGCTGGCGCCGCGTCCGGCCTTCTCCTTGTTGCCGCGGAAGTACGTGAATGAGGCGCGCGTCCGATCATTGACCTGAGCGGTGCTCTTGAACGAGTAGTTCTCGAGCGTGGTTTCATCCTTCGCCGTCTGAATGTAGCTGCGGATGTTTTTCGGATCGCGCGTGAAGATCTGCAGCTTCGGCTGCGTGCGGCCATACGCGCCCCACGCAAACACGCGGTCCTTCAGGATCGGCCCGCCGAGTTCGCCGCCGAAGTCCTTGAGGTCCTTCACGCGGTTGTAGCTGGTGATCACGCCCGCCAGCAGGTTGCTCACATTGCCGGACTGGGTCTGATGCCCCTCCCAGTAGTACCGGCCCGAGCCCTTCAGTGCGTTCGTGCCGCTCCGCAGCACGAAATTCAGGCCCACACCGGGCGTCGCCATCGTCACATCCGCGCCGCCGGTCGTGACCTGCATCTCCGAGAACATGTCGAAGTCGTAATAGGTCGGCGATGACCCTGTCGACGACATGTCCGTGATCGGAATGCCGTCCATGTTCCACGTGTTGTCCGTGCCGGCCGCACCCTTCGCCTGAAAGTTCGACTGCTGACCCGACTCGGCACCGCCGACGTTGACGCGGTCGACGATGACGCCAGGAACCGTCTGGAGCACCACCCAGGGATCGCGCGACGACGGAATCCGCTGCAGTTCGTCGAGCGACACGTTGGTCGACACGACTTCCTTCTTGGTGTCGAGAATCGGCGTTTCGGCTCGGACCGTTTCTGATGCGGTCACGGTGCCAACCGCCATCGAAGCTTTCAGCGTGACGATCGCGCCGGCGCCGACCTGCACGTTGTCGTTGCGGTAGTCGCCGAAGCCGGCGAGCTTGCCGGTGACGGCGTACTTGCCCGGTGCCAGATTCAGGAAGTGCGCTTCGCCGCGCGCGTCGGTCACGGCCATCGCCTTCTGCACGCCGGCGATTTCAACCGAGACGCCGGGGACCACGGCGCCACTGCCGTCCGTGGCTGTCACGTCAATACGCCCGGTAAACACCTGCGCGAAGGCGGGGTTCGCGAACATCGCGACGATCAGTGCGGCAACGGCCGCCCCTATCCATCTGCATTTCATCAACGTGCCTCCCATTGGTGGAATTGGTCGCCGGCCCGCTCGAGTGCGGATTGACGACGTGTTGCATGGAAGAAGGTGCAAACGGGTGCCCAGAATTCGGGCGAGGAGGCAGGGCTGAAATGGGGGCGAGTGCGCGGACGTGAACGGCCGGCGCACGACCCGGTCCAAGGTCGTGCCCGTGAATCTTCAATTGGTTGGAGCCGCGAAGAGTGAGCCGCCGCGCCGTGATGCGGCGCACACGAACATCGTTCGTCCAGTAGATGTCCGGGGGCGAACAGCGCGAGTGTTCTATTTCGAGACGTGAGCGGCTATTTGGAAAATCTGTCGAAGATGTCGACGAGTTCGGTCAGACGTTTGCGGGTTTCCTCGGGGCCGAGATTGGCGCCTTCGGGAACGCAGGTATCGACGTGATGCTTGAAGACGGCGAGGCTGATGCGGTTGAGGGCGGCCTCGGCGGCAGCCAATTGCTGCAGGATTTCGATGCAGAGACGGGGTTCCTGCACCATCCGGCGGATGCCGCGAATCTGCCCCTCGATACGGTTGAGTCGCGTGACGAGGGTCTGCTGCTGCGTGTCTTCCAACATGGATCTCCTTAGCTGTGATGCCCCGAAATACGGCAGGAACAGAACGAATGTTTAGTGTTCAGGTGATTCTCAGTTGAACTCTTGCGATTTGAAACTGAATGAACGATCATTCATTTACCGGTGAATCCCCCAGGCAAAAAGGACCGCATCCTCGACGCGGCCACCAAAGTCTTCGCCAAACGGGGATTCTTTTCCGCCCAGGTTGCCGACGTCGCCAAACGTGCCGGTGTCGCTGCCGGTACGGTGTACCTGTATTTCAAGAGCAAAGACGACCTCCTGCTCTCCCTGTTCGATCGCACGATGCGCGACGCGATCGCCGATGGCCGGGCCGCGCTCGAATCGCTCAACCACGCCGCCACGCCGGTCGAACGCCTCCGACACATCGCCCATGTGCACCTCGCGCGCCTCGGCCGCGATCGACAGCTCGCCGTGGTCTTTCAAATCGAGCTCCGCCAGAGCACGAAGTTCATGGCGCGCCTCTCGACCTCGAGTCTGCGCGACTACCTCGGCCTGCTCCGCGAGGTGATCGTCGACGGCCAGCGCGACGGTCAGCTCCGTACAGACATCAATCCGACGCTGGCCGCCAAAGTGATCTTCGGTGCCCTCGATGAGATGGCTACCAACTGGATCCTCAGCGAACGTGAATACCAACTGGAAGACGACGCCGAGCCGGTGATGAATCTGTTGCTCGGCGGACTCGAAGCGAAAGGCCACTGACCATGACGCAACGAATACAGACAGCAGCGGTGCTCGGCGCGGGCGTGATGGGCTCGCAGATTGCGGCGCATCTGGCCAACGCCGGTGTGCCTGTCGTGCTGCTCGACATCACGAAGGACGCCGCTGACACGGGCCTCGCGAAACTGAGAAAGATGAGCCCGGCACCCTTCTATGTGCCGGAGAACGCCGCGTTGATTCGCACCGCGAGCTTTGACGACCTCACTTCCCTCTCGACGGTCGATTGGATCATCGAAGCCATCGTCGAAAAACTCGACGTGAAGCAGTCGCTGCTCACGCGCGTCGATGCGATGCGCGCGCCGCACACGATCGTGTCGTCGAACACGTCCGGTATTCCGCTCGCGGCGATTGCGGAAGGCCGCTCGGCGGGGTTCCGCGCCCACTGGATCGGCACACACTTCTTCAACCCGCCGCGTTACCTGCGCCTCGTGGAATTGATCGCCACACCCGACACCGACCCATCAGTGGCCGCCACGCTCAGCGCGTTCATCGAACGCCGCCTCGGCAAGGTCGTCGTGCCGGCCGCTGACACGCCCGCGTTCATCGCCAATCACCTCGGGATCTTCGGCGTCGTGCGGTTGCTGCATGCGCTGGCGTCGGGCGCGTACTCGATCGAAGAGGTCGACGCGATCACCGGACCGGCGATCGGTCGGCCGAAGAGCGCGACGCTGCGCACGATGGACATTGCCGGCCTCGACATCCTCGCGCATGTCGCCGCCGACCTCGAGCGGCGACTGCCACCGGAACAGGGCCAGGCCTTCGTGTTGCCGGCATTCGTGAAGGCGATGCTCGAACGCGGACTCATCGGCGACAAAGCGGGTCAGGGCTTCTACAAGAAAGTGAAGAGCGCCGACGGCACGAAAATTCTGACGCTCGATCTCAGCACGTTCGAATATCGCGACGCGGCGAAGGTGAAGATCGCCTCGCTCGACTCAGCCAAAGGCATGGACACGCTGGCCGAGCGTCTGCGCTTTTTGATGGCCGCCGACGACAAGGCCGGCACACTGCTCCGCGAGACGCTGACGCCCACACTCGACTACGCCGCCGCCCACGCACCCTTCGCCAACCATCAGTCCACCGACCAGGCCATGAAGAATGGATTCGGCTGGGAGCTCGGTCCGTTCGAGACCATGGCGGTGCTTCGTGGCGACGCGATAGCGGCGACGACGTTGCTGTCGAAGAGTCGCGTGGTGCGCAAGAACGCCGGCGCGAGCCTCATCGACATCGGCGATGGGGTCCTGTGCGTCGAGTTCCATTCCAAGATGAACACGATCGGCGGTGACACGATCGAGATGCTGCACGCCGGTGTCACAGAAGCCACCGACAATTTCGCCGCGCTCGTGATTGGCAATGACGCCGTGAACTTCTGCGCCGGCGCCAACCTGATGCTCGTCCTCCTGACGGCACAGGAAGGCGAATGGGACGAGCTCGACATGATCGTGCGCGCGTTCCAGGGCGCGATGATGGCGCTCAAGACCTCGCCTGTGCCGGTGGTGGTCGCACCGGCGGGCCTGACACTTGGTGGCGGTTGCGAAATGGGGCTCCACGCGGATCGTGTGCAAGCCGCCGCAGAGACCTACATGGGCCTGGTTGAAGTCGGCGTCGGCCTGCTGCCCGCTGGTGGCGGCACGAAAGAACTGCTACTCCGCCTCGGCAATCCGCAGACCGCATTCGAAATCATCGGCTTCGGCAAGGTGGCGACCAGTGGCGCCGATGCGCGCAAGATCGGTTACCTCCGCGATGTGGACGGCGTGACGATGAATCGCGATCTCCTGGTGAACGACGCGAAAGCGGTCGCACTCGAACGCGTGCGCGCTGGATATCAGCCACCGCAGTTCAGGACTGACATCAAGGTCGGCGGCCCGGACGTCTACGCCACGCTCTCGCTCGGCGTGCACCTGGCTTGGCGCGCCGGCCGCATCAGCGACCACGACGCACTCATCGGCCGAAAGATCGCGCGCGTTCTGGCCGGTGGCGATCTGCCATCTGCCGGAGTGGTCACGGAACAGCGACTCCTGGATCTGGAACGTGAAGGCTTCCTGAGCTTGTGCGGTGAACAGAAGACGCTCGAGCGCATTGCGCACACGCTGAAAACCGGCAAGACGCTGAGGAACTAGTGCATATGAACGTGATGTTTCAAGGGCCAGCTGGACGAATTGAGGGGTCGCTCGATGGGCCCGAGTCTCCGCGCGCGGCCGTGATTTTCGCGCATCCGCATCCGCTACTCGGTGGTGGCGGCACGATGCACACGAAGGCCGTGTATCAGGGCGCGAAGGGTTTGCTCCGCATCGGCTGCGCGGTGTTGCGGTTCAACTTCCGAGGCGTGGGCAGCAGCGAAGGCGCGTTCGACGACGGCGTCGGCGAGCGGGGCGACTTCACGGCAGCGGTGGATTTCATGGCGGCGAAGTATCCCGGGGTGCCGCTGTGGGCGGCGGGGTTTTCGTTCGGCTCCTGGATTGCACTGGAAACAGGTTCGGTCGATCCGCGCATTTCTCTGCTGATCGGCATCGCGCCGCCGTGGACGCGCGAGGGGTATTCGTGGCCCAACACCCTCGAGTCTGAGAAACCCAAGTTCTTCGTCCAGGGCGAGAGCGACGAAGTCTGCGCGATTCAGGACATGTGGGCGTACTACGCCAAGCTCAAAGAACCCAAAGAGCTCGTCGTCATTGACGCAGCCAATCACCTCTTTGAAGGACAAACGCCTGAAGTCGGCGAAGCGCTCGAAGAATTGCTCGGAGACTACGAATGAAGAATGCGGTGATCGTCTCTGCTGTGCGCACGCCTGTAGGTAAGGCGCCTCGCGGTGTGCTCTCCACCACCCGACCCGATGACATGGCTGCGCTCGTGTTGCGCGAAGCGCTCACGCGCGCGGCCGGCGGCGATGCCGAACTCGGCGCCGCCATCGCGCGTGAGGTCGACGATGTGATTCTGGGGTGCGCGATGCCGGAGGGCGAACAGGGCCTGAACGTCGCGCGCATTGCGAGCCTGCGGGCCGGCATTCCGATCACGGCGTCGGCCATGACGGTGAACCGCTTTTGCTCGTCAGGCCTTCAGGCCATCGCCCAGGCCGCCGAGCGGATCATGCTCGGCTACGGCCGGGTCATGCTCGCCGGCGGCACCGAGTCGATGAGCATGGTGCCCATGGGTGGCAACAAGGTGGCGCCCAATCCCGGCCTCGTCAACGACTATCCCGACGTCTACCTCACGACCGGCCTGGTCGGTGAAAACCACGCGCGCGACAGCCACATCTCGCGCGAGGCACAGGACGCGTTCTCGCTCGGCAGTCATCAACGCGCGCTCGCTGCGATCGCCGCCGGCAAGTTCACAGACGAGATCGTCGCCGTGGGCGACATCACACAAGACGAGGGTCCGCGCAAAGACACGTCAGTGGAAGCCCTGGCAAAGTTGAAACCGGCATTTCTGGTGAACGGGACCGTGACGGCGGGCAATTCATCACAGATGAGCGACGGCGCCGCGGCGGTGCTGCTCATGGAAGAAGACCGCGCGAAGCAACTGGGCCTCGCGCCGCTGGGGCGCTTCATCGCGTACACGACGGCCGGCGTCGCGCCCGAGCTCTTCGGCATTGGCCCGGTGCCTGCGATCCAGAAACTGCTCGCGCATACCGGACTGACACTCAACGACATCGACCTCTTCGAACTCAACGAAGCCTTCGCCGCGCAGATTCTCGCGTGCACGAAGGCTCTTGGGATCCCCGACGAGAAGCTCAACGTGAACGGCGGCGCGATCGCGCTCGGCCATCCGCTGGGATGCACGGGCGCGCGCCTGACGGCAACGCTCCTCCACGAAATGCGACGTCGCGGCTCGCGCTACGGCATCGTCAGCATGTGTGTCGGCGGCGGCATGGGCGCGGCCGGCCTGTTTGAACGCTATTAGGCAAAGGAACGAGTCATGACAGACACGAAACTGCGCAAGGGTGGCGATTGGCTGATCTTGGAGACCGAGCCGACCGATGTGTTTTCGCCCGAGCAACTGAGCGACGAGCACCGGCTCATCCTGCAGACGACGAATGAGTTTGCCCGGGGCGAAGTGGTGCCGGCGCTGCCGGAGCTCGAGCAGAAGAACTGGGTGCTCTCGAAGAAGCTGATCAAACGCAGTGGCGAGCTCGGCCTGCTGGGCACCGACACGCCTGAGGCCTACGGCGGCATCGGCCTCGACAAAGCTGCGGCCGTCGTCGTCGGTGAGGCGATGGGCCAATGCGCCTCGTTCAGCACGTCGTTTGGCGCGCAGACGGGGCTCACGATCATTCCGATTCTCTGCTTCGGGACCGAAGCGCAGAAGCAGAAGTATCTGCCGAAGATCGTCTCAGGCGAATGGGCCGGCGCGTATTGCCTCAGTGAGTCGGGATCGGGATCCGATGCGCTCGGGGCGCGCGCGAAGGCGACGAAGGCTCCCGACGGTTCGTGGATCCTCAATGGGGAAAAGATGTGGATTACCAACGGCGGCTTCGCGGACGTCTACATCGTGTTCGCCAAAGTCGATGGTGAACACTTCTCCGCCTTCATCGTCGAGCGCACGTTCCCTGGCGTGAGTACGGGCAAGGAAGAGCACAAGATGGGCCTGCACGGCTCGTCGACGACGCCAGTGATTTTGCAGGATGCGCGGGTGCCGGCGGACAACCTGCTCGGTGAAATCGGCAAGGGCGCCAAAATCGCGTTCAACGTGCTGAACTACGGGCGCTTCAAGCTGGCGGCGATGTGCCTCGGTGGCACGAAGGGCGCCATCACAGAGGCGGTGACCTACGCATCGACGCGACGCCAGTTCGGGCAGACGCTGTCAACGTTCGGCGCCATTCGACACAAGATCGGCGAGATGAACGCGCGCACGTATGCGCTCGAAAGCATGTTGTATCGCACGACCGGGCTGATCGATCGCACGATCGAATCCGGCGGCACCGGCGAACATGCGGCATTGGCGCTGGCGGCGCTCGAAGAATTCGCGATCGAGGCGTCGTTGCTGAAGATCGCCGGCAGCGAACTGACAGACTTTGTCGTGGACGAGAACGTGCAGATCCACGGCGGAAACGGCTTCGTCGCCGACTACCCCGCCGAAGGCCACTACCGCGACGCACGCGTGAATCGCATCTTCGAAGGCACCAATGAAATCAATCGGCTGCTCGTGCCGGGGATGCTCATCAAACGCGCGCTCAAAGGCGGCCTGCCGATCATCGCGGCGGCGCAGAAGCTGCAGGGCGATTTGCTGAGCGCCACGGTGATGGGCCTGCTCGGCGCCAAGAAGGCGGAGATCCCGGAAGCCGTGGCCGGCATGAAGAAAGTGTCGATCGCGATTCTCGGCCTGGCGATGCAGACGTATCGGCAGGAGATCGAGAAGGAGCAGGAAGTGCTGATGCTCGCGTCCGACATCATCATGGACGCGTTCTCGGCAGAGAGCGCGCTGCTGCGCGCAACCGCGCAGGGCGGCACAGGGCTTCACCAGACCGTCGCGGAGTTGATCGTGCACGATGCCGCGCTCAGGGTTGAGGCCAACGCCAAGACCGCGCTGACGGCGATCTGCACCGGCGACAACCTCAAGATGATGCAGGCGGCGCTGCGCAAGTTACTGAAGACGCCGACGGTCAATACGGTCGCCGCGCGTCGGGCCCTGTCGGACGCGTCGATCGCGAAGAAAGGCTATGCGTTCGTGTGAAAATGGGCGCATGAGACACGCCCTCGGTACGCTGACTACGGTCGCCCTGCTCGCCGCAGTGCTGGCCTCGGCGGCGGCATGCACGTCGGGACCGCCGCCGCCGGATGAGGGGCCGTATCTGGCGAAGATTCGTCAGGACCGGGCGACGAACGACGCGTTCTTCAAGAGCAAGGACGGTCCGCTACTGCCGGCCAATCGCGCCACGTTCACAGGATTGCCGTACTTCCCTATCGATGCTCGCTATCAGGCGCCGGCGCGGCTCGAAGTGAACACGGTCGACCGCGCGACGGTGCTGGAGCTGCCGCAAAGTCACACGGCTGAAAAGCGCAAAGTGAAGCGCATTGGCGTGCTGCACTTCTCGCTGCCGTCGGCAGGCCCGGGTGAACTCACGTTGACCGCGTTTGTGGAAGTGGATTCGCCGGACATGAATCGACTGTTTGTGCCGTTCACCGACGCCACGAGCAACACCGAAACCTACGGCGGCGGCCGCTATCTCGAACTCTCACGGACGCCAACGGGTCTGTACGACCTCGACTTCAATCGGGCGTACCACCCCTACTGTTTGTTCAATCCCAGCTTTGAATGTCCGGTGCCACCGCGAGAAAACCGCATGGTGACAGCGATTCGGGCGGGGGAAAAGTTACAACAGCCCCAATAGATACTCGCCGTATTCGCCGCCCTTGAACGCGGCAGCCAGCGTGCGCAGTTGTGCCGCATCGATAAAGCCGCTACGGAACGCAATCTCTTCAGGACAGGCGATCTTGAGGCCCTGCCGACGCTCGATGATCTCGATGAACTGACTGGCCTCGAGCAGTGACGCATGCGTGCCCGTGTCGAGCCACGCATAGCCGCGTCCCATCACCTCCACCTGCAGTTCGCCGCGATCGAGATAGCAGCGGTTCAGGTCGGTAATCTCCAGCTCACCGCGCGGCGATGGCTTGAGGTTCGCCGCAAACTCCGTCGCCCGACCATCGTAGAAATACAGTCCGGTCACCGCAAAGTGGGACTTCGGCTGCTTCGGCTTTTCTTCGATCGATCGCGCGCGGCCGCTCTCGTCGAAGTCCACGACGCCGTAGCGCTCGGGATCTTTCACGTGATACGCGAACACGGTCGCACCGGTCGCACGGTTCTCAGCGGCGCCAAGAATGTGCGGCAGGTCGTTGCCGTAGAAGACGTTGTCACCGAGCACGAGCACGGACGGATCCGTGCCGACGAAGTCGCGGCCAATGATGAACGCCTGCGCGAGGCCTCCCGGGTCTGGCTGGACGGCGTACTGCAGGTTCATTCCCCACTCGTGCCCGTCGCCGAGCAGGTGCTGAAACGCCGGCGTATCGCGCGGTGTGGAAATCACCAGAATGTCGCGCACCCCCGCGAGCATCAGCGTGCTCAGCGGGTAGTAGATCATCGGCTTGTCGTAGATCGGCAGCAGCTGTTTCGACAGCGCGCGCGTGGCCGGATACAGGCGCGTGCCCGCGCCGCCGGCAAGAATGATGCCTCGTCGTGCCATGGCAGGTATTGTATGTGGTGCCCCGGGCCTTTGAGTCGGGGGAAACCATGCCGGTCATCTTCGACTTCGATGGCGTCATCGCCGACACTGAAGCCCTGCACTTCGAGGCCTCGCGCATCGTGCTGGCTGAACAGGGCGTGCCGATCGATCAGGCGCGCTACTACGCGAAATATCTCGGCTACAGCGACGCGGATATGGCGGCCGCTGTCGCGCGCGATCAAGGTCGATTCGCCGCGGATGCCGACCTGTCGGACTTCGTGCGCGAGTTCATCCAGAAGAAGGGACTGATCTTCGAGCGGTTGATCGGATCCGGCGCCACGCTCTATCCCGGCGTGGCGGCCTGCATCGCGGAGCTGGCCGCCACCTGTCCACTCGCCGTGGCATCGGGCTCGTTTCGTGAAGAAATCGAACGCGTGCTCGACGGAGCCGGGCTCCGGCACTACTTCTCGGCGATCGTCGGCGCGGCCGATGCGCCGCGCAGCAAGCCGCACCCGGCGCCATATAGGGAGGCCGCCAAGCGGCTCAACGCCCACCCGTCAGACTGCGTCGCGATCGAAGACTCCATGTGGGGACTCGACTCAGCGCGGTCTGCGGGCATGCGCACCATCGCCGTCACGAACTCGTATCCCGCCACGCAACTGACGGCCGACCTGATCGTGGCCGGTGCGCACGAGATCACGCCGCGTGTCATCGAGTCTTTGCTCCATGCGTAGCCGCGAAGCGGAATCTATCTATCTGCTCAGAGAGGCCTACCGGGCGTTTCCGAAAATGGCCATGCTCTGGAGCATCGGCAAAGACTCGACCGTGCTGTTGTGGCTCGCGCGAAAAGCGTTTCTCGGCCGCGTGCCCTTTCCGCTGATCCATATCGACACGACGTTCAAGATTCCCGAGATGATCACCTGGCGCGATCAGGTGGTCCGCGAGTGGGGCCTAGATCTGATCGTTGCGAGAAACGAATCCGCGTTGTCATCGGGCCGCACATTCCCAGCCGGTGTGTCAACGCGCGTGGAGTGCTGCACGGCACTCAAGACCGATGCGCTCCAACGCGTCGTCGACACACGAGGGTTTCAGGCGCTGATCGTCGGGGTACGTCGCGATGAAGACGCCACGCGCGCCAAGGAGCGCTATGTCTCCCCGCGAGGCGTCGACATGCAGTGGAATGTTGTGGATCAGCCACCCGAGTTCTGGGATCAGTTCCGCACCGACGTACCGAGTGGCACGCACATGCGGATTCACCCACTGCTGCACTGGACCGAGCTCGACATCTGGCGCTACATCAAGCAGGAATCGATTCCAGTCGTGCCGTTGTACTTCGATCGCGGCGACGGGCGACGCTATCGCTCGCTGGGCTGCGCACCATGCACGGCCGCCATCGCATCCACGGCGCGAACGGTCGATGACGTGATTGCGGAGTTGGAAGGGACGCGAGTGGCAGAGCGTTCGCTGCGGGCGCAGGATCAGGAATCCGAAGATGCGTTCGAGCGCCTTCGGCGTGACGGGTACATGTGATGCGACCCGTGCACATTGTCGTCGTCGGACACGTCGACCACGGAAAGTCCACGCTCATTGGCCGGCTGTTTCATGATGCGGGCGTGCTGCCGGACGGCCGTATCGATCAACTCACGGCCGCCGCGGCCGCACGTGGAATGCCGTTTGAGTTTGCCAACCTCACCGACGGCCTCCAGGCCGAACGCGACCAGAACGTCACGATCGACACCACCCAGATTCTGTTTCGTTGGAGCGGCCGAGAGGTGCTGTTCATCGACGCGCCGGGCCATCGCGAATTCATCCGGAACATGGTCACGGGTGCGTCACGCGCCGACGCCGCGCTGCTGGTCATCGATGCGACCGACGGTGTCAGCGAACAGACCCGACGACATGCCCTGCTGTTGACGATTCTCGGCGTCACGCGCATCACGGTCGTGATCAACAAGATCGACACCGTCAGCGACGATCAACGTCAGGCACGCTTCGCGACGCTGTCGCAAGAGGCGACTACCGTCCTCGCATCGGTCGGCCTGACGCCGATTGGCATCGTGCCGACCGCCGCATCGCTCGGATGGAACGTGGTGCATCGCTCACCGCGGCTGCCCTGGTTCTCTGGTCCGACGATCGCGGAATCGCTGAACCAGCTCACGCTGACAGAGACGCGTCACGTCGAGCCGGAGCCCACTGTGTTCTCGGTGCAGGACGTGTATCGGCGCGATGCGCGGCGATGGTTGGTCGGCCGCCTCGAAAGCGGCAGTCTCAGGTCAGGCGATGCCGTGCAGGTGCTTCCGGCCGGACCGTCAGCGACCATCGATCAGGTGAACGGTGAGCCGCTCGAGGTGGACGCACTGACGATTCGCGACGCGTTGTTCGTCTCCCGGGGAGACGTGCTGGCGTCTGAGGATGCCGGCCTGATCCTCGCCGAGACGTTGCACGCGCGGATCTTCTGGCTGGGTCGTGTGCCCCTCTCGCTGCAGCGCCGGTATGAGGTGCGGCTCGGCACGCAGCACGCGGATGCCGAGGTCCTGTCGATCGATCGCGTGATCGACGCGTCGGCGCTGGTGGAACGCCGCGATCGCTCGACGGTGCCAGCGCATGACGTCGCCGACGTCACGCTGCGACTCTCTCGACCCCTCGTCGTTGATCCCACAGGCCGCATCCTGCCCCTCGCGCGCATCGTCATCGTCGACGCCCTGCCATCGCCTGATCTGGTTGGTGGCGGTGTGGTGCTGCCTTCCACGCCTGACTGTTCGCAGGCGCGGCCGCCGGTCGCCAGCCCACGCGTCACATCGGCAGAGCGTGTTGGCGGTGGGATCGTTCGACAGGCCGGAGACATTGACCACAGCGTCGCAACCATCGACGAGCGACGCGGTAGCGTCGCGCAGATCTCCGGTCACGAGCTCGATCCGGTCACTGACATTCGCCAGATGCTCGCG
>Ga0114969_10002819_pt1 | contig 14172 bp, 40 predicted proteins | sample M_130807_MF_Meta_FD_87316 | JGI IMG/M metagenome (GOLD analysis project Ga0114969, IMG submission 87316) | Freshwater microbial communities from Lake Montjoie, Canada to study carbon cycling - M_130807_MF_MetaG | ecosystem: Environmental > Aquatic > Freshwater > Lake | place: Lake Montjoie...
TATTTAAAACAGTGGCTTTTCTTAGTTTCTTATACATGTTCACTTAAACAACTTAAAAAAGAAAATCGCTTTATTGAAGCTGTTGAATCAGACTCTATAAGTGAAGACGCTGATCCTTTTGAAAATTTAAATAAAAAAGAAATGTATAAAGACATGTTCTCGCTTATTAAAAAGCTAGGACCAAAGCAACAAGAAATTCTTAAATTAAGATTTTATTCTGATTTGCAATACAAACAAATTGCAAAAAAAATGAAGACAACAGAAGGATCTGTAGGTTTTCACCTAAGTATTTCTCTTAGAGATCTTCGAAAAGAATTTGCAAAGTCTATTGACAAATAATAAAAACCTGATAATTTTGAACTATGGAAAATAAAATCGCACCAGTTGTAAACAACATAGCACTTTCGCCAACGGAAATCAAAGAAGCTATTTATGATTGCTTTGAAGTTCGCCAACCAGTCATGATCTGGGGTCCACCAGGGATTGGCAAGTCCGACATTATCCATGAAATTGGCAAGGAAACTAAGCGTAAAGTGATTGATATTCGCCTTGCTCTTTGGGAACCTACGGACATTCGTGGTATTCCATATTTTGACCAAGAAAGCAAAGAGATGAAATGGGCACCTCCATCTGAATTACCGAAAGTAATTACTGATGATTCTATTGTTTTCTTGGATGAATTTCCTAGTGCGGTTCCAACCGTACAAGCGGGAGCATATCAACTTATTCTTAATCGTAAGATTGGAGAGTATCAACTGCCTCCAGCAGTTGATATGGTTGCTGCTGGAAATCGTGAGAATGATCGCGGCATTTCATATAAGATGCCTGCCCCTCTAGCAAATAGATTCACCCATATTGAATTAAAACCAAATTTTAATTGCTGGTTGAATTGGGCTATTAAAAATGATATTGATTCATCCATTATTTCTTTCCTGTCTTGGTCTAAGAAAGATTTGTATGATTTTAATCCCAAGTCTGCCTCAAAAGCTTTCGCCACTCCTCGTAGCTGGACGTTTGCAAATAAATTTATTACAAAAGGCAAGCGATGCCAAAATTCAGACAGCTTATTAACTGCTTTATTAGCGGGTACGGTGGGGGAAGGTCTTGCAATCACTTACATGACTTTCAAGAAAACAACTTTAAAACTACCCAAGACAGAAGATATTCTTTCTGGAAAGTTGAAGAAGTTTAATTCTAAAAAAGATATTTCTTTGTTGTACTCAATTGTTGTTAATTGTTGTACCGAATTAAAGCAAACCGTGGGAGATAAGAATTGGCTCGCTTGCGTAGATAATTTCTTTAAATTCATGCTTGATAATTTTCCACAAGAAGTTATTGTAATGGGCGTGCGAACTTCAATTAGAAATTATAAATTGCCAATCGATCCAGAAAAACTTTCGACATATAAAGAATTTGTTGAAAGAGTAGAGAAATTCATTTTCATTCAAGACTAATGAGCATTTTTAAAAATAAATCAGAAGATCTCACAATTGAAGAAAGATTGATTGCCGCAAAAGTGCAGATGTTAATGAGGCTTCCATTTTTTGGAAACCTAGCTTCTGGTTTAAATATGAAGGTAGTAGATTGGATGTTTGATGAAAAGCACCCAATCACTGCAGCAACCGATGGAGTTAATTTTTTTTATAATCCAGAGGGAATTAAAGATAGACCAATTTCGGAATTGGTATGGTTGTATGCTCATGAAGTTAGTCATGTTTGTTGGCAGCATTTCATTCGACAAGGAGATAGAAATCAAACTCTTTGGAATATTGCAACCGACTATGTGATTAATGGTTTATTAAGAATCAATAAAATAGGCACACCACCCAAAGAACTTTTAGATGATAAAAAGTATGATGGAATGTGTGCGGAGCAGGTATATAGTATTCTTTATAAAGATGCTCCAAAGTTAAATATTGATCAATTGTCGAAGCTATTAGCCGACAAGCATATGTCAATGGATAAAAATGAAGATGGATCTCCAAAGACTGAAGAGCAAATCAAACAATTAACAAATAAAATCAAAGAAGATATTATTAAAGCTTCTCAGGCTATAGAAGCTGGAAATGTTCCTCAAGGATTTGATAGATTAATTGATTCAATTACGAGTCCACAATTGCCTTGGCAAGATATTCTGCGAGATAGAGTTAAATCTAAAATAAAAACAGATTTTTCATTTATGCGTCCGAATCGCAGGAATGGTAATCTTGGAAATATTATCTTTCCGAGTATGATTGTGGAAGATCAGATTGATATTTGCATTGCGATGGATATGTCTGGATCTATTACAGATAGCATCATAAATGAATTCATGGGAGAATTGAGTGGAATTATTTCTGAATTTAAATCTTGGCGTATTAAAATTTGGTCTTTTGATACTAAAGTTTATAATGAAAAAGATTATTCTTCTGAAGATGAATCCGACATTATGGCTTATAAACCAAAAGGCGGAGGAGGCACAGACTTCGAATGTAATTGGAATTACATGAAAGCTAATGAAATTGAACCTTCATTCTTTATTATGTTTACTGATCTTTATCCTTATTCTTCTTGGGGCGATCCAAATTATTGTGATACGTTATTTGTTGGTTATGGATCATGTAGAGAAGTTGCTCCATTCGGTGAAACAATTTATATAGAATAATATGACATTATATAAAAAAGTAGGAAGACGATATGAACCAGTACATGATTCTGAAGCCTACAATGGTCTTGGTAATGGCTGTTGGCTAGTTAAGGTAGAGAATGGCTGTACCTCAATTAAACATGCTAAAGAACCCGCTATGGCAGCATTAGAGTTTGCTACGTTAATAGCTTCAAATAAAATTGCAAAATATTTATCGGAAGCCTCTCAAGCTAGACCAAGCATAACAAAATATACAGAAAAACAAAAACAAGCATTCAAAGTAATGAAAGAAATTCTTGGAGAGGAAGATAGGTTTTTCTATTGGCAATATGATTCACTTCATGGCATGGCGGAAAAGATTGTAGATTTAATCTTAGAAAATTATGATTCAAACTCTAAATAGATTTTTATTTTATTTTGAATCTTTTATTAAAAGACTAATTATAGTTATTGTCGCAATTCCAGTATTTCCATTAATTTTAATAGCTTTTTTATTTGGATTTTTTAGCGTACAAACAAAACAAGATACAGATGAATAATTTAAATAAAGAAATGTCAACTATTGAAATCAATTTTGAAGAATACGACAAGGACACACTGATTAGATTTATTGTCTATGCTCATTCTTACGACTTGACATTCAACGAAGCTATCAATAAGCTTCTGAAGGATAATTTACCATTACTAGAAAAAGATGAAAATCAACTGCCCCTTTTGTAAAGCAAATAAAACTCCCGATACAGGAATCTGGGATTTCTTTGGATGTGGCACGGACGTATCTAAAGAAGGTAAACCTCGCCAATCAATGGCTTGTTTAAGATCTCAAAGAGATCAACTTTTGGAAAAAGTAATTAAACTCGAAGAACAATTAAATTCAAAATAATTTATGAAAAAAATAGCACTCGCAATCATTATCGTTATAACTTCAATCGCAGGTTATATTTTCGCAGAATCAACATCAACATCAAAAACAATGAATAGTCTATATCCATCACTAAATGCAGAATGTCGCGCCTGTGAAAGAGGCCAATTAAAAGAAACAAATCAAGGAGTAATCTTTGAATTTTCCGAAAAAGGACTTGAGCCAGTGTTTGACGCGAAGTTTTTAAAATGCGACCATTGCCAAACTCTTTCGCAAACAAGAGAATTTAAAAATGGTTATTTTTCAATTCCCGCTCCTAAATAACAGGAGCAGCAGTAAGTAAGAAGTCAAACTTTTTAGCACTCTACACTTGACAACTGTAGAGTGCTAATTTATTGTATACCTATGAAGAAACTAGTATTATTGATTCCATTGATATTCCTCGGAGCTAAATTTGGACCCGAAGGCATAATTAAGCCAGCAAAAGAAGAGAACATTCCATCTTTTGTTCAAGTTGTTCCCAAAAAAATCTCTCAGTTCGACATCCCTATGGAATGTATGCAGAGAAATAATAATGAAGATGATAAAGTTTTTGGCTACATTCATTGTAGAACATGTAGATATGGCGTATTCCTTGAGATTGATGGGGAAAATAAATGCACGTACTGTGACGTAAAGAAGGATTATGAGTCTCGTCACTGATGACGCTATTGAAGGCGTACTAGTTTTAAATAGTATGGAATACTGGCGTATCATAAATGATATCTGCGACCAGCATCCAGAAGAAGATTGGTACTCAATTAATCAAGATTCTTTAAATGAAGAATTTCTTGGTTTAAAATCTTTTAAAAAATTTGATATACCTAAAATTTTTCCACCTAAAATGGATCGAAGAGTAGACAATTTTAAATTATTTCATATAGTAAATAAAGAAAAATTTCTTTGGATTAAATTGAAATATGATATCAGCGACTCTTTTATAAAATTATGGTATCTAGAATAGAAATACAATCTGATATTTTTTGGAGTTTTGCTAAAATTGTTTATCCAGTAGAAAAAGACTGGCATCTAGTAGACGCAAGAATTCAAAGAATAACCAAAGACGCTTTGGGTTTAAAATTTATTAAAACCATCTGGATGGCAAACACTGAAGATACAGCATTTATTTTCGAGATAATTAATTATGATAAATATCTTTGGGCTAAATTAAAATATGGATTATAATACTACCGAAATTACATTCGAACCTAATCTTTCTGCTGAAGAAATTGCTGGTGTGCATTCTTTATGGAAGAATAATAGGCACTTACCCGAATGGGTAGAAAATTTTAAAACGTGGAACTCTTTTAAAAATAAATTGGGCCTTTCTTTTGACGCTAATAGAGAGCATATGTGGCAAATTGAAGATAGAGCAAAATGGTTATGGAGTAAATTAGAGTATGGAATTTAATGAAATTGATATTAGTGGAAATGATTACATGAATTTATTTACAAAACATCATGGCGTTAATCCGAAATATGCAAATGAAATTTTTGGTAAAAATACTTTATCAACCATGATAGATGAACTTGAAGAATTTTGTGGATTAAGATACGAAAGAAGTAACGAAAAAAATGAATACATCTTTGTAGTTCAAAATAAAAATAAATATTTAATAGCAAAAATTTTATACGGTATTTGATATGGGATTAGATTCAACTGTTTATAGCGTTTTATTGGAAAATGTAATTAATGATTTTAATTTTCATGATCGCTCAGGTTCGCGAGAATTATTTTATTGGAGAAAGCATCATGATATGCATCAATTCATGAAGAGGCTTTTTATTTCCAAAGGTGGCGAAATGAAGAATGGTTTTAATTGTGAAAATATTAGAATTACATTAGATGATATACTTTTATTAGAGCAGGATATGGATTGGTATGATCAGGAACCTTCAGCATTTAAAAGAGATTTAAAATTCATAAACGAAGCAAAAATAGCATTAAGTGACAATAAGGCTTTATATTTTACAAGTTGGTACTAAAAACTCTTGCAAACAGCGATTGAACGCTATATGATGAAGCCATGAATAAGTTGGAAATATACTTAAAAGAATATCCAAAATTGTTAGCGTTGGCATCTTCAAGATTGCCTTGTAGCGATGATTCGCACGACATTTTACAAAAAGTTTATATCTATTTAAATAACAAAAAAGATGAGACTTTTGTTGACGAAGAGCATGTAAGGAGATGGATGACTTGGCTTACGAAAAATGAATGTCGCTCTCATTTTCGAAAGAATAAAAAATATATTCAAATTGATGATGAGGAAATGAACAATAAAATTCATGAAAGCTTATCTCCTCTTGAGTGTTTGGTTAATTCAGATTTAAAATCAAATCTCTTAGATCGGTTGCCAGCAGCATTAATGAGTTTATCTCCACTACAAAGAAAAGCAGTTAAGCTTTATTATTTTGAAAATAAAGATAGACATGAGATCTGCAAAGCTTTAAAGTCTACTAGCGGTGCAGTATCATCAGCGTTGAGTAAATCAGTTAAAACTTTACAAAAATATTTTAAAAAATCAGAACTCTCTTTAAAATGAATACAACTTCAATTAAAACTCTTTGCACTCGTTGTCAAACTCCAATGACTTGTGAGTGGCCTGAAGAAATGAATTGGGCGGGTGAAACTGTTTCGGCAGCTCAATATATGGCTAACGCATTAAATTCAGATTATTCTTTTATTGCTTGTGATAAATGCTTGGATGAAATGCCCGATGTTGATTTTGAAAAAATGCAAGTTGAATATCTATGAGTAAATATATTTTATTTGGTGGTCAGCAGTATTATGCAAAAGGTGGAGCAAATGATTTCATTCAATTTGGAGATACCGTAGAAGAACTAGAATACGAATTTAGTATTTTACAACAAAAAGCGTCGTATCATTATGAATGGTATCAAATTGTTGATAAATTTTTAAATATCATTTCCGAATCGAAAGAAAAACCACATGGCAATTAATATGAAAAAATTAGTAAAAATAACCAAAATCAAAGCCCGTGAAGATGCGGAATATAGAACTCCAGATTGGAATGAATACGAAGTTGGCGAAATAAATAAAGATGTGTCATTGCCAGTAGATTATTATTTAGAAGGCTATCTACTTGAGGAAATTAAAATTAGCAAGCCAGTATTGGTTGAAAGAATAAGCAGAAATGGAGAAAAAATTGGAGGATTCTTTTCAACCTCTTTGGTAACTGAAATCAACTATCAAGAAAATAAAAATCAAGAAGGTGGATGTTGGGTTTTTAAAACTTTAAATTCTGTGTATAGAATGGATTATATTATGTGAAACCATTGTTTCTAGTTTATACGAATCATCCAATGTGCAGTTTAGACTGCGCAGATGCAATATGCGATGTATTGAATGATTCAGGAATGTATAGGGCCAAGATGATTGGCCCTCATTCTTTTCCAGAAATGGAGTTCTCAGAAAAGAATCTAATGAAGGCGGACTGTTTAGTGATTCCAGGTGGTTGGGGTGATTCAGATCAATTTGATAAACAATTATTATCTTATTCTGATATTATTGTTAATTATATTGCAAGGGGTGGAAAATACTTAGGTATATGCATGGGATCTTACTTTGCGGGTAGTCATTATTTAAATATATTAAGTAATGCAGATGCCGTACAATATGTGCGTAGAAAATCATCCACAGTAAAACATGAAAGTCATGATGTAGTTAATCTAACGTGGGAAGGCAAAGAAAAGACTTTATATTTTCATGATGGTGCAGCGTTCATACCAGTAGGCGCTGAGAAGATTCCAGCAAAAATAGTATCTACTTATCATAACGGCGATGTCGCAGCTATGATACAAAAATACAAAAAAGGTCGTGTTGGTGTAGTTGGACCTCACCCAGAGGCGATGAAGTGGTGGTTTTACTCACAAACAAGAATAAAGAAAAGATGGAAAGACTGCATACAACACGATTTAATTTTAGATTTTATTAAAAAATTATTAAAACCATATGCAAGGTTCAACAAATTTAAGAAATAAGTTTGACACAGTGTTATTCATACGCTAAATTGAACGGGTGAGTACCACTAATATTGCAATCGTAAACGAATTCGTGATTGAAGCTGATGACTACCATGAATTTGTAAACATTCGGGCGTCATTTCAAAACGCCATAGGCTTAATCTATCGCTACAAAGAAATTGATGCTTTAAAAACTGGCAAACCTTATAGAGCATTATTTACTCTTGTGGGAATCCGCCATCCAGCTCAATACTCAGCAGATATCGAATAGTATGAAAAAATATAAAATTAGTTTCCAAGGTTGGGATACGGAAGTTCTGATCAGTGATTCTACAGAAAAGATGTACAATCACTTTAAAGAAAATGAATTAAATGTTGGCGACCATATGTGTGGCACTATGGAAGATGAACTGTCTGAGGATATTACAGATGGAGTTTGTTACGACACAAAATTTGAATGTGATAATCTATATCACAATTGTGGGCCAAATTTAGACAATAGCGTCACAATATATGTAATTGAGGAAGAATCGGGCAAAGAGATTTATTCTTCTTGTTTGGATTTTGCTGGTGAATTTAAATATAATACTGACTGCGAAGAAGATGTAGTTTTTAATGCGTTTGAATCAGACTATATTTTAGTAGGTCAGATTTTCAGTAAAGGTTATTCTGCTGAATATTTATTGGAATTAAATGATGACGAAGAGTTTGACGCATCAAAAATTATAATTCTTTATCACGACATCAATGAATGGTATCAAATCATTAGTAATGTTCAATATGATTATACTACATTAGAATGTACTGGAGAAATAAGTACAACAGGTAAAGATGAGCGTTGGTTTATTTTTGACACAGAAACTGGAGAACAAACAATAGATTAAATATGATTTTTATTTTAAATATCTACAAAAAAGATTCACGAACTAAAAGTAAAAAACGCTTAGTTGGTTCATACGAATATGAGCGAAAAGATAAAGAAGCAGTATTAAGAGAGATTAACGATCTTTACCCCACATACAAAGAATCTGATGGTTATTCTTTTGAAATTTTACCTATCGACTGCAAAATAATTAATTAATTTAAAAATGAAACAAATAATCGCGGATATCGAATATTTAGTCGAGTACGTTGAAAAACGAACCGAATGGTGCGTTGCAGAATTTAAGAATAAAGATGATGCAATCAATCATCTAAAACTTAGATGCAAGCAAGAACCCCATAAGTCTTGGCAGGTAACAAAGAAAGTTTGCAGCCATAAAGTTATTTATTCTTAATAATATGAAACAATGGCCAAAAATTGGTAGCAAAATCACTTTTAAGGGAACTCATAAATTCTGGTTTACCAACATCATAAAAGATGCTGAAGATCTTTTGGAACTTAACAAAGAATACACTGTTTCTAAAATAGAACCCGCATCTAGTTGGTGCGGAGTTCGAGTGGAAGAATTTCCAGATAAATTGTTTGCTTTGAGTTTTTTTATATATGAAATGCTTTGAATGCGAACATGGTGAATACTTTAAAATAAAAGAAGATTATCATGCTTTTATTGGTGGAGGTAAAGATGTGGTTGTTGGAGACATAGAAGTGTTAATATGTGATAGTTGTGGCAGCAAAGTTTTAGGTAATAAAGCCAACAAAAAGATAGACAAAGCTATAGAAGAATATAGAACAAAATAACATGGAAAAACAATTCAACTATATTATTGGTTATCAATATGAAGATGGTGGCATTTGCACTTACATGTTTCACAGTCAAGATGTATTTCACGGTACACGAGAAGAAGCTGAAGACACACTGAACGTAGTAATGTGTGAGTCTGAAAGAGATGAATGGAAGATCTTTGTAGTGTCTGAACTAGAAGAATAATATGCAAATTAAAGACTACGCAGGCGCAGACAAATTTGTAGTTGCTGCAGGGTATGATTTAGGATGGAATCAAAAATTGTGTACGCTATCGTTACACTTCGAAGGAAAAGAAGTAAAACTAAATCAAGAAGAATGCGACGAACTTCAAAAAGTATTAGCTGGAAAAGCTCATAAAGTACTCGCATTTAGAAACAAAGACGAGTACTCCGCCCACTCAGCAATATTCGCATCTGCAACAGGGCAAGGCGGAGGAGAGATTGTAATATATACAGAAGATTCGATTGCTCAATTTTAATACAATATATGGGACACTCAAACTACAAACTAACAGACGATCAAAAGAAAGCATTAGACAAACTTGCTGATGGTTTTATTGGCAAAATTGAATCAGAATTGGCTAATGATATTGGAGGCATTCTTGATCCATACGACACACCATCTGGCAACATAGACAATAATAAGGTTACTGCAATGTTGTGGTATATTGGTGATCATATTGCTTCTTGTTAAAATGACACTAGTACAACAAATCACATTTTTAACATTTCCACTTGCTGCATTGATTGCAATGTTTGGTGGATGGTTTGCATATCAATTATCTTTAGAACATGTTCGAAAAGAAGATGATTTTCATAGATTATTTTTACAAGTTATGGTAGTGGGGTGTGTTATTCTTATTTTTTTTATCGTAATAATTACAAACACAACTTTTGAAAAATTGATACAATTGGAATATTGATATGAGAACACCAAAATATAGAGTTTATGTTAAGCATTGGGGAGGTCATGGTGAGTTTGATATGCTGGAATACCCCAAAGAAAGAGAACTACATGTCTACTTTGGCAATTGGGAACGAGGCGGCTATAAAGAAGCTATCTTTCAACAATTCACAGGGCTTCTGGATAAGAATGGTAAAGAGATCTATGAAGGTGATTTGTTAGAGTTTGCTTATAGAGATGATGGTATGCAATTTGTTGGTGAAGTTCAATATTTTAAAGAGTTTGGTTCTTTTGGAGTTGTAATAGATAAAGCATTTGAAACTTTTCAAGATTTAATTGAATATGATCAGTTCTTTAACGTAGTGGGAAATATTTTTGAAAATGAAATTCAACAGAAAACACCTTGAAGAACTAACTCTTCAAAAAATCAAAGAAGTTAATGATGAAGCTGGATACCGAAGTTATCTTGAAGTTCCAGAGATGGTGAATATTATTGCTACGATTATGGAAGATAAGTTTAGAGTTGAGTATGATGATTTTGTGAATCAAATACATCTACTTTCCAAAGAACTAGACAAAGCTCAGATCAAAGCAGAAAATTTAGAAGAAGAATTAATGCAATTAAAAGGGGACATGGACGTAATAACCTTATGAACGAAGAAACACCTAATTATAGTCAAGGCTACGCCCCAGAAACATGGGTAATGCTAAAAGACGACATTTATGCAGCGCAACAAGCAATTCGTATCGGTCTTGAGCATGTAAATGACGAGATTTACATTTACGATAATGATTATGTTGATAGAAAAAATAAAAAGTATTTAGAAATCCTCAAAAACGAAAAGCTTATTTTAGAACAAGCATTAGAAGGATTGTTAAAGTCTTATTCTGGTCAATAAAGATAATGAAACGTAATCTTATGGATGAACCAACAGAAGGTATTGATTCTTTAGCTGAACAGAGAAAAGATCGACCAGCATGGAAAAGTTGGAATTGGCCTATGTACACTCCGTTTATCCCTACTAATATCGTCGATAGAGCTAAAAAAGAATCTCAAGAAATTGAACAAATTTTAGGTAAAGCATTAGGTTATCCTTGGTATAAGGACGATCCAAAGAACTTTCCTAATGCTACAGAAGCTGATGGAGTTTGTGTTGGCCCTAATATTGCTGCATCATTAGCAATGGAAGCGGCGGATAGGATTAAGAATTTAGAAGACAAGTTGATGGATTATATTAATATAAATTAATATGGAAGAAAAACGTCACGCTACCACAGAAGAAGCTTTAGCTCAATACCATCGCATCAAAGCTAATAGCAAAAGAAACAAAACAAGAGAATATCCTGAAGACTATATTGGGCCGAAAGCTGGCTTATCTAACCATCAAGAATGGTTAGACGTGACTGAATTCCAAGCATTCAAATATATGAGAAATGAAGTTTGGTTTTATTCTGACTTTGATTGCTGGTTAGGGGCCAGAGATAAGAAAGCTTTTGAGAATGCGCATAAAATTCGCAAAATTGAGGATTGACATTTGCGTGCAATGGTCTAGATTGTACGCATGAAGACAAGTTTGAATCATTTCACCAGTAAAATGTATCTGGTGACTTATGAAAAAAGCACTGGACTTGGTTGTCGTGACTATGGCATTATGTCAGTACATAACAAACCTCAATCAGCGCACGCAGCACTGAAGAAGCTCATTAAGGAACAAGATAAGAGACATGAACCTTTGGATAGGAAATATCAATTTAATTTAAAAACGGTTGATATCAACAGCCCATTCCATACAAAATTGTTTGAATATTTATATTGATATGAAATTATACGCAATTCATAGAAAAAACGGGCATTATATAGAATATAATTATAAAGTTTGCTCTACTAGAGAGGTAGCAGAGTCTTATTATAAAAAATTTATGGATCTCTATATGCAGCGTAATCCAAAAAATTTTGATCCTAAAGCTTGTTGGATTGAAGAAGTGAAAGTTTTGACTGATTAATATGGAAAAGAAAAGAGTTTATTTAGTATTTGTGGATGGTTACTACGAGGATCATGCATTTTGCGATGTTTTCTTTACAGAGGAAGCAGCAAGAGAGTATATTTCCAAAAGAGTAGCGCCTAAAAGATATAATATCGAAGTTTTTGAAGAGACTGATAACGGTGGAAGCAAAGAAATTTATTAAAAATATGAATAATTTAAAGATTAATAAAGAAGAATTGCTTTCATTATACATGAAGCAGGTGGATGATATCTGTGAAGAATGTGATTGGAAGACATCTTTCGGACCAAAAGAGATTATTTCTATTATTGTTAATATTTTAGAAACAAATAAAGATTTAATTGAATCTGATGCTTATGAAGAAGGTTATGAAGCGGGACTAACTGCTGCATATTATTCAAGTCAAATTGAAGAATAAATATGAATAGAAAAGGATCAAAACCCAGACCAATTAAAAACATTAAAAATTATATCTCCAACTGGGAAGATATAAACTGGTCAAAGAACCGACATGATGGCAGTGCTCTCGATTCTTTCCTCAAGGAAGAGGTTGAGAAAGCATATCTAGAAACTCCAAAAGGTAGACGGGTATACTTAGATGCAAAAGATAAAAATCTGTCGAAGTAGCATCTTAGACGCCGCTTTCACCTTAGTGGGAAAAAGTATATGTAAAAAGGAAGTTGTTGAATTCAAATGGGCGCATTTTGGTTTAGAGTGGCTTCCCCACACAGAGCCAACAGATAGATTTTTATATTTTAATGTGCTAGATAAACAGAAACTTACTTGGGCGATGCTCAAGTATGGTTTCTTTGTCTATGATTTAGATTCTTGTTACTAATGATTAAGATCAGTCGAAATCATGCCATGCAAATATGGGGTAAGATAAATGAATCCCAAGGCAATGGACTGCCTAGTGGTTGGAATTTAATGGGATTAAAATTTATTTCACTTAATAAATGTGAAGATCCAACCAGTCTTGATCGCCAATTGTATTTTGAAATAATAGATAAGAATAAATTTACTTGGCTTGTTATGCAGCATGACATACAATACGAAACATAATGGATGAAGAATACATTAAGATTTGGGGAACAGAAGTATTTTTAACTATTGGTTATAAAACTGATCTTGGTTGGCAGAAATCTGGACTTCACTTTATTAATCATGGTGTTGATCCAGATACTCATTTGTCTTTTGTTGTATGTAGAATAATGGATAAAGATAAGTTTCTATGGACTTGCATTAAACACTCTTTAAAGTATGAGAGCATTAATCTTTATAGAAACTTTCTTGTTTCAACTACCAGTAGGACATAGTAATGAAGACTAGGATAGAAATATCTTCTGACTATTTATGTCTTATAGATGGATATAAAACTAATTTTAATTGGGAAACAATTGGTTTGAAATATGTTGGCCATAAAATGATTGGGATTTCATACTATAATTTGTTTACTTGTGATGTGGTAAACAAGGAGAAGTTTCTTTACGCGGTATTGAAATATAATCTTGAATATAAAATCTATAATGTTTATTAAATTAAATGTACATCAAGCAATAGATGCCATAGATAAATACAGAAAAGATTTTTTTCATGAGGGTGCAATATGGGATCATATGGGAATAAGGTGGACTCAAGATGCTGTACAAGGTAAATACGTTAAGTTTAAAGTAATAAACAAAGAAAGATTCTTATTTTTTGCTATGAAATATGATTTGCCAATAGAAGTTATTGAGAATTTGTAATGCATTATAATGAATTTCTTATTATAAACAGTCATTGTGTGTCATTGTTATGTAGCATAACGCCATTACATACTATTTATTGTTTATTTCCTCAGTGCATTACAAATAATAAGAGTTAATAAGAAAATATAGATCATTTTGTTAAAAATAAAAGCCTCAAAAACAACTACACAAGAAGGCTTTTTTAATAGAACTTTTATTGATTTAAAAAACGCCATCGGCGTTCTTAAAACAACCCCTCCCAACAGAGTAAATAACAAATAATATATACATATATAACATTATATAAACAACATCCCATACAAAGCATAACATAA
>Ga0114969_10002820_pt1 | contig 14171 bp, 14 predicted proteins | sample M_130807_MF_Meta_FD_87316 | JGI IMG/M metagenome (GOLD analysis project Ga0114969, IMG submission 87316) | Freshwater microbial communities from Lake Montjoie, Canada to study carbon cycling - M_130807_MF_MetaG | ecosystem: Environmental > Aquatic > Freshwater > Lake | place: Lake Montjoie...
CATGCCTGCCACGTGTAATTTTCAATACAGCGGCCCGCTCGCTGAGAGTGTGCTGCTGGCCAATATCGCCTACCGTGTGCAGGGGAAGTTTGACTGGGATGCGGCCTCCACTCAGAGCAACCGCGATGACGTCAACGCATTGCTCCGCCGGGAGTATCGCCGTGGCTGGGAAGTGGCCGGTGCATGAGGGCCATGAACCCTCCCGCGCGTGCACAGAATCACATCGCCCCTTCATGCGTATCATGCAATGCAGAGATTAAAAAATGTGCAGCGAGGCTGATGGCGGCGGTTTCGACGCGGAGGATATGCGGGCCCAACGAGACGCGAACCAACCCAGCGTGCTCGGCGGCGGCCAGTTCGTCGTCGGTAAATCCGCCCTCAGGGCCGACCATCGCGATCACTTTGGTCGCCTCTGCCATCGCAGTTCTATCCAGTGGCGATCCGCAGGGATGTGCGATCAGGCCGTAGGTACTAGACGGCATTTCGTCGAGCAGTTGGGCGAGCGTGCGGCCAGTGGCAATCTCCATAAGGGTGTTGCGGCCACATTGTTTGCAGGCCTCGATCACGCCCCGTTCGAGCCTCGCCTTGGAGCCGGCTGTGGCTTCGGCCACTCCACGCGTGGTCGCCAGCGGAATGAGCCGCCCTACGCCCAGTTCGGTGAGCTTCTCGACCATCCACTTTTGCCTGTCTCCTTTCGGCAGCGCAACGGCCAGCGTCAGACGGGATAACGTGGCGGAAGCCATTGGCTGTGGCTCGTTCACAGTGAGCGAGACGCTCTTGCGATCGATTTGCACGACCCGTGCCGACCACTGCAGGCCGCTGCCATCGAAGACCGTTACCAGGTCGCCCACGTGGGCCCGGAGCACCCGCGTGAGGTGCTGAGCTTCATCTCCTTGGAGCGAGGCGAGGCCATCCCGTGGGGCTTCTGCCAGAAAAAATCGTTCGCTCATCGCTTCTGTTTTCCTTCCCGTTGCTGGCTCGCGACTCTCGGAAGATGGGCTTTCGCCCGCGAAGTTTCGTCCTGACCCGGGCTGCCGATCCCGCTAGAATCAGTCGGTATGGTAAGCAATTACTGGAACTTTACAGCGGCTCCCTTCGATGCCGCCCTCGAACCGGCCACGTTCTACACAGGTGCTCCGCAGGAGGAGGCACTTGCGAGGCTGGAGTGGATCGTGGATGAGCGGCAGCGGTTTGCGTTGGTGGTGGGCGTGGAGGGCTGCGGGAAAAGTCATCTGGCTGCGATGGCAACCCGGCGGCTCGGCGGCCTGGGCGCCGAATCGGTGATGCTCTCGCTTCGCGGACTCACTCCCGGCGACTGGCTCGAGATGCTCGTGGGGCGATTGCCGCTGGATGCGATGAGCCGTGGCGAGCCCCTGCGGCCGTGGCAACAACTAGAGAATCGGCTGCGAGAGAACACGCTCATGGAGCGGACTACGGCAATGGTCTTTGACGACATCGATGATGCGCCGTCCGATGCTTTGGATGGGATTGTCCGGCTGATCAGCGCAGCCGAGCCACGCTACGCCCGCACGGTTGTTGTGGCTACGGCCACACTGAGTGGGCTTTCGCGACTGCCTGCTGTGATACGGCAGCGAGCGGCTGTGAGGATTGAACTCGGACCGTGGGACGCCGCAGATGTGGCTGGATTTCTATCGCGGGCCACCCAGCGGGTTGGAGGCAAAGCAGATATTTTTTCGAGCGATGCCGCTGCAACACTCGCGAGGTTTTCTGGGGGAGTGCCGCGGGTTGTAAGCCAACTGGCACACCTCTCGCTTATGGCCGCTGCGGGCGATGCATTGCCGCAGGTGGATCCTGGCACTGTGGAACGCACGTGGCGAGAGTTGTCGCCCTCGGGCGGAGCCGACGCGTCGGATGCAGCCGTGCGATCATCGCCTGGCTTGATGGCGATGGATCCAGATGAGCGGGACGAATTGCCTGTGAATCCACACGTACGCGTGGTCCGTCGCCTGTGGGGCTGAAAGACGGTTCGGCATTACTTGGATATCAACTTGATGGCCTGCTTGGCCGCTGCGCTGAGCGTGGCGTCGGCATGGCTCGTGAGTGGCTTGAGGTCCGGCAACGCGCTCTTGGCATCGGGCCCCATGTTGCCCAGTTCGACAGCCGCAGTGCGTTTCTTGTCTACAGGGCCGCTCTTGAGGTCATCGATGTAACTTTTCATGAGCATATTGCCCATCGTCTTTGGGCCCTTCATGCGTCTGGCCACAGTGCCAGGCCTAGGCTTGCCCCTCCGGCTGGAGGAAGCCGATTTTTTCGAGGAGGGCTTTTTGCTGCTTGACGAGCAACCGGCCAGTGCGGCAATCGCAAGAATCATCCAGCTGCGTCGGTGCATGGCAGGGGCCGCTCAGAAGAGTGGTAGAGGTAACAACCTATCGTAACACGAAGCCTTCTTCTTCGGAATCAGGGGCACCGTTCACGGGCATTCCTGAGCCGACAAAGAATCGCATAGACTCGTGGTATGCCATATCCCCCGCAAAAAACATCTTCCTCCAAAATGGGAACGCCACGCATCGTGGCTGTGTCGCCCGACGATGGATCGGCCATCGACCTTCGAAATCCTGCAGTGGCCGCGATTCTGTCGTGGTGCGTGCCTGGCTTGGGGCAGATCTACCAGGGCCGGACCCACAAGGGACGCATCTTTATGGTTGCCATCCTCGCCACATTTCTTGTGGGACTCATGCTCGGCGGCGGGAAGGTTGTCTATGCATCGTGGAGGCCAAAAGAAATCCGCTGGGCTTTTGTCTGTCAGGTAGGTGCTGGCCTTGTGGCGTTGCCAGCGTTGATCCAGTCGATGCATCTCAATGGCGTTGCACACGAACCGTTGTGGATGGGGGGATTTATGGCACCGCCGCTGGCGTCTGGCCAGTACGTTTCGCGGGCCTATGCCGACAGGCTCGTCCAAGCCGACCCGGATATTGTATCGGAAGATTTTTTTGACAAGCCGCCCTTGCGACAGTTTCGCGGCGATCAGCTTTCGATCTGGCATCGACAACTGGGCCGCTGGTTTGAGGTTGGCACGCTGTACACAATGCTGGCTGGCATGCTCAACGTGCTGGTGATCTACGATGCTTGGGCGGGGCCGCTGGGCACGCCCACCGACGAGGATCGCAAAAAACCCAAGGGCAACGGCACGTCGCCGCCGCTCGATCTCTAACCTCGCGCGTTGTGCCCCGAACCTAGTCAGGAAACCCTCAGGTATGCTTTGTGCTGTCAGCCTCTTTCTGGGGATCGTTTCGCTGCTGGCCTCTCTGGTCGATCGCGTGCCAGGTCTGTTGTTCGGCCTGCCGTTGGTGGCGCTTGCCAGCCTGATTTTTGCGGCCACCCACCACGAAGATCCGATCGAAATCCGATACGCCACGGTGCACTGGATGGTGTGGATTGGCGGCATTCTCGGCGTCGTGCTGGGGGCTGTCATCCTGCTGGGCTGGATGGTGTGAGCCGAAGCGAACGCAACTGTTTTCAGGTCTGTGCAGCGAGCCTTCGCAGTTGCCCGCAGGCCGCATCGATTCTGGCACCCTTGCGACGCCGCACCTGCACATTCACGCCCGCCTCGCGCAGCACCTCAAGAAATCGCTCGCGGGAACCCTGCGAAGGCTCTCGCCACCGGAGGCCGGCCACCGCGTTGTAGGGAATCACGTTGACGAGTGCTGCGCGGCCGCCGAGCAGACGCACGAGGCTCGCAGCGTGTTCTTGCGAGTCGTTCACTCCGCCAAGGAGCACGTATTCAAACGTGAGCCTTCGCCCCGAGATCTCCCAGTAACGGTCGGCGCTCTTCATCACTTCTGCCAGACCGGTCGATTGATTCACCGGCACCAATTGCGTGCGCAGGGTGTCGTCGGCCGCATGCAGCGAAACGGCCAGATGGTAGCCAGGATTTTCATCGGCCAGTCGGTCAATTCCCTTGGGCAGGCCGACGGTCGATACCGTGATGCGACGCTGCGAGATGCCGAATCCTTCAGGATCCTGCGCGGTGGCCAGCGCGGGGAGCAAGCGATCCAGGTTGGCCAGTGGTTCCCCCATTCCCATCACGACGACATGGCTGATTCGCTCCGTGGCAGGGAGCAACTGTGCCAGTCGCAGCAACTGCTCCAGAATTTCACCTGTGGTGAGATTGCGTACCACACCATCGATGCCACTGGCACAAAAGACACAGCCCATCGCACAGCCCACTTGCGAACTGATGCATACAGTGCGCCGCTCTCCTTCTCGCAGTAAGACACACTCGATCTTCTGGTGGTCGTGCAATTCTAAGAGCAACTTTTCGGTGCCATCTTCGGCGACTGTATGTTTGGCAATTGACGTTGTCCAAATCTGCAACTCCGCTTCAAGGTGCGGGCGCAGCTCTTTTGGAAGGTCGGTCATGTCGGCAAACGAAGCCGCGCGGCGGGCAAAGATCCAGCGGCGGATGGCCTTGGCTCGCCACGCAGGTTGCCTCTGCTGAGCCAGCCATTCTGCGAGAAAAGTGCCGGGTTCCAAAATGTGGTGCATGGGAGGAGCGAGTGGGGGGTGGACAGCACTGGCGTGGCCGCTGCCAACGATGTAGATTTCCTTAAGTCACGTCGATTACTATACGGCACAGCACTGCCAGCCGACATTGCCTCGAAAATCAGGCATGGTATGCCTGCCATGCCTGAAAACATGAACGAAAAACACGAAAAACACGAACCACCGATGAACCAAAAACGATTGGATCAGAGCACCGAATGGGTGTACGACGAGCAGGCCTTTCCGATATGGAACAGTTCGTTTGAAAAAGCTGATCGCAGAAATATGATCCGAGACGATCTGCGGGCCGGCCGCAGCATCGCGATTATGCTCTCGGTGTTGGTGGGCGTGGGGCTTGTGCTCTCGCTGCTGACAGTTGCTTTTGTGGCCAACTGGCGGTGATCGTGCGAGTCGATTTGATTGCGTGAATGAAGGTGAGTTCGGCGGGGTTTGCCGCGAGGGGTTGTGGGAAGCGATGGATCGGGATGACGATGCGAGCCACTGCAATTCCAGATGGAGGCACGGACACCATGGCCGCACCCTTTTCTGACCCGTCTGCACCCATCCAGACGGCCCATGCACCGGCGAAATTGAACCTGTCGTTGGCTGCACTGGCCCGCCGTCCCGATGGATTTCATGAGATCGAATCGCTCATGGTGCCAGTCACGCTCTACGACACTCTGCATGTGCGAGCAACACCGACTCCTGAGATTCAACTGAGCGTGCGGTTTGCTGGACGGCTGGGCCAGCCGGTCGCTGCTGCATTGCGTCGCGACGTGCCCGCAGACGCCACCAATCTTGTTGTGAGAGCCGCCCGGCTGTTGGCCGAAGAGGCGGGAGTGAGGCAGGGTCTGGCAATCGAATTGGTAAAGGAAATTCCATCGGGCGCCGGCCTTGGCGGCGGGTCGAGCGATGCCGCAACACTCTTGATGGCAGCCTCTCACGCGTGGGGGCTGCATTGGCCACAGTCGAAACTCGCGGCGATCGGGGCCCGAATCGGCAGCGATCTCCCATGGTTTTTTGCGGGAGGGCCGGCGTTGGCTCTTGGCCGTGGCGAAACGATCCAAAGCGTGCACGGTATTCCATCCTTGTGGGTTGTGATCGTTTCCCCAACGGTTGGCCTTTCGACTGCTGCGGTCTACGCCCATTGCACTCCCGAGGCTTCTCGCCGCGGTGAGGCACAGGCATTAGCTGCTTCATTTGTGCAAGGGAATCTTCGACAGGCGTTGGCTCGCATGCACAACGCGCTTGAATCCCCTGCCCGACAACTCTGTCCGGAGGTGGTGCGATTGCTCGCTGCGATGGCCCATGCTGGCGCCGTGCGACCGATGCTCACCGGCAGCGGCAGCGCGTGTTTTGCGATTGCGAGGACTGTCACAGAGGCACGCGGCATTGCCTCCCGATTGGAGGCTGCTGGATGGCCGGGGGTGTGGTCGGTGCGGATGTGCGAGGGAAAGTTTTGAAGGCATGGTGAGCGTGATACCGTAGAAAGCATGGATAGTACGGAGATACGCATCAAGCTGGTCGCCAACGCACAAGAGCGTTTGCGTGCGTTGTGTTCGCTCAAGCTTACTGCCGAACGAGCTTGTAAAAATCGGCAGTGAGCCGGGCGGTGATAGCACCAGGAGTGCCGCTGCCGATCATTCGCCCATCGATTTCAACGACTGGAATCACTTCGGCAGCGGTGCCCGTGAGAAAACATTCCTCGCCCGTATAGAGATCGTGGCGAGTGAGCGTTGATTCACGGCATTCGATGCCGGCTGCATGAGCCAATTCCATCACGGCCCCCCGAGTGATGCCCTCAAGAATGCCGGCATCCGGCGGGGGTGTGAGCAGTGTGCCTGCACGCACGACGAAGATGTTGTCACCGGTGCACTCGGCCACTTCACCCTTGTGGTTGAGCATCAGGGCTTCCACGCAGCCGGCTTGCAGTCCCTCCAGTTTGGCCATGATGTTGTTGAGATAATTGAGCGACTTGATTCGCGGGCTCAGCGCGGCCGAATGCGTGCGCTGCGTTGCAGCCGTCACGATGCGCAGCCCTTTCTCGTAGTATTCGCGAGGGTAAAGACTGATGGTGTCAGCGATCACGATCACTTGCGGATCTTTTGTGCGGTTGGGGTCGAGGCCGAGGCTGCCTGCGCCGCGGGTCACCACCAGACGAACGTAGCCGTCGTTCAGCGCATTGGCAGCGAGCGTGTCGACGACGGCTTTGGCAACTGTTTGTTGTGACAGCGGAATCTCCAGACAGATTGAGCGAGCGCTTGCCCAGAGTCGATTGATGTGGGCGTCGAGTCGGAAGACGCGGCCGGAGTAGCTCCGCAAGCCCTCAAACACGCCGTCGCCATAGAGGAGGCCGTGGTCGAACACGCTCACGCGAGCCTCGTTCTCCGGCACGAGTGTGTCGTTCATAAACACGATGCGAGGCATGGCGAAAACCCTTTCGTAGTGGTGTCAATCGGCATCGTTGTGTTGAGATCAGACAGTTTCAACATGGCCCGCAACCAGCCGCACAATTCTGTCGGCCCGCCGTGCTATCGCGGCGTCATGCGTCACGAGCACTATAGAAAGCCCGTCGCGCTGATTCAACTCGCAGAGCGTGTCGAGAATCCCTGTGCCGCTGGCTTCATCGAGATTTCCTGTGGGTTCATCGGCCAGCAACACCCTCGGCCGCGCCATCAACGCCCGTGCAATCGCCACCCGTTGCATCTCACCCCCGGAGAGTTGCCGGGGCTTGTGGTGAAGGCGGCCACCGAGTCCGAAGCGTTCAAGGAGTGCACAGGCACGCTGTTTGGCCTCGCTTCGCACCCGCAGCCATTCAACCACGCCGTGCCGCACCAAAAGCGGTGCGAGCACATTTTCGAGGCTGTCGAACTCCGGCAGGAGGTGGTACGACTGAAACACCATGCCGATGGCCGTGTTGCGAAGACGGTCGCGGCGGGTGGCAGGTAAGTTGTCGATACGAGTGCCGTCCAGATGCACCTCACCGGAGTCGGGCGTGTCGAGCAGGCCCATCAGGTGCAGGAGTGTGCTTTTGCCGCAACCGCTCTGACCGATCACCGCGACAAAAGCTCCTGGCTCGAGGTCGAGATCAACGCCGCGCAGCACCTCCAGCATGCCGCCGCCAGAGCGATACGATTTGCGCACGTTCCGCACACGCATGAGGGGCGAACGGATATCGGCATCACTCATGACGCAGTGCCTCCACTGGACGCAGCCGTGCCGCCCGCAAAGCTGGCAGCACGCTGGAGCCCACAGCAATGGCGACCGCCCCGGCGATGATCCAGGTGAGCGTGAACGGCTTCACGAGCGTTGGGATTTTGAAGAAGTAATAAATGGAAGGATCAAAGACGCGTTGGCCTGTGCCCCACTCCACAGCCGTGCGGATCGTGTTGATGTTCCATGTAATTGCCAACCCGAGCGCGAGGCCTGCTCCTGCGCCCACCATTCCCAGAAAGAGGCCATAGCCCAGAAAGATACAGGCGATGCCGGAGGAACTGGCACCGAGTGATTTGAGGATGCCGATATCACGTGTTTTTTCGACCACGATCATGAAGAAAATGGCAAGAATTCCGAAGCCTGCGACCGCGATGATCATAAAGAGCAGAATATTGAGAACGGCCATTTCCATATCAACGGCCATCAAAAGCGGCCCCTGCTTGTCTCGCCACGTTGAGATCGCATACATGTCTGCTGGAAATGCCTTGCGAAGTTGATTGCGAAGTGTGTCGAGGTCGGTGCCAGGCTTGAGTTTGATTTGGATCGAGTTGACACTTGGAACGCCTGTCTGCGGATCGATCATGCCTCGCATGCGCTGGAGATCGGCGATCGGCACGAAGACAAAGTTGGAGTCGTATTCGCTCATCTTGCTCTCGTAAAAATCTACGATCGTGAACGTGTCGCTGACCGCTTTCGGGGGCGCGCCTGCCGTCGGGAATGTGATTTTGACGTCGTCGCCCGGCAGAACAAGGAATCGATCGATGCCTGTGTTGTCTCGAAAGCTGGCCAGACCGATGCCGGGCACAATCCCCACAAATTGTTCTTTTGCTTGGTCCATCGTGCGGCCCTCTTCGGGCCTCGCGGCCTGGAAGGGATCGAGTCGAGTCTGACGAGGGGCTGGATCGTTCGTGCTTGGAGGCGTTTCGGTTGCCGCCAGTACGGCGTCAACCTGCGCATCCACTGGCCGAGTGGGTTTTGCAGGAGTGCTAGGCTGCGACGGGCTGGCGTTGGATGTGTCAGCCGGATGAACCGCCGCGTCGTCCCCGGTTTTTGGTTGCTTTTCGGCCTCTAATTTTTCCCGCCAGATGCGTTCGCGTTGTACCCGCATGCGGCGGTGCGGCCAGCCGGCCCCTTCCAGAGCCGGCCGTGTCGGCCCCGGGCCGTCGGTCTGGCTATCGACGGTGTCGTAGCCCCCTTCGCGGAGATCAAACGAGAGTTGCTTGCGGTTGCCAGGATGCTGGAGGTAGCCGCCGAAGTCGCTCACCTGGGCATGCGTGGCCTTATCGATACCGATAAACATCACCTGCCGCGTGACCCACTGCCCTCGCACCTGAAAATTGAGCATTGCGGGCACAGCCACGGTTGGCGTCATGCCCGCGATCACATCTCCTGCGGCTCGTTGGATTTCTGCCATGTGCCACTGCGGGTCTTGAAAGCCGTTGAGCGAATGACTCTCGAAGACAATGTCCGAGAGAATGCCGTGGATGCGTGTTTGCATTTCGTACGAAAAGCCAGCCATCACTGCGTTGACGACGATCATCGTTGCCACGCCGAGCGTGACGCTCACAACGCTTGCCAGCGCAATCCAACGGGTGCGAAGGTATCGCCAGCAGAGGAGGAGCTTGTACATAGGCGGGCTTCAGCTATCGGCGTGCGGGCGCTGGATCGGAAAGAGAATGACATCGCGGATCGAAGGGGCTGCGGTGAGAAACATGACGAGTCGATCGATTCCAATGCCGAGTCCGCCAGCCGGCGGCATACCGTGCCTTAGCGCACGGAGGAAATCGCTGTCCATGCGAGCCATTGACTCATCATCTGCCATGCCGGCGAGTTGCGTTCGAAAAAGCTCCTCCTGGAGATCGGGATCGTTGAGCTCGGTATAGGCGTTGGCCAGTTCCATCCCGGCCACGTAGAGCTCAAAGCGTTCGGCAATCTCTGGGTTGTCGGCCTTGCGCTTCGTAAGCGGGCAGATGGCGGCTGGGTAGTCAATCACAAAGATGGGGCCGTTGAGTGTCTCTTCCACCCTGGCTTCAAAGAGGTCGCTTTTCACAAGATCGCAGTGACGGCCTGCTGTCTGGATTCCGCACGCGGAGGCCGCTGCGGCAACGCTGGCTGGATCGCTGGGGTTGCAGCCAGTCACTTCGGCTAATAAATCGTCGTATCTGGCCCGACGAAATGGCGGCGTGAGATCGATCGTACGGCCCAGCCACTCGAAGTGAGTTGGCGTGCCGGCAACCCGTGCGCCTTCGACGAGAATTGCCTCGGCCAGATCCATCATCGTGCGATAGTCGCCGTATGCCTCGTACGCTTCGAGCATCGTAAATTCAGGATTGTGTCGCGGGCTCACCCCCTCGTTGCGATAGACACGGCCTAATTCAAAAACACGGTCCATGCCTCCGACGAGCAGCCGCTTCAGATGCAATTCCAATGCGATCCGCAACACAAGTGGAATATCGAGGGCGTTGTGGTGAGTCTTAAATGGCCGCGCTGCTGCACCGCCAGCGCTCTCTTGGAGCGTTGGGCCTTCCACCTCAAGGTAGCCTCGTGTTGTGAGCACGCGACGCACCGCCGCCACGATCTGGCTTCGCGCGATGAATCGGTCTCGTACGCCCTCGCCGTGAATTAAATCCAGATAGCGCATGCGCTGCCTCAAGTCGGCATCCACGAGACCGTGAAACTTATCGGGGGGAGTCTCGAGCGATTTTGTGAGAAACTCGAGATGCTGTGCAAAGACCGTGAGTTCTCCTTTTTTTGAGTATCCCAGCCGGCCATCTACACCGATAATGTCACCGAGGTCGAGGCAGTCAACCACTTTCCAGATGTCGGGGCCCACCTGCTTCTTGCCGAGCATGATTTGAATGCGGCCGGTGCGATCTGCCACATCCAAAAACACAAGGCTTCCGGCATTCCGCAAGAGCATGATCCTGCCAGCCACTCGCACCGTCGGCCCCTCCTCATTGCTCGAAGGTATCGCGTTTGTATCGCTGGATGGGGGTGACGGTGCAGCGACCGTTTGCGTATCGCCGGTGACCGCTGCGGCAGGTTTTTCGGTGGGCAGTGCGAGAGACTCGCCTGTGGCCCGCACGTTGGCGATTGGTACCACGCCATCAAAACGTTTGCCCCAAGGATCGATGCCAAGGCTGCGCAGGCGGTTGAGCTTATCGCGACGGGCCTGTTCGAGTGCGGCACCGGAGCCCTTCGGAGAGGAGGCGGCCGGAGTGGTCTGCGAGATGTGATCGGATGAATGTGGCATGCGTGGGCGACTCGTGTGCCAGGGTGCGTTTGGTTGTGAAACATTCAGGAGCCTGCAATTGTCCGTTTTTCAGCAGATTTGGAGAAGGCCATTCGATCTTGGTATGGGTACAGCGGGCACCGCATGCGAAGTCGATCGCGGGAGGCCAGCAGCCAAACGCCCTCTGGGCCTTTTCTTCGGCGGAATATTCGGGGTACAACCCACGATCTCCACGGGCTTCGCGCCGTTCATATCCCTATCAATCGATCGTCACATCCTTATTCGAAGAGGCTTTGTGTGTCTGTCCCAGTGCATCGTCGTCCGTCACTTTTTAGCGTTGAACTCCGCACCGCACGGTGGGTTGAGCTTGTGGAGTGGTATCGCACGGTGCTTGGATTGCGGGTGCTGGTGCGCGTTGTCGACGATGGATACGCACTTTTTGAGGCTGGCGACACGCGTCTGGCGATCCTTGCTCGGCCCTCGCCGGGAGAGCCAAGCAGTCGCTGGAGCCTCGGCTTTGAGGTGGTCGATTTGGATGCGATTCATGCCAGACTGCTGGGATCGAGTGCCGACCTCTCTTCTCCGAAGGTGCACCCAGAAGGGTTCCGCGAACTGATCACCCACGACCCAGAAGGCAACAGCATCCGACTCTTTTCCTGGCCCGAACGATAAATGGTGGCAGTCACCGTTTATGTGGCCATTCGTCGATGAGATTGGCGACCAGTGAGGTCCAGCCGGTTTGGTGGCTGGCGCCGATTCCTGCTCCGTTGTCGCCGTGGAAGTACTCGTAAAAGAGCAGATTGTCGCGCCAGCCTGGGTGGTCGATGAATTTTTGAGCGGAGCCCCACACCGGCCGCCGGCCTCGCTTGTCGAGTAAAAAGATGTCGATCTGACGCCTGGCTATGTCGTGCGCCATCCGGTTGAGCGATATCGGCTCGTCGCTTGAGCCAGGCGTGGCCACAGAGAATGTATCTCCAAACGCCGTGCCGAGTTTCCGAAGCGATTCAATCAGCAGAAACGAAGTCGGAAACCAAATGGGCCCCCTCCAGTTGGAATTGCCCCCTTTGAGTTTGCTGGCCGATTCCGCTGGCTCGTACGAGACCTGGCGTCCCTCGTACGAAAATGGATGTGATTCATGAAATTTTGAGAGCGAGCGAATGCCATAGCTCGAGAGAAACTCCTTCTGATCGTGGAGCCGCTCGAGCATCCGTTGCAGTTGCTCCAGATTGACGATCGTCAGCAGATGTGTTTTTTTGCCGTCCGTTCCTTCGATCGTGTGAATCACATCCTCAACGATTTCTCGCCTGTTGGTAAGAAACCAGTTGAGGTTCGCCTTAAACTCCTGAAACGGTTCAATCCAGTCGAACTCGAGTCGCTCGACAGCAAAAAGTGGAATTAAGCCCACGAGCGAACGCACCCGGAATTCCTGGTGACGGCCGTCAGGAAAAGCCAGCACGTCGTAGAAGAAGCCATCCTCCTTGTCGAACAACGTGAAGTTGTGTCGACCCATATTTTTCATCGAGTAGGCAACGTAGGTGTAGTGCTGCAAAAACTTGGAGGCGAGGCCTTCATAGACCGGATTCTCCCTGGCCAGTTCGAGCGAGATACGCATCAGATTGAGGCAAAACATCCCCATCCAGCCAGTCGCGTCAGATTGCTCCAACACGGCACCGTCTTGCAAAGGCTGGCTACGGTCGATCACAGTGATATTATCGAGACCGAGAAAACCTCCCTCAAAGACGTTGTTGCCTTCCCGATCGACCTTGTTCACCCAACTGGCAAAATTAATAAGGAGTTTATGGAAGCAACGCTCCAGCCACTCGCGGTCTCCCCGCACGCCACCGTGGTTGCGAAACTTGTCCATATTATAGACCCGCCACACTGCCCACGCGTGAACGGGAGGATTTAAGTCACTGAACTCCCACTCGTAGGCAGGTAACTGGCCGCTGGGATGCTGAAACTGTTCAAAGAGCAAAAACCAAAGCTGATCCTTGGCAAACTTTGCATCGATCAAGGCGAACGGCACGCACTGAAACGCCAGATCCCACGCAGCAAACCAAGGATATTCCCATTTGTCTGGCATCGTCATGACTCGCATTGAGTTGAGATGCCTCCAGTGGCGGTTCCGAATCGTGCGACGGCTTTCGGGCGGGGGTTTTTGGGGATTATCGCCGTTGAGCCATTTGTCGACATCGAAGATATAGCTCTGCTTCGTCCATAAGAGACCGGCCAACGCTCGGCGTTGAACCAACTTTTCATCAGCTGAAGCTGCCGTCGGCGCGATGGCCTCGTAGAAAGAATCCGCTTCGGACCGACGCAGTTCGATGATGCTGTCGACATCATCGAGCGGACGAGGCAAGCCGGCACTCGTGAATCGCAGTCGCAATGAGACACTTCCGCCGGCTGGCACCATGAATGAGTAATGCATCGCGGCCTTCGTGCCAACCGGCTCGGCATGGACGGCGGCCTGATCGCCGCCACAGATTCGGCGGTGGAAGGCATCTTTCGTGAATGGTTCGCTGGCGAGCGAGTCATCGCCGAACGCCTGACCCTGGTTTGTTTCATTATTGGTAAAGAGCAGCGAGGCTGGGGCCTCTGTCGTGGAGTGGTCGCCGTAGAGCCAGCGAGCGCCGATCCGATAGTGAACGGGGATAGCCGGATCAAGCTCGGTGTTGGCGTCGTCGGCCACGAGGCAGAGATTGCCCCAGTCGTCTCGGCCAGCGGTGATGCAAGGCTCGGGTAGGCGATCTGCACCCCAGGCCCAGGTGTTGCGAAACCAGAGTGTCGGCAGGATGTGGAGCGGTGCGGCGTCTGGGCCTCGGTTGTGAGCGGTGATCCGGATGGAAATATCCTCGGGATCGGCCTTGGCATACTCGATGGCAATATCGAAGTAACGGTCGTCATCGAAAATGCCTGTGTCGATGAGTTCGTATTCCGGTCCCTGCCCCTGACGACGCTGATTTTCAGCGATCAGATCCGCATAGGGAAAGGCCCGCTGCGGATACTTGTAGAGCAGGTGCATGTAGGAGTGGCTCGGCGTGTTGTCAACGTGGAAGTAGTAGTCTTTCAGATCTTCGCCGTGGTTGCCTTCGAACGGGTTCACGCCAAAGAAGCGTTCCTTCAGATGGCCGTCGACACCATTCCAGAATGTGGGCGCAAAACAGAGAAGCTGATAGCGATCACAGATGCCAGCAATACCGTCCTCGCCCCAGCGATAGGC
>Ga0114969_10002821_pt1 | contig 14170 bp, 12 predicted proteins | sample M_130807_MF_Meta_FD_87316 | JGI IMG/M metagenome (GOLD analysis project Ga0114969, IMG submission 87316) | Freshwater microbial communities from Lake Montjoie, Canada to study carbon cycling - M_130807_MF_MetaG | ecosystem: Environmental > Aquatic > Freshwater > Lake | place: Lake Montjoie...
AAGGGGTACATGACGTGCGCCGTGTCGTCCGCGGTGAAGACTACGACGGGCGCCGCATGGCTCACCGTATTTGCGCCATTCGCGGTGCCCTTGGCGGTGCCTCTACCGGCGGTGCCTCTACCGGCGGTGCCTCTACCGGCGGTGCCTCTACCGGCGGTGTCGGCCTGGATGATTGCTGCGCCGAACCCGACAAGCTGCTGCGCGGCATCCACTTCCGCGCGCGTGCCACGGAGTCCGATGAAGTTCACGTCAAAGTTGTCGAGCCACTTGCGAATGACCTGCGCCGAGTCGCGTTCAGGATCAACGCTGACGAAAACAACTGTCGTCCGCATCCGGTCGGAAGGCGCGAGCTTGCCGATGACGGTCGCCAGGTTGGCCATGTGGACCGGGCAGACGTCGGGGCAGTTCGTGTAGCCGAACTCCAGGAAGGTGAGGCGTCCGGCGGTGCGTTCAGCGAAGGCGAACGGTTTTCCGTCGGTATCGGTCAGCGTGAAAGCAGGCCGCCGAACACTGACGTCCACGGCCCCCGACTCGGCGGCCACGACACGCTCGCCGCGCGCCGGCCCGCAACCGCCCATGCCGATCAGCGCCAGCGCAAGCACGCGGAGGGAAGTCGCCCGGGCGGCACGGGGTACGCTCAAACGAGCACTCGGCATCAGTTCAATTTAGCCAATGCTTGCCCCCGTGACGGCGAAAGGCGAATCTATCTCCGACATGCGCAAACTCTTCGGCCTGCTCGGCGTGCTATTAGCGGCACACGTGGCGATGTCGTTCATCCGGCCCGCAGGGGCGGCGGTCGCACCGGTCGGCGATGCCGTGGATGTCGGCATTGTGTTCGACCTCGGCGGCCGGGGTGACAAATCGTTCAATGACGGCGCGTATATCGGCGCCGAACGCGCGGCAAAGGCATTTGGCGCACGCGTCCGCTTCGTGGAGCCGGGCGAAGGATCTGACCGCGAAGCCGGACTCCGCATGCTCGCCGCCGAAGGGATGGACCTGGTGATTGGCGTTGGCTTCATCTTCACCGACGACCTCACCCAACTCGCCAAAGAATATCCGAACGTGTCGTTCGCCGGCGTCGACTTCGCCGTGAGCGTGGACAAGGACGGGAAGGTCGTGCTGCCGCCACTAAATGTGGCGGCCCTCAAGTTTCGCGAGGAGCAGGGATCATTTCTGGTTGGCGCGCTGGCGGCGCTGGTCGGGGGCTCAAAGAAAGTTGGCTTTGTGGGCGGAATGGACACGCCGCTCATCCACAAGTTCGAGGCGGGCTACAAGGCGGGCGTGAAGGCGGTGTGCGCCGATTGCCAAGTGATTGCGCAGTACGCCGGTGTCACGCCTGAGGCGTTTCGCAATCCGGGCCGCGGCAAGGAGCTCGCCCTCTCGCAGTACCAGCAGGGCGTGAACGTGATCTACCACGCGTCGGGGTCCACCGGCCTCGGCGTGTTCGAGGCGGCGCGCACGATGAAGAAAATGGGCATCGGCGTGGACGCCGACCAATACAATGAAGCGCCGGGATTTGTGCTCTCGTCGATGGTCAAGCGCGTGGACAACGCCGTGTTCGACGTGATCAGCCGCGTGAAAGAAAAGAAGTTCAGTGGCGGTATTTACGACTTTGGCCTCGCCGAGGATGGCGTTGGGTATGTGTACGACGAGCACAACAAGGCGTTGATTCCGGACGCCGTCCGCGCGCGCCTCGAGGCGCTCAAGGCGGACATCGTCGCAGGCAAGATCACAGTGCCGAGCAGCCGATGACCGCCTCCGTGGGAGGACCGACCGCCGTCGTGCGGATGAACGGCATCCAGAAATACTTCGGCGCGGTGCACGCGAACCGGGGCGCGGAGATCGAGGTTGGCGCGGGCGAAATCCACGCGCTCGTTGGAGAGAATGGCGCGGGCAAGTCCACGCTCATGAAGATCCTGAGCGGAATGCAGGCGCCGGACGGCGGCCGCGTGGAAGTCGGCGGGCGCGACGTGACCGGCTGGACCACGGCGCAGGCGATTGCGGCGGGCGTCGGGATGGTGCACCAGCACTTCATGCTGGTGCCGACGTTGACCGTTGCCGAAAACGTGGTGTTGGGGCGCGAGCCGGTGAGCGTAGCGACGTTTGATCGTGACCGCGCGATTCGCGAGGTGGAAGAGCTGTCGGAGCAGAGCGGCCTGATTGTGCCGGCCAATCGCCTCGTGGCAGATCTTTCGGTTGGCGAAGCGCAGCGCGTGGAGATTCTCAAGACGCTCTACCGCGGCGCGCGGATTCTGCTTCTCGACGAACCAACGGCGGTGCTTTCGCCGCCAGAGGTGACCGAACTCTGGGCCGTGCTGCGACGCGTCCGCGATACCGGCACGACGATCATCCTCATCACGCACAAGCTCGACGAAGTGATGGCGGTGACGGAGTGCATCACGGTAATGCGCCAGGGCGCGACGGTGGCACGGATGGCCACGCGCGCGACGACGCCGGAGGGCATCGCAAAGGCGATGGTGGGTCGCGACGTGAATCTCGCCGTGCAGACGAGTGCCGGGAGGGGAAATGGTGCGGCGGACGGAGGGGGAGGCGCAACGGGATTGACCGTGCGAAACCTCACCGTTCGCGGACCGCGAATCGAGCGCGCCGTGAACGACGTCACATTCTCCGTGGCGCCGGGAGAGATTCTCGGCATCGCCGGCGTCGAAGGAAATGGACAGACCGAGTTGCTCGAGGCGATTTCGGGATTGCGCGCCATCACCTCTGGCTCGATACGAGTCGGGGATCGCGATATCACGCGCGCCTCAGTCCGCGAACGCGGCGACGCGGGACTCTCCCACATTCCCGAGGACCGGCACCAGCGCGGGCTCGTGCTCGAGTATTCGGTGGCAGACAACCTGATTCTTGGCCAACAGCATCATTACTCGAGAAATGGCGCGATCGATCGCGCTGCCGTCGCGACAAACGCCGCAAAGCAGGTGGCGGCATTCGACGTTCGGCCAACGGACGCTTCGCTCGAAGTGCGGACGCTCTCGGGCGGCAATCAGCAGAAGGTTGTCATTGCCCGCGAACTTTCGCGCGATTTCATCGTGCTGCTGGCGGCGCAGCCCACGCGCGGCGTTGACGTTGGCGCCATCGAGTTCATTCACGACACGCTGCGCAAGGCACGCGATGCTGGAAAGGCCATTTTGCTCGTATCGGCTGAATTGCGTGAAGTGCTGTCGCTCGCCGACCGCGTAGCCGTCATGTATGGCGGACGATTCGTCGCCGTGATGCCGCGCGCCGATGCGAGCGAAGAAGTGCTCGGTCCCTACATGACGGGCGCCCGCAAGGCCGACACCGAGAGCGCAGCATGAGCATGACCCCTGCTCGTCGTGCCGCGCTCGAAGAGGCGCTCCTCCCACCGATCGTGGCGCTCGCGCTCGTGCTCGTCGCCGGCGACGTGCTCATCCTGACGTACGGTGAGGCACCGGGCGCAGTGTGGCGGCTGATGCTCGAAGGCACCTGGGGCAACGCATACGGAGTTGGCCAGGTGCTCTACAAGGCGACAACACTCGCCTGCACCGGACTCGCGGTTGCCGTGGCACTGCGCGCCGGGCTGTTCAACATTGGCGCAGAGGGGCAGCTTGCCGCCGGCGGATTCGGCGCGGCGTTTGCGGGCCTCGCGCTGCCGACCGGCACGCCGTCGATCATCGGCATCGTGATCTGCATCGCGGCGGCCATGCTATTCGGTGGAGCGGCGGGCGCGGTGCCCGGTGTACTCCGCGCGAAGTTTGGCGCGCACGAAGTGATCGTGACGATCATGATGAACTTCATCGTACTCGCGCTGCTCAACTATGTCATCGCCGCGAAGCTCCATGTGCCGGAGACCTTGCACACGCCGGCGATCCACACCGGCAGCATTGCGCGCATCGGCGATTCGATCGGTGCATTCCACGGTTCGGCGGTGAATTGGAGCGTGGTTGTGGTCTCGGCGGCAGTTGCGGCCGTGTCGTGGTACTTGTTCCGTACACGTGGGGGGTTCGAACTACGCGCCGTGGGATTGCAGCCGGGGGCCGCCGAGTACGGTGGCGTGAATGTGTCGCGAACGTGGATGCGGGCGCTGGCACTCTCGGGGGCGATTGCCGGGCTCGGCGGCGTGAACTTCGTGCTGGGTTACAAGGGGTACTACGAAGACGGCTTCGCGGGCGGTGCAGGATTTCTTGGAATCGCCGTGGCGCTGGTCGGTCGCAATCATCCATTGGGCGTGGTGGTTGCCGCGCTCTTTTTTGCCACTCTCTCGCAGGGCGGCCTGGCAATCAACGCGATGGTGCCCAAACAGATCGTGGAAGTGCTGCAGGGGCTGGTCATCCTGGCCGTCGCGGCTTCGGTGCCTGAAGTGCGGCGCCTCGTGCTCAAAGCGGCGGGAACGCGACGCGCGGCACCAGTGTCGCCGAAGCCAATGTCGGGCAGCGATGCGGAGGCGCCGCGATGACCCTTCTCCTCTTCCTCGCGCAGACAATTCGCATCGCGATTCCCTATCTCTTTGCGGCCGCTGGCGGCGCGCTTGCGGAGCGCGCCGGCATCGTGAGTCTCTCGCTCGAGGGGTTCATGCTGGGCGGTGCATTCGGGGCAGTGATCGGCGCGTACTACACCGGTAGCGCCTGGATTGGCGTGGTGGCGGGCCTGTTCGCGGGCCTGTTGCTCGCGGGGCTGCACGCGGTGTGCACGCTGCGGTTGAAAGCGGACCAGATCGTCACCGGTGTGGCGATCAACCTGTTCACCGTCGGCATCACACGATTCCTGTTGCAACTCGCATTTGATTCAAGCTCGAACTCGCCGCGCGTTGCCGGATTTGGCGGCGACAATATCGGCGGCGCTCTGGCGCTCGTGTCGAATCCGCTCGTCTGGCTCGGGCTCGCCACGATGCCGGCGCTGGCGTTCGTCGTCTATCGCACCACGTTCGGGCTCCGTGTACGCGCGGTAGGCGAGCATCCCCTGGCCGCCGCAAGTCTGGGTGTGCCGGTCAATCGCGTGCGATGGGTGGCGGTGCTCGGGTCAGGCGCGCTGGCTGCGCTGGGCGGGACGTACCTCGCGCTCGACCAGCACCAGTTTACGGACTCCATGACGGCGGGCCGAGGGTTCATCGCGCTGGCCGCTGTGATCTTCGGGCGTTGGGATCCCGTGCGTGCGGGACTGGCCTGCCTGCTCTTTGCCGGCGCGGAGACGCTGCAGATTCGTTTGCAGGCGGCGCAACTGATTCCGTCGCAGTTCGTCGCGATGATACCCTACGTGCTGACGATCGTGGCGGTGGCCGGTGTGGTGGGACGAAGCGTTCCACCCGCAGCGTTGGGCAGGACCACCGACTAAACTCCCTCGAACCTTCTCGGAGCGCGTGTAGTGGGTCGGTTGGTCATCCTGATGGTGACGGCGTTCGTGGACATGATGGGTGGACTCATCGTGTTCCCGCTCGTGCCGTTCTATGCGAAACGTCTCATCGGCCACGGGCCGCTGTGGAACGCGCTCGACAGCGTGGGCCTTGGCGGCGAAGGCGCGGTGGTTTCGCTCATCGTGATGACCTTCTCCGTGGCGCAGCTCATGAGCGCGCCCTACTGGGGGCGGTTCTCCGACAAGTTCGGCCGCCGCCCTGCCCTGATGGTCGGGCTCGTGAGTTCGGCCGCCGCGTACGTGGTGTTCGCTTTTGCGGGTTCGCTCGAGCTGCTCTTTCTCTGCCGCGTGGTGCAAGGCGCCGGCGGCGGAACGGTCGGCGTGATCCAGGCCTATGTCGCCGACGCGACCAAGCCGGAAGATCGCGCGAAAGCGCTGGGCTGGCTCTCAGCGGCGACGAACGCCGGCGTGGCGATTGGCCCGGTAATCGGCTCCTGGGCGATGACGCTCGGCTCCACCGGTCCGGGGATGGTGGCCGCCGGAATCTCCGCCGTGAACATGGCGTTCTGCTGGCGATACCTGGCCGAGTCAAACGAGCACGCGGGCAAGCACGCGTCTGAACGGCCGGTGGTGCGCCGATCACCCGAAGTCATGCGGCGCGTACTCACGCATGGCCGCGAATCGGCGTCGCGGCTCATCTGGATCTACGGCATCACGATGGGATCGTTCCAGGGGATGACCACGATCCTCGCGCTCTTCCTCGCGTTCAAGTTCGCGGTAACAGAGCACACGATTGGTTACTTCTTCACGTACGTCGGATTGATTTCTTTTGTCACGCGCGCGGTGTTTCTGGGCAAGCTGGTGGACTGGCTTGGCGAAGCGCGCCTCTCACGAATCGGCATGGTGTTCCTCGCCACCGGGCTCGCGGGCATGGCGGTGTCGCCGACAATTCCGATTCTCGCGGTCGCGGTGGCGTGCGTTCCGCTTGGCGCGGCATTCACCTTCCCGTGCGTGACGGGAATGCTCTCGCGCGTGGTGCCTTCACACGAGCGCGGGCTCTACATGGGCGTGCAACAAACTTTTGGCGGCGTTGGACGCGTGATCGGACCGCTCTACGCCGGGTTTGCCTACGACCACCTCGGACATGGCGTGCCGTTCATCACCGGAGCCGTTGTCGTGCTGCTCACGATTTCACTCACCTTCGGTATCGAACACGGGATTCCGCCCAACGCGCCGAAGGTCAAAGCGGCGTAGCGCTCGGCCGAGGGCAGCCTCAGTGAGTCTTGAACGCCTCAATCGCCCGACGCGTATACTCCGACAGCACGAGCTTCCCGCTCATCCCGGCACGCGAATCGAGCAACTGCGCCCAGTGCTCAGTGCCCTCCCAGAGCGTCGCCTTGATGCGCGCCGTGGCGTCGGGGTTCGCCTTCGCGAGCGTCTGCACGAATCCGTCGAACGCCGAATCGAGTCCGCTCAGGCTGTCGTGAATCTGCGCGTACAGCCCCACCTCGACCGCCCACTTTGCTGATCGCCAATCGGCGTCGAGGGCCATCGCGCTGAATGCACCGGGACCGATCTTCCGCTGGATCGCGGGGCCGACGACGAACGGCCCGATGCCCACGTTGAGTTCGCTCAACCGGAGCTGAGAGTGCTCAGTCGCGATGACGTAGTCTGACGCCGAGACGACGCCAACGCCGCCGCCGACGACTTTCCCCTGCACGCGGGTCACAATCGGCTTGGGGCAGCGGATCATGGCCAGAATGACGCGTGCGAACCCCAGGAAGAACTCCTTGCCGGCGGCTTCGTCCTGAATCGCCATGAGCTCGTCGAACGAAGCGCCAGCACAAAACGGGCCTTCGCGCGCGCTGCGCAGCGCAACCACGCGGACGTCGTTGCGCTGGCCAACATCGGCCACCTGCACAGCGAGCTGAGACAACACTGCAGCCGGGAGCGAGTTGCCCTTGGGATGCGAAAACTCGATGGTCGCGACGCCGCCTGCTACGGTCGTTTCGACCCCGCCCTCTTTCGGATACTCATCGGTGAGGCTCATGCCATCAATTTAGGACCAATTCGGCCGCTCCGTGTTGGGGAATGGCTCGTTGTCGGCCTCCCGGCCGGAGCCTAGATTCAGAGCAGATCGCCCGGAGACCCCCGCACGGGGCAACAGAGCACAAGCAGACCACATGACGCCAGCGCCTTCACCAACCGCCACGATGGAAGACCCGAAACGCCTCGCCGAGTTCGAGGCGCGGATCGCGCGCGGCGAGACGATCGAGCCGAAGGACTGGATGCCGGAGAAGTACCGCCGGCAGCTCGTTCGGATGATGTCGCAGCACGCCCATTCGGAACTCGTGGGCATGCTTCCCGAGGCCAACTGGATCACGCGCGCGCCGTCGCTGCGCCGGAAGATGTCGCTCATGGCCAAGGTGCAGGACGAAGCCGGCCATGGTCTCTACATCTACTGCGGCACGGAAACGCTCGGTGTGGATCGGCACGACCTGACCAACCAGCTCCTCGCCGGCACTGCGAAGTATTCGAGCATTTTCAACTACCCAACGCTCACCTGGGCCGACATCGGCGCGGTGGGCTGGCTGGTGGACGGCGCGGCAATTGTCAATCAGACGATGCTCGCCAAGGCGAGCTACGGTCCGTACGCGCGCGCGATGGTGCGCATCTGCAAGGAAGAAAACTTCCACAAGCGCCAGGGTTTCGAGATCATGTCGATTCTCTCGGCGGGCACGCCTGAGCAGCACGCCATGGCGCAGGACGCGCTCGACCGCTGGTGGTGGCCGTCGCTGATGATGTTCGGCCCGCACGACAAGGATTCGCCGAACTCCGACGAGCTGCTCCGCTGGGGCATCAAGAAAAAGAGCAACGACGAGCTGCGGCAGCGATTCGTGAACCTGACCGTTGGCCAGGCGAAGGCGATCAACCTGACGATTCCCGACGCGGGAATGAAGTTCAACGAGGCGACGAAGAACTGGGAGTTCAGCGACATCAATTGGGATGACTTCTGGCGCGTCGTGAAGGGTGACGGGCCGTGCAATCGCGAGCGACTCGCCGCGCGGCGCAGTGCGCACGCGAATGGCGAGTGGGTTCGGGCAGCGGCCGAAGCGCATGCACAGAAGCACGCACGCAAGGAGTCGGCCGCGTGAGTTCAGGCACGGACAATCAGGGCCCGCTCTGGGAAGTGTTCCTGCAACCGCCCAACGGCGGCGCGCATGAGCATGCCGGCAGTGTGCACGCACCGGACGCCGAGATGGCACTGCAGAACGCGCGAGATGTGTATGCGCGCCGCAGCGAGGCCGTGAGCGTCTGGGTGGTGCCAAGTGGCGCGATCACCGCGTCAACGCCGGAGGACATGGGTCCGTTCTTTGAGCCCGGCAACGACAAGCCATACCGGCATCCGCAGTTTTACAAAGTGCCGCAGGGAGTTCGGTTCTCCTGAGCGCGCACTTTTTCGAGTACCTGCTTCGGCTCGGTGACGATCGGCTCGTCCTCGGCCATCGGCTGAGCGAGTGGTGCGGACATGGTCCGATTCTCGAAGAGGACATCGCGCTCACGAACATCGCGCTCGACCTCGTTGGCGAATCCAACTTGCTCCTGCAACGCGCGGGCCAGGTTGAAGCCAAGGGTCGAGATGAGGATGCGCTCGCCTATTTGCGCACCGATCGCGAGTACCGGAACGCATTGATGGTCGAGCTGCCCAAGGGCGACTTCGGGTACACGATTGTTCGCCAGCTTCTGTTCAGCACGTATGCGATGCACCAGTGGGAAGCACTGACGCTGTCTACTGATACAGATCTCTCCGGCATCGCCGCCAAGGCGCTGAAGGAATCGCGCTACCACGTGCGGCACAGCGCCGAGTGGGTGGTGCGGCTTGGCGATGGCACGGATGAGAGTCATGGGCGTGCGCAGGACGCGCTGGACGATCTCTGGCGCTACACCGGCGAGCTGTTCATGACGGATGACATTGAGCAGGCGCTGGTGAAGGAGCAGCTCGCGGTGGATTCGTCGTCGTTGTTCGCGCCATGGAAACGCGACGTGGCCGACGTGATTGCGCGCGCGACACTCCGCCTTCCTGCAGACGCGTACATGCAGCGCGGTGGACGCATTGGCCGGCACACCGAGCACCTTGGCGTGATGCTTGCGGAAATGCAGGTGTTGCCACGCACGCATCCTGGCGCGAAGTGGTAGGCGACAGCGACGGGCGTCGACTGGATGCCGTTCCTAGACCGATCTTGAAGGGTCTCGGCGCTAGCGCGGGTGGCGGACAACAGCCGGACGAGGTACCGGATTTCCCGGCGCGCGCGACCACTGCAAATACTTGGGAAACTGCAACGGCCGCTCGTGCGGCAGTATTCGCGATCCTCGACACCGTCATGGATCCCGAAGTTCCGGTACTGAGCGTCGTTGAACTCGGCATCATCCGTGATGTTGAGGTGGACAGCTCAGGCGTGACGGTCGTGGTGACGCCGACCTACTCCGGCTGCCCGGCGATGAAGGTGATCGAGGACGATATCGTATCCGCGCTGCATGCCGGCGGTATCGCTGAGGCGCGTGTGCGGACGGTGTTTACTCCGGCGTGGACAACCGACTGGATTCCGGAGTCGGCGCGCAAGAAGCTCATCGCGTACGGAATCGCTGCACCAGGCCACTCCGGTGTGCATTCGCCCGTTCAGCTCCGGCGGCGTGAGGCCGTGCTCTGCCCATTCTGCGGATCGGCGAATACGTCGCTCCGCAGCGAGTTCGGATCAACCGCGTGCAAAGCACTGCACTATTGCAACGCCTGCACACAGCCGTTCGAAGAGTTCAAGTCGATCTGATAATCCGGGCCACATCGATCACCTACGAGCGCGCCCTCGCGGACGGCTCACAACAAAGGATTCGACTCGATGCGTAACATCATGCGTTCCACCCGATTCGCCTTGCTCGCCTTCGCCATTCCGGGCATCGCGATCGCGCAGGCCAAGCCGGCCAAGCCGGCCAAGCCGGCTGCTCCGGCGGACTGGACGGTTGTGGACGCAGCCCTTGGCCGCTCCGGGACCATGATGCCAGGCGACGTCAACCGCTATGCCTTTGGGCGCGGCGACCTCGCGGTCGTGTCACATGGCGTGACCGTCAAGACGTCGTTCGCACTCGGCGGCTGGCTCGCCTTCCGGATGACGTCCGCCCAGGACGCGATGATGATGGGCGACCTCGTGCTACTGGAAAGCGAAGTGGCGCCGGTCATCGCGTCGCTCCAGGCCAATGGCGTCTCGCAATCGGCGCTGCACAATCATATGAACGGCGAAACGCCCGCGGTCTGGTATCTGCACGTGATGGCGCACGGCAACCCGGCCGCCCTCGCCAGGGCAGCTCGCACGGCGCTCGAACTCACCAAGACTCCGCTCGGAACGCCGGCGCCCGCCGCAGCCTCGACGGTTGACCTCGATACGGCGGCGATCAACCGCCTCATCGGTGTTCCCGGAAAGGTCGTCGGCGGCGTGTTGCAGTACTCGGTGCCTCGCGTGGAGACGATCAGGTCGGGTGGCCATGAAATGCCGCCCGCCATGGGCACCGCCACCCCGATCAACTTTCAGCCCACGGGCGACGGCAAGGCCGCGATCATCGGCGACTTCGTGATGCTGGCGTCCGAGGTGAATCCGGTCATCAAGGTGCTGAGCGAAGGCGGAGTCATGGTGACGACGATCCACAGCCATTGGCTGGACGAGCAGCCGCATGTGATCATGGCCCACTTCTGGGCCAACGACGATGCCGTGAAGCTTGCCAAGGTGCTCGGCGCCGCGCTCGACAAGACCAAGTCGAAACGGGCGCCGGCGAAGTAGGCGGCATTTCCGGGCTGACCGCACGACGTCCGCGCAGCATCTCGTTGATGGACTGACGCGACACTCCGACGGCGTCGGCGAGCCCGGCAACGGTCAACTCAAAATCGGGCAAGAAATCCTCGCCGAGCATCTCACCGGGATGCGCGGGTCGCCGTTTCATCTTCGCGCTGGGAGATTTATCCGGCGCATGGCATGCTCAGTCCGTTCGCGCTTGCTGCGGATGCTGGCCGGCGGGCTCACTCGCAGCCCTGGCCGGATTCGCCCGCCGGACGCGCGCTATGCCCCCAACACCGCCTCAATCCGCTCCGCGATCAACTCCACATCCGGCATCATGGCCGCGAGCAGATTCTCATGGTACGCCACGGGAATGTCCTTCGGCGCGAGACGCTCCACCGGCGCATCCAGGTGCCAGAACGATTCCTGCGCGAGCGTGGCGGCAATCTCGGCGCCGAAGCCGGCGGTGATGTTGTCCTCGTGCACAATCAGGCAGCGGCCCGTCTTCTCCACCGAGGCGAGCACGCGCGCCTTGTCCCAGGGCGCTACGGTGCGAAGGTCAATCAGCTCCACACGATCACCGAACTTCGCGGCAGCTTCGGTTGAGCGATGTACCATCGCGCCCCAGGTGACGAGCGTGATGTCACTGCCCTCACGCACAAGCCGCGCGCGACCAAACGGCAGCACGTAGTCATCGCCGGGATAGCGCGCGCTGCCCTCGCCGGTCATGAGCAATGAACGATGCTCGAAGAAAATCGTCGGATTCGCGCCGCGCATTGCCGCGCGCAGCAACCCGACGGCATCCGCCGAGTTGGACGGCATCGCCACCTGCCACCCGTAGGCGTGCACAAAACGCACTTCGTCTGAGAGCGAGTGCCAGGGATCACCCACGTCCTTGCCGAACCCACCGGGCATGCGCACCACAATGGGCGCGGCAAATCGGTTCTTCGTCCGCCACCGCAGCGTGCCGCAGTTATTCAGCTGCTCGGCGGCCGGATCGGCGTATTTCCGAAACTGAATTTCTGCGACGGGCATCAGGCCGGAGAGCGCCATGCCAACAGCGCGGCCGATGATGCCTTCCTCCGAAAGCGAGGTGTCGAACACGCGCTTGTCGCCGAACTTGCGTTGCAGCCCTTCGGTGACGAGGTGCACGCCGCCCTTTCGGCCAACATCTTCGCCGAAGACGAGCGCCCTGGGATTCACCTCGAGTTCGCGCGCGAGCGTGCGCTTCACCGCCTCGGCGAACCGCACGATGTGGCCGCCTTCCTGCGGGACGTCGGTGCCGCTCAATGCAGCGCGCTCGGCCTTCGAGAGACCGCCATACGCGTCTTCGGCCGATTCGTCAGCATATACGAACTGGCCAATACCATCGGGGCTCGGCGCCGGACGCGCGCGCGCGCCGGCGAGCCCGTTCGCCACATCGCGCTCCACCTCGGCCTCGAGCTTGTTCCACTCGGATTCAGAGAGCAACTCGGGCACGAGGTACTTGCGAAGTTTCGGGAGCGGATCACGCTTGGTGTCCGCCTCGATCTCGGCGTCGGTACGATAGCCCTTCTGGTTGTCCGGCCCGGAGTGACTGCACATCCGCGGCACGGTGAGCCGCACGAACGCTGGGCCGCTGCCGGCGCGCACATGCGCGACGCACTCCGCGAGCAGCGCGGCGCACACGGCGGGATCGGTGCCATCGCCACTCCGAACGAAGAGATTGGCAAACGACGCGAGGTTGGCAGCGATGTCGCTGCCCGGCGTCTGCAGGTCGCCACGCACCGAAATCCCCAGTCCATTGTCTTCTATATAGAAGAGCATCGGGAGCTTCAGCGTTGTGGCCATCGTGAGCGAAGACCAGAAGCCGTTGGTCGCGACTGACGCATCGCCACCGAGCACGAGGCCGATGGCGCCATCCCACGACTTGTCGCCGAGCACATCGCGATGGTACGTGACGGACTGCGCCCACCCTGCCCCGGGCGTGAACTGCGAGCCGACGTCGCCACTCATCGGGATTACGACAGGCCCGTTTGCGTTCGGGAGGTTGCACACCACGCCAATGTCGCGACCGTCGCTGAAGCCGCCGGAGCGGCCGAGCGGGCTGGCGAGTGCGTCCTCGACGGTGAGGCCGAGCGCGAGGAGGAGCGGGCGGTTACGATAGTACGCGCTCACGCCGTCGTGGCGGTGCGTGATGAGCGAGCCGAGGATGGCCTGCGCGACTTCGTGGCCGCGGGCCGAGAACTGGTAGAGAATCAGGTGATCACGCGGGACGTTCGCGCGGTTTTTATTGGTGGCTTCTTCGAGGTCGTCGAGGGCGCGGGAGATGAGCGCATGGCGCACAATCTCCCGCCATCTAAACGGGGGTTCAGAGTCCGCCGGGGCGGAGCGTTTCTTCGAAGCGGTTGGGGCGGCCATTATTCCGAAATCTGGCGGGCTGGCTGCGCCCACGCGAGGGCATTTGAATGGCACATTGACCGGAAACCGCTGCCCTTCAACTACCCTCCAAGGGGTTGCGGTGTGTCGCGCAGTTTGGAACCTTCGCAGGGGGAATTCCGTCGGGAACCATAGACACCGTGACCACTCCAGCACCCCTACCAGCGAAGAATCCGTTCACGCCGCGGGCCGATGAGGCCGAGCGGCGTGAAAAGCTGAACGCAATGAAGCGGCTGGCCACCGGCCTGCTCGCGTTCAGCGGTGTGGTGTTCATTGCGGCAACGTGGCTCGAGGCGCGGTACCCGTGGATGGGCTATGTGCGGGCGTTCGCCGAGGCGTCGCTGGTAGGCGGGCTCGCGGACTGGTTTGCGGTCACAGCGCTTTTCCAGCGGCCCCTCGGGCTGCCGATTCCGCACACGGCCATTGTCGCGGTGCAGAAGGAACGGATTGGTCGGATTCTGGGCACGTTCGTGCAGAACCATTTCCTTTCGCGCGAGCTGATCAGCACGCGATTGCTTGCGATGCATCCGGCGCGCCGGATGGCGGCGTGGATGAGTGAGCCCGCCAATGCGCACCGGTTGTCGCAGCAGGTGGCGGCCGGG
>Ga0114969_10002824_pt1 | contig 14163 bp, 10 predicted proteins | sample M_130807_MF_Meta_FD_87316 | JGI IMG/M metagenome (GOLD analysis project Ga0114969, IMG submission 87316) | Freshwater microbial communities from Lake Montjoie, Canada to study carbon cycling - M_130807_MF_MetaG | ecosystem: Environmental > Aquatic > Freshwater > Lake | place: Lake Montjoie...
ACCGGACGCGATCCGATTCGGGAACAGCTTATTGCGCAATCCATGCGCGGTGGGTTCATGTCCCAGTCAATGGAAGTCATGGTCCAGGAGTACCGAGTAAAGTTCGGGCTCGACGAACCACTTCCAAAGCAGTACGTGAATTACCTATGGAATACTATCCGGTTTGATCTCGGCAAATCCCTGACGAACTATCCGAAGGCGGTGATGAACCTCATCGGTGAGGCGCTGCCTTGGACGCTCGGGATTGTCTCGTTCGCGATTGTGACCAGTTTCACGCTGGGAACCATATTGGGGGCGCTCATCGCGTGGCCCCGCGCACCGGGGTTCCTTAAATACACGGTTCCCTTCCTATTGACGTTCTCTGCCGTGCCGTTCTACATCCTCGGACTCATCCTGATCTACTTCTTCGCATTCCAATTGAAATGGTTTCCGATCGGAGGGGGCTATCCCATTGGGACCGTTCCAAGTTTCACGTTCGGTTTCGTGACCAAGCTGGTCTATCACGCAATGCTGCCATCCCTCTCAATGATCCTCGCGAGCACCGGCGGGTGGGCGCTTGGAATGCGGGGAATGATGGTCACCATTCAGGGCGAGGACTACATGAACTACGCGGAAGCCAAGGGTCTTCCCGATAGCCGGATCTTCTTTGGATACGCGGTACGCAATGCAATGCTTCCGCAGACAACTGGATTGGCACTGTCACTCGGACAGTTGATCGCGGGCGCCGGACTTGTCGAGGTGGTCTTCGGATATCCCGGTATCGGGTCGCTTCTTGGTCAGTCGATCACCCAATTCGACTACACCACCATCTACGGGATTGTCTTCTTCCTCATTGTGACCCTTGGCATCGTTCTCCTCGTCCTGGACCTTCTCTATCCCCTGATTGACCCGAGGATCAACTATGAGCAGGCATAACACGCCGAAGCGAGTGACGACGTGAAAGGCTTCCTGAACTACGTCCGGCGGAACCCGAACCTTGGGATCGGGTTCCTGATGTTCGCCATCCTGTTCGTGTTCTGCACAATCGGGTACTTCCGTTATGACCTCGCGAAGGCGGCGTATCCACTCGCGGCGCCCGCGAACAAGCCCCCATCGTGGCAATACCCGCTGGGCACCGACAGCCAAGGGCGTGAGCTGTACGCCGTCATCGTCGCCGGCACATTCCTGACATTGCGCATTGGCGTGACCGCCGGCCTCATCGGTCTTGCGACAGGAACCGTGCTTGGTTTCATCGCAGCCTATTTCCGTGGATGGGTTGACGTGGTCATCAAGTCCCTCGTCGATATCCTTCTCACGATCCCCGGCCTGATGGTCCTCATCATCATCGCCTCGGCAACCAAGCAAGCCATGAGCATCACACTTCTGGCGCTGATCATTGCCAGCCTTGCGTGGATGGGCCCCACGAGAAGCATCCGCGCGCAGGTTCTGTCCCTTCGTGAACGGCCGTTCCTGCAAGCTGCACGTCTCTCCGGCATGAACAGCATCGAGATCATCTTCCTTGAGCTCATGCCAAACTTGCTGCCGTACCTCGCAGCCAGCCTCGTTGGTTCAGTAACAGGCGGGATCTTCGCATCGATCGGTCTTGAAGCGTTCGGTCTCGGTGCAATGCGCGAACCGACACTAGGAATGACCATCTACTGGGTCATTTACTACAGCGCCCTCCTGAAGGGCATGTGGTGGTGGGCCATGGCACCCGTCAGCGTCATCATCATCATCTTCGTGGGGCTATTCAGCCTCGGCGCCGGACTGGATGAACTGGCGAACCCGCGCACCAGGAGGGTCCTATGAGCGCTGACTCCACTGGCCGTTCGGGTGTCGCATCGGGAACCAAGCCAGTACTTAGCGTCAAAGACCTCTGTGTTGATTACTACACTGATGCCGGACGCCTGCGTGCATGCGACAACGTGTCTTTCAACCTCTATCCGGGTCAACGACTTGGCCTGGTAGGTGAGTCGGGGTCGGGCAAGTCAACCATCGCTCTTGCCTTGATGCGCATGATCAAGCCACCGGGACGGATCTCCGGTGGGCGCGTGATGGTCGGGGATGACGACCTGACTGCAATGTCAGACAACGAGATGCGCAGCGCGCGAATGCGACTGATCGGCATGGTGCCACAGGCAGCCATGAGCGCACTGAACCCAGTCATCCGGATCAGGGCGCAGATCCAGGACGTACTGCAAGTGCACGAACCGAACCTGACCTATTCTCAAGTCCAGGCGCGGATCATCGAGGTGCTCGAAGCAGTCGAACTGCGTCCTGAGGTCGCGAACCTCTATCCCCACGAACTCTCGGGTGGCATGAAGCAGCGCGTCTGCATTGCCATCGCCGTGGCACTTCGTCCAAAGGTGATCATCGCCGACGAACCCACCAGTGCCCTCGACGTCATTGTTCAGCGACAGGTTATGGAGACCATTGGGCGTCTGCAGCGTGAGATGAACATCGCCGTTGTCCTCATCGGTCACGACATGGGTCTCATGGCCCAATTCGTCGATCATCTCGCGGTCATGTACGCCGGGAAGCTGGCGGAAATTGGGCCGACACCCACGCTTTTCGCCAAACCGAATCATCCTTACACCCACATGCTCATCAGCAGCCTTCCGACCCTCGGACAGAAGGGGGTATTCCGGGGAATCCCCGGCATCACTCCGTCTCTCTTGGCGTTGCCGACTGGCTGTTACTTCCGGACGCGCTGTCCATACGTCATGGACGTCTGTTCATCCGAGGCGCCGACCCAAGTTGCCTTTGATGGTGGGCATGTGGCGTCGTGCCACCTCTCCTCAGTACCCGGTGGCCTGACCGGCAGGGTCGAGGCTGAGCGCGACGCCGAGGCCAGGCTGAATCCCGCAAACGCGGAGAAGGGCACCGGCGAGGCCGGCCCCAACAAAACCGGAGGCTTCTCATGACCGCCCTCCTTGAGCTCCGCAATTGCAGCAAGGTCTACAAGAGCGGCTTTTTCTCGCCGAAGGTGACGGTTGCGCTTGACGACTTCAGTCTTACCATCGACGAAGCGAACCCGACAATCACCGCGGTAGTCGGCGAATCCGGTTCGGGCAAGTCAACCCTCGGATCCCTGCTAATGGGGTTCATCGGTCCATCCTCGGGTCAGGTCTTCTACCGAGGCAAGGACATGACAACCCTCAGCGGGGCTGAGCGATGGCAGTTTCGGCAGGATGTCCAGGCGATCTTTCAGGACCCGTTCGCTGCGTACAACCCGTTCTATACGGTTGATCACGTGCTCACGGTGCCCATCCGCAAGTTCGGCCTCGCACGGAACAAGGAAGAGGCGAGGGAGAAGATGGGCGAAGCCCTCCGCAAGGTGGGTCTCCGTCCTGAAGAAATCCTCGGTCGCTACCCCCATCAGTTGTCGGGAGGTCAGCGTCAACGCATCATCGTTGCCCGCGCAATGCTCTTGAAGCCGAAGATCATCGTTGCGGATGAACCAGTTTCAATGGTTGACGCATCGCTCCGCGCAACAATCCTTGAGTCCATCTATACCTTGCATAAGGAACTCGGGGTTTCAGTCCTTTACATCACGCATGACCTCACGACCGCCTATCACGTCTCCAACCAGATCGTCGTCCTTTACAAGGGATCCGTGATGGAGGGGGGCGAGGTCTCGAACGTGGTGAAGCAGCCGCAGCACCCGTACACGCGCCTCCTCATCGACTCGATCCCGTGGCCGGATGTCAGCCTGCAGTGGGGCAAGGAACCGGTCATCAAGGATGACGGGTCAAGCCCCACCACAACGACAGGATGCAAGTTCGCGTCCCGTTGCCCTCACGTCATGCCCAAGTGCCGCGAGGTTGCGCCAACGTTCTTCGAGGTCAATTCCCAGCAGGCGTCTGCCTGCTATCTCAGCGAAAGTTCGCCAGCCCTCGCCAAGTCAGACCTTCAACGTGTCTTGAACAAGGCATAGCTCATAGCACCATCCCCTGAACTCAAGTAAGACGGCCCAGGCGGTGTAGCCTGGGCCGTCTTTCGTTATCCCTGACCCATTCCCGTCCCATCACTCCGGACGTGGATAAAGGGAAGCGGCGAGCACCTGTGCCTGGGAGACCAGACCCTCTAACTCAACAAGCCCCTTCTGCCAGAAGGAAGCATCAGTGATGTCGATCCCGAGTGGTCGGAGGAGCGCCTCGGGAGTGTCGCTTCCGCCGCGGGCGAGGAGCTCGGTAAAACGCGGAACAAACGACTGTCCCTCTTCCTTATACATTCGATACAACGCCAAGACGAGCAGTTGCCCAAACACATAGGCGTAACAGTAGAAAGGGGTATGAATGAAGTGGGGAATGTATGACCAGCCCCACCGATACCCGTCGGTCAGGGTCACGGAATCGCCGTAATACGCACGGTTTGCCGCGATCCAGAGGTCACCGAGTTGCCTCGACGTCAGGCGACCGTCTTCCCTTGCCGAAAACACGGATTGTTCGAACCGGGTCAGGACATTCTGACGGTAAACCGTCGCAAAACTGTCCTCGATCTTTCCGGCAAGCATGTTCAGACGGATGCGTGGGTCGGTTTCTCGCTGAACCAAGCGGTCAAACACGACCATCTCACCAAATACGCTCGCTGTCTCAGCGAGTGGCAGGGTCGAGTGATAATTAAATAGGGTCTGCTTCCTTGACAGCATCGCGTGCAGCCCGTGACCCAATTCGTGAGCCACCGTCATGACATCGCGAGGCGTACCGGTGTAGCTGCACAAAATCCACGCGTGTAGCTTCGGAGTCGGGTACGAGCAATACGCGCCTCCCCGTTTGCCATCTCGGGGCTCAGCATCGATCCACTTGCGGTCAAAGAACTCGGTGGCGAGCGCGCCGAACTGTGTGTCGATTGCCCGGTAACTCTCCAGGACAAGGTCCCGTGCATCTCCCCACGGCATTGCCTGCGAATGCAATTCCAAGGGCGCATATTGGTCGTACACCATCATCTCAGGGAGTCCCAACATTGATCCCTTGAGTTTGAAGTACGACTGGGCGAGCGGGTAGCTGCCCTCGACTGCCTGCATCATGGCCTCAACCGCTGCTGACGGAATCTCATTACCGAGATGTCGAAGGGCCATCGGGTCGGGATATTTCCGTAACCGGTCCATCGTGCGCTTGTCATGCACGAGTGTGTCGTACAAGTACGTCAGCGTTGGGCCCTGCTCCTCCAGTTTTGAGAACAGCGCGTCATGGCCCCGGCGGCGGGTATCCCGGTCAGGATCGTGAAGAAGTGCGAGGGTCTGCGCCATGTTGAGCTGTCTGACCTCGCCATCACGCTCGACAGAGAAGGTCAGGGACGACGTCAACTCGGTGTGAAGCCGGGCCCACGCGCTGCTTCCCGTGACATCCTTCTCGTTGACGAGTTTCTCTTCGTCTTCTGAGAGACGGTGTGGCCTGAATAGCCGCTGGCTCTCAAGATGGTGTCGGTAAATCGCAAGGATCGGGTCTTCCACGATCCTACCTGCGTCGCCGTCTGACACTTCAAGCCACTCAAGACCAAAGAAGAGAAGCAAATTCCCGATGTGTGTCAGTCGATCCTCGACCTTCTGGCTGAGCGATCGTGAAGCTTCGTCCCGAGTGTCCTCGTCGTAACGCAAGTGCGCGTACCCGCTTACTCGCCATTGACGCTCATAGAGATCCTCGAGGGCGACAATGCCTTCTCGCAGATGATGCGGACTGGGCCCGCCGGGGACGGAAATCGTGCCCCGGTACCGAACCGCAAATGCTTCAGCGTCTTCATCCAAAGCAGTCAGCGAAGCCTGGATCTTGGGGTCATCGTGTCCCGCGAAAAGATCGGAAAGATCCCACCTCACACCGTTTGCCGACGCGGTGCTGGCCGCCGAACTCCCTGCGTCGGTCGCCGCCAACCCACCTGAATGCTGAGCCGCCTTCTTCCACGCGATGGGATTTTCTCGGGTGCTGAACATGACTTCGGTCACTTTCCAGATGAAGACACGCAGGGTCCGACCGGCAACCCGCACGGACCCGTCACGATCAAATCTAAGGAATGTCGATGGTGCATACGGCCCGGGTGTTGGCGTCGCAGTACCACAATGAACCATCCAGATACGTCATGCCGTGTGGCTCCGGCCCCTCCGAGGGACCATCACCCATCCTCAGGACACGTTCGGCGGTTCCGTCCAGGCGGTACCCCGTGAACGTCCGGTGTGACGTCTCAACAACCCATAGCAAATGTCCGTCCCACGCAATTCCATGCGGCCGGTTTCCCGGAGCAGGGAACTGTCGAAGGATCGCGCCAGTCTCAGGATCTAGCTGGTAGGTCGTGGCAGACGGAGGGACAGTTACCCACAACTTGCCATCGATCCACTCGAGACCGTGTGCACCACTCTTCTCAGACGCACCTGGTGTCGGCAAACGTCGCAGTTCCTGTCCGTCCGCCGAGTACCGGAAGAGTTCAATTGGCGGAAACGTTGAGGCAATCCAGAGAGCTTCCCCATCCCATGTGATGCCACTCGAGTGGCTCGTGACGGTAGGAAACTGCTTGATGGCGTGTCCGGTCGCAGGATCAAGCAGATAGCACTCCAGATCGTGTTGGTCAATGACCCAGATGCCAGCTGATGTGGCCTGCATGCCATTCGGCTGGGGCCCCGGTGTATACCAGCGGAATTGAGCGTGTATTGTCTCGTCACGAACGGTCACGGCTTTTTTCCTTCCATTGTTTCTCGATACATGGAGCTACGGTTCTGGTCCCGACAGGTCAGACTCAAGACGCGTTACCATGCTGGCCGGTGCTGGCAGAGGTCGCCGACCTTATTCAACCACTCACCCGCAGTCGGAGTTCCCGACGCTTCCATGCTACCCGGCACCAACGCACGGTGAACACAAACGATCTCCCAGGAAAGTTGACTACGAGATGAGCGCCAACATACACCAGTGGTCTGGAGAATCGGTGTACGTCCTTTCCGATGACACCGGCGCAACCGCCCACGTGATCCCGGATGTCGGGGCAAACTGCATCGCGTTCTCAACACCTGTGGGTGCCACGCGCGCTCATCTGCTCTCCACGCCGGCATCCAGCGAAGTGCTTAGAGGGCGACCGACCTTCTGTGGCTACCCAATCTTGTCGCCCTATCCCGGGAGGCACGCCACGCCCTTCTCTTGGGATGGGGCGACCTACAACGTAGAGACTGTTGAGCGCCCGGGTGTCATTCTCCATGGCTTTGCCGCTCGCGCAAAGTGGGAAGTGGTGGATGCAAGTTCCGACACGCTGGTGTGCGTCCTCAACTCTGAAACCGTGCCGGATCGCGGCCTCTCGTGGCCATTCCCCTTCACCCTGGTCGCAACACATCGCGTGGCCTCAGGTGCGCATTCCCTCGTGCTGGAGCTCACCAATCGTAGTGACTGCGAAATCCCGCACCTTCTTGGGCTCCACCCATATTTCCCACTGCGGTTCACCGCACATGACGCGCTTGAACGCGACCTTCCCACGGCATCAGACCTGGTTGGACCCGATGGAATAGGCACGCGTGAAACCTGTCAGCCCTGGGTTCATGCCGACGACTGGTGGGAAATGATCGCCGGACTTGGAACCGGCCGGGTGGAGGATTTCACATCGAATGCGGGCGCGCAGACCGACTTGCGCCACCCAAGGTCCGTTGCCGAACTCGAACGCACTCTCGCATGGTCTGGTGCTCCGGGCGTCATCCCGCCCGGCACGGCCCCGAGGCTGCCAGTCCTCCTTTACGGTGACCGCAGCGCCTTGTCAGGTGCGCGCGAAGGTCGTGCCCCTTGGGCGGCAGGTGGCATCACGAGCGGGGTCGATGACCTTGCCTCAGGGGTCCGCGCAACGCTTGCCACAAGCGCCGGCTTCCCCGCGAACGCGCTCTTTTGCCCGCCCGGTTTCCCCTTCATTTCGCTGGAGCCCAGATCAGCCATGTCCAATGCGCTCGGGCTACATAGCAGCCACCCAAGCCTTGATACCGGGATATTCCGGCTCGCACCGGGCGAAACCTGGCGGGCGTGGGCACACCTCTCTGCCTCCGCCCTATGATGGCGCGGTCGATTACCCCTCGAACGGACAACCGATCCGTCAAATTACCCTGCAAAGGAGCATGAACTATGACCACCCGCGACTCAGACGAGCAGATTGCGAGCAACTTGAAGCATGGTTCGGTCGCAACCCTGACCCACTGGCTCAACACGCGTGGATACCGGAATGCCTTCATCGGCGGGCTGCTTTCAGTCAATCCAGGCATTCGCATGGCCGGACCAGCGCGCACGATCCGGTTCGTCCCCGCGCGCCCCGACCTCGCCGAGATGTGGCCCGATCGCGAAACCAACCCGCACCGCAAGTGTGTTGAACACATCGGCGCCGGGGAAGTCCTCGTGGTTGATGCGGGGGGCAACGCAGAAGGTGGCGTCTTTGGCGACATCATGACCGCGCGCCTTCGTGGACGCAACGCCGCCGGTCTTGTGGTCGATGGAAGCTTGCGCGACATTTGGCAAATTCGCCAGATCGACTTGCCGGTATATGCCAAGCACACGAATGCTGCCGCAATTCAGCGAGCCGTGGTGGCAGTCGAAATGGACGGGATCATCAACTGCGGTGGTGTTGCTGTTCGCCCAGGTGACTGGATCGCAGGCGACCCCGACGGCGTCGTCGTGATCCCGGCGGTACACGTCGCCGAGGCCGCAGCGTACGCGGCCGAACACGAAGACCTTGAGATCTTCCTGAGGGAACAGGTCCTTGCAGGCGCATCGCTTGCCGACGCATATCCCCCGAACGACGCCATCAAGGCGCTCTACACCGCACAGACTGGCCGTCCGGCGCACTGATCCCTCAGGAAGTGGCGTGGCCTCTGACTGCGGAGAGGCCACGCCTGGAGGTGCCCTTGACCGACGACGACGTCGAACTCTACGCACGAACCTACACGACGCTGTTGCGGAGCCGGGGTGCGGTGCGTGTCCAGGCGTTTGTGCCAGCGCACACCCGCATGGGTTCAAGCCTCCATGCCTTGGCAGATTCCCCACTTCCGGATGCCGGCGCGTTCATCTACGCGATGCAACGGCTTCCGGAATGCATCGCGCGAGTCGAGCGCGTTGTCCTCGGCCAAGAAGGCGACCAATTCCGGGCGGTCCTTGGCGACGAAGTTGACGAGTGGTTGCGCGTCGAGGCGCCCGCACGACGCCGCGCGTGGCGATGGGACGGAAAGGAAACCCTGACCGTCCACGTTTCCTCTCCATCAGACCTGGACGATGTCCTTCCGTGCCTCGTGGCCTACCAGTCCGAGTGGAACAAGCTGCACACCGCCCTGCACGTCCACCAGCGAAACCATCACGTGGCTAGGATCCTCTCCAGCACCGACCACGACAACGGCGTCGGTATCGCCTCGTCGTTGCAAGACCTTGGCAGAGTAATGCAAGTCGAGGCCGACGACTGGGGTAGGCTTGCGTCCATCTTGGGAGACGGGTTCGTTGCCTGGCTCAACCTTGTGGCGAAGGCCGAGAAAGACATCACCGTCCGCCTGTTGGGTGGCTTCGACGTTGCGTACACACGGCTGGTACGCCGATGGTGGAACCCCGTTGGGGACGTGCTCTCGCAGCGTGGCATCGAAGGGCGTCCCCTCTACTTCGTGTCCTCGAACCTTCACGCAATTGTCAACCTGCTCTCAGGTTATGTGAAGCGTCGCCAACACACGCTTTGGGACTTCGTCGATCAGACAAGCTCGGCCGTTGACGGCCAATCCGAGCTTGCCGAACTCCGAAGCCTCAGGGAGCATTCCAACGCTGAGAACATCCTCTACTACGCGTCTCGACTTTGGCACCGTGCAGACCGTAGCCCGGAAATTCGCGAAGTGCGACGTCTTGAGGAGGCATCCAGGGGAATCACGCAAGTCGACGCAACCGGGGGCTTCGATGTCGGCGCACAGGTGATCGAACTGAACCGAATCAGGTCTGATGATCTGGACCCGCGCCTCGCGAGGTTTGCGTCAGTTCTCGAACGCTCCGACGCCATTGTCCTGAATGTCGACTATCCCCTCGGGCTCGCGTCGTATCACATCGTTCGGGAGGTTGCGACCGTCACTCCGGACCTCCGCGCAATCTACGCCGTTGGGAAGGCCGCGACGCTCAACGCAGCTGTAGGTGACGTGATGTTGTCCGAAATGGTGTTCGATGAACACTCCCGGAATACCTACGCATTTCCCAACGCGTTTACAGCGGCCAACCTAGCAACGTTCCTTGAACGTGGGTCCGCCCTAGATAACCAGACGGCCGTCACTGTTCGAGGTACTTTCCTCCAGAACTTCGCGTCGCTTGAGCGCTACTACCGTGACCGCCACACCGTCGTGGAAATGGAAGCCGGACCAATACTTTCGGCAGTCTTTGAGGCAACGCGCCCACATCGGCATCCAACCGGTGAGCGCGTCTACTTCAGGGAACTGCCGTTCGACTTCGGCATCATCCACTATGCCTCTGATACGCCGTACACTCAGGCTCGGACACTTGGGAGCCGCGGGCTATCTGTTGAAGGCGTCGATGCAACCTATGCGTCCGCATTGGCGGTGGTCACCAGGATCCTTAGCGTCGAAGCACAGCGCCTCGGGTTGACCATTGACCCTGCACGCCAACTCTTGCGCTGAGGGAACCGGGGTCTGGGTGGACGACTGGATACGGATGTATGCGTCTGTCAATCCCGGAAAACCAGATTAGGCGTCCCGTAACCGACGGCCATCACGACACATGACCCGACAGGGAACTGGAGACTTGCGTGACGAGTTCTGACGGCGCTACCAAATCCGCGGGACAAGAATTGCACGGTGTCACTGACAGAGCCCCGGGTGGACCAACGCCAACTCCGGTCCGCACAACGCCGCCCGTTGAAGCCCACGACGCCTCACGTGTGGAGGCGCCCGGAAGTCGTGCTGACCGGTTCCTCAATGCCCAAGTGAGCGTCCTTCACTTCCATGAGCGGGTACTCGAGGAAGCGCGAGACGACTCCCATCCCCTGCTCGAACGCGTGAAGTTTCTTGCGATTTCCCACGCAAACCTTGATGAGTTCTTTGAGGTTCATGTGTCCGGGCTACGGAACCAGCGTGAGGGAACCCTCATCGGCACCGCCGGCCTCTTGCCCGATGGTCGGACACCGTCCGAGGCATTGACGATGGTCGAGCGCGTGGTTCGCCCGATACTCGAAGCACAGGATGAATGCTGGGTCCACCTCCGCAGGCTCCTCAGCGATAACGGAATTCATGTCTTGGAGACCCAGGCGCTGACGCCTGAGCAGCGGACTTACACCCGTGACTACTTCGAACGCGAGGTTTTTCCGGTCCTGACCCCCCTGGCCGTGGACCCGGGCCATCCGTTCCCGCACATATCCCATTTAAGCCTGAACTTGGCGGTTGTCCTGGATCACCCCGAGGCTGGAGAACGGTTCGCACGGCTGAAGATCCCGCAAAACCTGCCCAGACTTGTGCAACTTCCTCCGGTCAATCAGGACCCGGAAAGCCCGGAACCGACCGTTCATCCACCGGTCTCATTCGTGTGGCTGGAGACGCTCATTGCTGAGCACCTCGATCTCCTGTTTCCGGGAGTTCCGGTTCGCGCAAGTTACGCCTTTCGTGTGACGCGCGACGCCGACCAGGCGATCCAGGAACACGACTCCATTGACCTTCTCGCCAGTGTGCAGGAAAGCCTTCGCGAGCGCGCCTGGGGCGTCGTCGTCCGGGTTGAAGCCGAACATGAAATGCCCGTCAGTCTCCGCACCCGATTGCTGGAGGAACTCGAAGCGAGCGACGCAATCACCGATGCCCGAAGCGCACCGTTGGGGCGCCGAGACCTGATGGCACTCGCTTCGGTGGATCGTCCCGACCTCAAGTACCCCCCGTTTGTCCCACGCATCCCTCCGTCTCTTGCGCCTGGGGAGGACATCTTCGCGGCAATCAAGCGCCGCGACATCCTTCTCCACCACCCGTTCGATTCTTTCGCTCCGGTCGTCCAATTCATCGAAGCCGCCGCTGCGGACCCAGATGTTCTGGCAATCAAGCAGACGCTGTACCGGGTTGGAAAGAATTCCCCCATCGTCCAGGCACTCGTCCGGGCGCGCCAGAACGACAAGCAGGTCGCCGTACTGGTCGAACTAAAAGCCCGCGGCGACGAAGAAAACAACATCGAGTGGGCCCAGACACTCGAAAGTGAAGGCGTGCACGTCGCCTACGGCCTTATGGGACTGAAGACCCACTGCAAGACGACCCTCGTCGTTCGTCGCGAACCCGACGGGTTACGACGTTACGTCCATCTGGCGACAGGCAACTACAACGCCACCACCGCACGCATGTACACCGATATCGGCTACTTCACCTGCCGGCCCGAAATCGGTGCGGACATGACCGACCTGTTCAACACACTCACCGGATACTCCCGCAAGGATCAGTACCGCGCTCTGCTCGTATCACCGCGATCCTGGCGTCGGCGGCTTGTAGAACTGATCGACCGTGAAATGTCTTGGCAAGCCCGTGGCGAACCCGGGCGAATCGTGATCAAGGTGAACGGTCTCACCGATCCGCGCATCATTGACCTTCTCTACCGGGCTTCAAATGCGGGGGTGTCGATCGACCTCCTTGTTCGAGGCATGTGCTGCCTGCGACCCGGCGTCAAGGGGCTGTCTGAAAACATCCGCGTCACGAGTGTCCTGGGCCGCTTTCTCGAGCACAGCCGCATCTTCTATTTCCGGAATGGTGGAAACGAGGAGACGTTTCTCGGCAGTGCAGATCTGATGCCACGCAACCTTGACCGGCGGATTGAAGTGGTGTTCCCCGTTCTCGATGAAGGTTGGCGCTCGTACCTGAGAGACCATGTGTTGCGGCTTTACCTCCGCGACACTGCGAGAGCGAGAGCGCTCAAGCCCGACGGTACGTATGCTCGCCTTTCACCGAAGCGGAAGGGCGAACTATCCGTCGACGCCCAACAGGCGCTGCTCGCCGCTGCCCGTTCGGGGGCATGAAACGTCCCGGGATTCGATAGTTGCCCGGGGTCGGCAAGCCCTGGCCCGGGCAACGAAGTCCGCTCTACGACCGTGGCCTCAGTGCGTCCTGCGTAGCAAGCCAGGCCATTGGATCACCCGTGTCGTGACGGGCCCCGGACACGATCGTGGCGAGATAGGACTCCTCACCGCACAGGCGTGCCTGCGCTGAAGTAAGTTGAATCTCGCCCCTCTCCTTCCGCCCAAGCCGGTAATCGTCTTCAAGAATTCCAAACAACCGCGGGGTCATGGCGTGGATCCCGAACCATGACAGGTACGTTCCCGAAGCCAATCCCGGGACGCGAAGGCGCGACCTAGCGGTCTCGACGTCTGGCTTCTCCACAATAGCCGAGACGGCATACGTGCCTTGGTGGTCCACAAGTTCAGTTGCTGCGACTGTGCCAAACCCACCAATCTCACCCTCTGGAGTGAGTGCCACTCCAGACGTCGCCATGCCATGCCGGGCGAATGTATCCAGCACCTGACCCGCACAGTTCACTGGTGCATCGGTCGAATACACATGGTCACCAAGCACGACCAGCACCGGTTCTTCCAGGGCGAAATCGCGCCCGCACCAGACCGCATGGCCAAAACCGAGTGGTTCCGGCTGTGTCGCAAAGTCAACGCGAAGATCGCGAAGATCGTCGTCCATGCCACTTCGGCCAAGTGCCTCGAAGTACCGGAGGTAGGCCGCATCATCGCCCGGTCCAGTCACCAGGCATACCTCGGTTATCCCCGCCTTTTGTAACTCTGCGAGGATCAAGGAAATGACCGGGCGCGCAACTCCGTGCTGATCAATGAGCGGAAAAAGCGCCTTTGGGACTGCAAGGCTCGCGGGCCACAGGCGGGAGGCCCGCCCTGCCAAGGGTACGATTGCCCTTCGAGGGCGATATCCAATCCACCGTCGCGGTGGTGCCTCGTGGCTCACGCTCATCAGACTGTTCCAATACCTGGGAGTTCGGGATCGAGCTTGACAGGAACCTCCCGCCTACGAACCCGACACGGAAACCAACGTAGGCAAAGTCGATCAGGATCGTTCCACCGCGTACCCGGCGTCCGTCCAAGCGTCAAGACCACCGGCCATGGCACAAACGTCACGCACGCCCACCTGGGCCATAAGGAACGCCCCACGGGCGCTCGTGTGTTCGGATGGTCAAGTGCAATAGAAGACGGCAAGCTTTCCACTCACCATCCGTCGACGCG
>Ga0114969_10002825_pt1 | contig 14161 bp, 12 predicted proteins | sample M_130807_MF_Meta_FD_87316 | JGI IMG/M metagenome (GOLD analysis project Ga0114969, IMG submission 87316) | Freshwater microbial communities from Lake Montjoie, Canada to study carbon cycling - M_130807_MF_MetaG | ecosystem: Environmental > Aquatic > Freshwater > Lake | place: Lake Montjoie...
ATACACCTCAAATAAATTATGTGGGCCACCTTTTGACTTCGCCTGGTATTAGAAGTGGCCAAAGTTATGTCCATGTCGATCGAGATTATCCGACTGACCTCGACACTGCTGAGGCTGAAATGGCTTCACTTGCAAAACAATTAGAAGATGATCCTTCTCTTGCCAATAAGAAGAAACTAACACCACGGTTAATGGAGCTTTATGGCCGTGACGATATGTGGAAGCGCGTTGGCCCTCGTAGGGGACCAGGTTCGGATGACCTTGAAATCCAAGCGATCACAATCTCAAGTGATTGTGTTTTCTTGGGACTACCAGGGGAATTCTTAGTAGAAGTCGGGGCTGCAATCCAAGCACGCTCGCCATTTAAATCAACAATTATTGTCGGCTATGCAAATGGATATTATGAATATTTCCCATTGTCTAAACACTTCGAAGAACATGGTTACGAAGTTGGCTCATCGAGATACACCCAAGGTTCGACTGAAAAGATGATTGATGCATCAATTGAGCTGTTGAAATCTCTTTAAAATACTAGAACTTGATTTAAAGATTGATTCCAGTCAGGGCATAACTCTGAATGATGGATCTACGCATAAATAGAAAGACAAGTAAAGCTGGTACTCCGGCGAAGAAAGATGCCGCAAAGATATATCCGTAATTCGTCGATCCTTCGTTTCCACGAAACATAGTAAGGCCAATTGGCAAGGTGTATACCTTTTCTGATTGGGCAACAATTAAAGGCCATAGATAATTGTTCCAGTTACCAAGAAATGAGATCGCGGCAAGAGTCGCCATCGGTGCCCGAGCGATAGGCACAACAATCTTTCGAAAAGCCATGAAGTACCCACAGCCATCAATATATGCAGCATCCATAAGCTCTCTCGGCAAAGAAGCTAAGAATTGACGCATCATAAAGATTCCAAATGCGCTTACTGTCGCGGGAAGAATGATTCCTAACTTAGAATCAATTAGGTGTAATTGCCTTGCTCCAATAAACAATGGAATCATTATCGATTGAAAAGGCATCAGTAATGACGCGATGACTAATGCGAAGAGCGTCTTTTTCCATCTAAAATTAAAGCAGGCAAAACCGTATCCAGCCGTCAAACTGGTGACCAAAATTACAATTGTCGTTACCCCGGCCACAATCATGCTATTTAGAAAGAAAGTAAAAAATGGTACCGTTTTTAATCCAACGACGAAATTATCTGTAGTCCACGGGCCAGTGAAGTCAAAAATTTCTTTTGCGAAGATGTCACCATTGCGCAAAAATGCAGCCTTTATAGACCAGATGATTGGGATCGTAAAGACCAAGGCCAGAAAGCTAAGTGCTAAATAGTTAATGATGGGGAATTTTCCAGCAACAACTCCCTTGCCAGCTGGATTTTTTAGTTTTAGAAGAGTCATTCTTTTGGCCTCAAAAATGCAAATTGGATGGTGGAGATCAGCAGTGCCAGAGCTAAAAGGACCATAGCCATCGTAGATGAGGCTCCAAAATCAAGGCTTCTAAACGAGCTTTCATAAATTAGAGAGGCTAGAACTCGAGTAGATGATCCTGGCCCACCTGCGGTTAGGAGATATGGTTGAGTAAAAACTTGTAGCGCATCGCCAGTGGCGACAATTCCAATAAAAAGGAGCACAGGCTTGATTAAGGGAATCGTAATCCACCTAAGTTGTTCCCATCGATTAGCACCATCGATACTCGCCGCTTCATAGTAAGTATTTGAGATTCCTCGTAGGCCAGTTAGCGAAATTACTATGTAGAATCCCAAGTTTGTCCAGAGCATGACCAGGACTATTGAAAAAAGCGCCCATTTATAACTAGTGAGCCATTCGATATTAGTTCCCAAAATTCTATTTAAAAAGCCATCACCACGGTAAGCAGCACTCCAGATAAATGCTGAAACCACGGGCGGATAGATCACTGGTGCAAAGAAAATTGAGGTAAAAATATTTGTCTTTTGCCCAGCATTAATTGAAATAGCGATAAGAAAGGCAAGCAGGGTGCCGGGGAGTGCTAGGCCAAAGCCTAATTTGAGCGTTGTCATAAGTGCTGTCCTAAAATCACTATCGCCAAGTACTGAGCGATAGTTTTCTAGTCCAGCAAACTTCATTGGTACACCGAGAGAATAATTTGAAAAACTGATTCCAAGAGTCCCTGCAATTGGTGCAATTGAGAAGACCAAAAGCAGGATCATCGTTGGTATCACAAACAAAATACCCGCGCGTGATTCACGCCTGGATAAATATCCTGAGGATTGTTTTCGCATTATTTATTCAGTACCACTTAATTTCTAGTAGGCAATATATTTACTCATACGTTCAGGCTTGGAGTGATTGAATCAACCCCAAGCCTGAACTTATGAAGACTACTTACTTAGAAGCTTTAGCACTGCCTTTTGGGCTGTAGCTAGAGCCGCCTTCGGATCAGTTGTTCCTAGTATTGCTCCTTCGATCGCTGCCTTTAGCTTTTCAGTCACTGCATCAATTGGGATAATTGGTGGAAGAAATACACCTGTATCCAAATTTTCTTTAAAGATCGCCCATTGTGGTGACTTAGCAGTTTCGGCAGATGCGAGAGTGGCTTTATCTCCAAGCCAAACGCCTGTCTTATTGAAGAATTCTTGGCCATTTGCCGCTAAGAATCCAGCGAGTTTCCATGCAGCTGCTGCATTCTTTGACTGCTTAGGAACCAATAGGGCGTAACTATAAATTGCTCCACCAGCTGGCTTAGATCCTGCGAAAACAGGAAGTAATCCAACTTTGAAGGACTTATAGACCTTAGGGAAAGAATCTTGAAGGTATGGAATGTACCAAGAACCGGCTGCGGCCAACATGGCAGAAGATCCTCCACCAAACACATCAATATTATCTGTGCTTGCAGTTGGTCCAAGACTTGGAATTACGCACTTATATTTCTTAACTAAGTCTTTCAGCAGAGTCAGAGCTTTTACTGACGCAGCAGAATCTAGGTATGGTGTTTTGCCATCAGCACTAAATAGTAAGCCACCAGCAGATCTAACCATTTGGTCGAAAACCAAATATTGCTCACCGGCGTTAAATAGCGGGAGCACTATGGCAGATTTACCCGGGTTAGATTTTAGAATTGGGGCACAATTAGCAATTACGTCTTCCCAAGTTTTTGGGAATTTAGCTACTGGATCAAGCCCTGCCTTTTTATACATATCTGAATTAATCCAGAACGAATAGTTTGAAACTTCATGCGGTACGCCCATTTGGGCACCATTGATTTGGAAGCCTGCCACGACCTTTGATGAGTAGATACCCTCAAAATATTTCTTAGCATCGCTAACATTGGCAGGTTTCTGGCCGTGTCCTTGGGCATAAGCCATGTAATCAACGCTGGCAAGTAGGCCGGTAGATGCATACTTTGGCCAAAATGAACTAAATAGATTGATCAGATCTGGACCGCCGCCACCAGACAATGATGTAGTGAACTTTGTAGCGATGTCAGATTCTCCAACTGGGAGAAAATTAACCTTTATATTTGGGTTCGCCTTTTCAAAACGAGAAATTAATATTTTTTCCAAATCATTTGCTGGTGGATTTACATGAGTCCAATAATTAATTGTTACTTGACTAGCTGCCATTGAATTAACTGGTGAAAAAATTGAAGCACACACAAGTACACTCGCTAAGAGTGCAAATATTTTTTTATTTTTCACTTAATGTCTTCCTTTCACATTATTTCATAGAGCTTTAGGATTTTTGAATCTACTCTCGATTGAAAGCCAAAGTCAACGGTTTATCGCCTAACGTTTGTAATCGATACAGATAGGGAGCGTAAGAATGTAAAATTAGACCACATCATAAATTGGTATTGACTGGTGCAGAACTCTTCAGTCAGATCGTGCTGAGCTTCTCTTTAACCGCCATCGCAGATGGATTAGTCATTGATGTTCCATCTGAGAAAACCAGAGTCGGCACCATCTGATTGCCATTGTTTAGCGATTCAACCAGGGCTGCGCCTTGTGGGGATTGTTCAATATCAACCTCTTGGAAGGTGATCCCTAGCTCTGCGAGTTGTCTTTTAAGGCGCTTACATGGGCCACACCAGGATGTTGAATAAATAGTGAAAGTCAGGGGCTGTTTCTAGCGCTAGACAGGTGAGATGCGGTGCATGAATTCGACGCGGATACCGCCAACTGTTAGGCGTGGTGCATCGGCGATGATTGCTTGTACGTATGAGGTTGCATCATGAAACTTTAGGGCTTCTTGATCTTTCCAACCTTCGAGAAAGTAAAAAATACTTTCGTCGTCGCGGTCAGTGTGCAGATTATAGAAAAGGCAGCCTGGCTCTTGCAGAGTTAGGTCAACCATCTCTAACAATCGAGCCCGAAGTTCAATTACTGACTCAGGCTTTGCCTGAAAGCGAGCACACATAAACAGTTCGGAATTCATTTTTATCCTTAATCAACTATTAGCGGACGCAGGGTGTCATAAGCTATTTTTAAACCGATCTTTACTTTCTCTGGGCTACCACCCCATAGTGGATCTTCATGTTCGACCGAAAGAGTGCCAGTGAATCCGCCTTCATACATGGCATCGATCAAACGACGCCAATCGACATCGCCCAAGCCGGGAACGCGGTAACGCCACCAACCAACATCCCAAGGATTTTCGCGGGTTACAGCTTTGCCCGGAAACCCATAAAAGTTTCGTTGCTCGGCATTGATTTGAATATCTTTGGCTTGAGCATGGGGGATACGATCTAGATAAGGCTTTATAACTGCAACCGGATCAATTCCCATCCACATTAAATGCGATGGATCGTAATTTAAATAGAGACCGAGATTAAACATCCACTCCCAGAGCTCTGGCGAGTAGGCAAGATTGCCTGGATAGCCATCGGGGTGCCAACCCTCCATGACACAGTTTTCAATAATAATTTTTACACCTTTTGAATCGGCGTGGCTGACCAAGGGAGCAAAGACATCTTTTGCGATTGCCAGGTTCTCTCGTACCGGTTTGTTCCAATCGCGGCCGATAAAAGTTCCGACCGTTTCAACTCCTAAAGTTGCAGCGGCATCAATACATTTGATGAGATGTGCGTTGATCTCATCACGACTCTTCTGATCAGGGTGCAGATTGTTATCGTAAAAAGCAATCGATGAAAGTTTCAGATTACGGGAATCAAAGATATTTTTGACCTCGGCCAGATAATTAGCATCGGTATTTTCTACATCAAGATGCGTTGCGATAAATGGGCGCTCGCCGAGATCAGGCCACGCTGCAACTTCAAGGGCTTCATACCCCGCAGATACTGCGTAGTCGGCGATCTCGGCGAGGGAGAGTTTTGGTAAACATGCAGTAAGAAATCCCAGTTGCATTAAATCTCCACCCACTGTCCCGATTGCGCTGATTGCAATACTGCCTGCGTTAATTGTGCAGCACGTAAGCCATCTGCGAAAGTAGGTAAACCATCAATCTGCAGACCGGCGATTGCTTTGTAGGTATCGCTGATGAGTGCGTTAAAACAGTCTTGGTATCCCTGTGGGTGTCCAGCTGGAAGTAGTGAATATGCCCGAGCTGGCGCCGACTCCTCAACTACGCCACGCATAACTATTTGATTTGAATCTAACCCGCCGACCCATAGTGAGTCAGGTGATTCTTGATCAAATACAAAACTCTCAGTTGGGCTTTCAAAGGAGAACCACAACTTGTTCTTTCGGCCAGCCGATACTTGAGATAGGACTAGCGAACCCTGCGCACCTTGATCGGTTCTAAAAATCATCGTTGCACCATCTTCGGTACAAATCTCTTTGTAATCACCTCGGGAATTAAAAACCTTCATAAGCTGAGCGTTAATGTGTGTAATGCGATGACCGGTGACAAACTCTAAAAGATCACACCAATGCACACCAATATCGCCAAAGGCTCTCGATGGTCCACCTAACTCTGGATCAATGCGCCAGTTGACGGCAGTTTCGCGCGATAGCCAGTCTTGCAAGTAGTAACCATGCAGGAGATTTAACGGCTCTTTCAAAGCGGCAATGCGGGCGCGGCTCTCTCGCACAGTTGGGTAATAGCGATAGATAAATGGAATAGTGGCGATGACTTTATATTCTGCCGCAAGTTGCGTTAAAAAGTGCGCCTGTTTAACTGAGATCGCTAACGGCTTTTCGCAGATTACATGTTTTCCAGCGCGAATCGCCAGCTCGGCAATTTCGGCATGAAAAATATTTGGCGTACAGATATGAATGACATCGATATCTGGATCATTAACCATCTCTTCGATGGTAACTGCTTTGGAAATTCCCATCTTGGTGGCAGCGCTTTGAGCTTCTTCAATCGTCTTGGCAGCGATGGCGGTGACAACGCCACCTAACGCCCGAATCGCCCTAACATGTACTTCACCGATGAAGCCAAAACCTACAACACCGGAGTTAATTTTTAACTGCGCAGGCACTTCTGCAACTTCTCTAGAAAAAGTAGTGGTCATAATTATTTCTTCCTAGCTAGCGCTACGGCCAAGATGATGATCAGACCACGAATAATCTGTTGTTGACTAACGGGTAAGCCCGCCAAAATTAAACCGTTATTAATTAAGCCAACTAGTAGGGCGCCAAAAAAAGTTCCCACAATTGTGCCGCTGCCACCAAAGAGACTGGTTCCGCCCAGAATTACCGCTGCGATAGCACTGAGCTCATCACCTGCGCCCCATTCATAACGTCCGGTTTGCAGGCGACCGGCATAAAGTAGGCCGGCGATACTGGCCACAAAGGATGAAATTAACATCACTTTAAATTTCACATTTTTAGTATTTATACCGTTGAACTCAGCCGCATCGCGATTGCCACCTGTGGCTAGCACCCGACGACCAAAAGTTGTCTTAGTGAGAACTACCCAACCTATGAAAACGGCTCCGAAGCTCCAAAATAATAAACCAGGGAAGAAGCCCACGGTTCCTGATCCAAAGATTCGATTGAAAGTTTCATTTAAAATTGGAATCGGGCGGTAGTCGGTGATCAAAGCGGCAAAGCCCAACGCCACACCCTGCATTCCCAAGGTCGCTAAAAAGCTAGGAATTCCGATCCTAGATACCAACAACCCATTGATAGAGCCAACTAAAAGACCGATCATTAAACCACCGGCTATTCCTTGGATTAAGCCGTGATCGCGCAGCATGATTGCTCCGACCACACTGCTGAGTCCAGCTACGCCACCGATGGAAAGGTCAATCTCTGCTGAAGAAATCACAAATGTCATAGCAACTGCCATAACAGTGATGGTCGCTGTTTGGCGGAAAATATTTAGTAGATTATTTGAGGTAAGGAAACCATCGTCATGTAAAAGGATCGCGAAGAATAAAAAGATACCGGCAAACATCCAATAGATAAATGTTGCACGCCAGTCGAATTTCTTAAATATATTTAATTTCATATCCTGATTCCTTGTACGATAATTTGTAGGTGGTCTTCGTCTTCGATCTCTTTGCGGTCAAGCGTTTCGGCAATTTCACCATTACGTAAAACTAGGATTCGGTCACAGACACCAAGTAATTCAGGTAGCTCAGAGGAGATTAGAATTACAGATTTACCCTCCGCAGCTATTGAACGTACTAATTTCATAATTTCAACTTTTGTCCCAATGTCTACGCCGACGGTTGGTTCATCCAGCAAGACGATTGAGGGGTCTGTTGCCATCCACTTTGCGATCACTACTTTTTGCTGATTTCCACCTGAAAGCAATCGAACTGTTCGATTTGCCTCTGAAGGGCGGATTTGGAATTTTTCTATCGACGCTGCCGATAGTTCGTTAATTTTTCGGGAATCTAAGAAATTTAAGTGGGAGAGCTTTGCCAGGTTGGTTGCCACGATATTGGTCTTTATTGAGTGCTCCATTACTAAACCTTGGCGGCGACGATCTTCGGGAATAAAGGCCATTCCATTGGCTATGGCATCACGCGCGCTACTGATCTTTTTTTCCTTACCATTTATTTCAATCCGACCAGCATCCTTTTTATCCATACCAAACAAAGCTCGTAGTAGTTCGGTGCGACCGCTGCCCATGAGACCTGCCAAACCCAAGATTTCACCGGCATAGAGTTCGAAGGAGACATCAATTACTTGATTGCCAACCTGCAGCCCTTCAACTTTTAAAACTGGCGTCGTCGACCTGTCAATGGAGTTGCCTTCATGAGAAAGCATCTGGACATCCTTGCGTCCCGTAATGTGAGCGATGGTCTCTTGTGGCGTGATCTGAGTTAATGGGGCCACTGCAACTACTTGGCCATCACGCAAAATAGTTATTCGATCGCAGATCCGGTAGATCTCATCCATTCGATGACTGATGTAAATAATTGAAACTCCGCGAGCTGTTAATTGCTTGAGGACTAAAAAGAGAGCATCGACTTCTTCTTTTGCGAGCGAAGCGGTGGGCTCATCTAGGATTAAAATTTTGGCATCGCCAGCAATCGCTTTGGCAATTTCAGTAAGTTGTTGATAGGCGCGGCCCAGAGTTGAAACCTTGATGCTTACATCGATATCTAAGCCAAGCTCTTCCATGACTTTATGGGCTTCTGCGATGGTGCGTCTTTCATTAAATAGCCGTGCTTTATTCTTATGTTCGCGATCCAAAAAAATATTTTGGGCAACCGATAGCTCCGGAATAAGTGAAAACTCTTGGAAGACCATTCCAATTCCCAGAGCACGCGCCTCTTGAAAGTTATTAATACTTACAACTTTTTCAGCGATTTTTATTTCGCCAGCGTCCATTTTATAGACACCCTGAAGAATCTTCATCAGGGTGGATTTACCAGCACCGTTTTCGCCGGCCAGGGCATGAATTTCACCGGGAGTCACGCTAAAAATAATATTGTCCAGGACTTTAATACCGAAAAATGATTTAGAAATGCCATTCATCTCTACGATATTAAAATCCTGGGACATAATTAAATTCCGTGACCTTCCTATTTAACGATCTCGACTGGCGTCCACAAACGGGTTTGTGATGAGGATGCCATAGCATCTGCGATGAGATTGATCTGATATCCATCCTTGAAGTTAGGCGAAACTTCGCCACCTTCAACGATTGCTTTGATAAAGTCGTAAGCTTCAATAATCTTTGTCTCGCCATACCCAATACCAAGTGCCGGGATTGGCCATAGACCTTCTCCGTATGGATGTGCCGGGCCGGTATAAACGGTACGGAAACCCTTTCGATCACCTTGATCATTTGCAAACGCTACTTGTAGTTCGTCGCGACGCTCATAGTTGAAATAGATCGAACCTAAGCTTCCGTGAATCTCGAAAGTAAGGAAGTTATTTCGTCCATGTGCATTACGGGTGGCCTCAAGTGAGCCAATTGCGCCATTTTGGAACTCAAGTAGCGATAAGACTTCATCATCAACGTCAACTTCAGCGCGCGCTGCCGATGCATCCTTCGCACCGGTACCTAGTTTGTCGACTGTGCCACTTTGGATTGGGCGAGTTTTAACCCAAGTCTTTAGCTGGGTATTTACTTGAGTGATTTCACCACAAAGGTAACGGGCTAGATCAACTACGTGGGTTCCGATATCTCCTAGTGAACCAGAGCCGGCGATTTTCTTTTGGAAACGCCATGAGAGTGGACCATCCGGGTCGGCCGACCAATCTTGTAGATAGGTGCCACGAAAATTCATGATCTCGCCAATTGCACCTTCATCTATGTACTTTTTGGCCAGCGCAACTGCAGGAGTACGACGATAATTAAAGGCAACCATATGCACGATACCGGCGTTTTTTACCGCGTCGTACATAGTTTTTGCTTCAGCACCATCTCGGGCGAGTGGTTTTTCACTAATAATATGTTTTCCGGCAGCAGCTGCTGCAATTGCTATCTCTGCATGTAAATGATTGGGAGTAGCGATGTCCACAATATCGATAGTTGGATCATCGATAACGGAGCGCCAATCTCCACTGCTGTTTTCAAAACCAAAACGTTCTGCCGCTACTGCTGCAGTCGCAGCATCTACATCAACGATTGTTTTACGAACCGGAATAGCAGGGGCGGGCCAGAAGAACATTGGCATTGCTACATAGGCAAGGGAGTGAGCTTTGCCCATGAATCCTGCGCCGATTAGACCAACATTTAATTTTTTCACTTTTGCCTCCTCGATAGATTTTATAAAAGTTACTCCCGGGTGCTTTGACCCGGGAGCAACCTTCGTTATATTTTTTTACTCTTTGCTCTGGCTGAATTACTTCTTGAAAGAAGACACCAACGCTTCAGGAGCAGGAGCGCTGTAAACAGTCTTCCAAGCTCTCAGTACACCGGCTTTGTCAACAGCAAGTGCTGGCATCGCAATGTAGGTAGGAGCAACCTTGCCAAGTAGTGCATAGGCGGCCAGATTAGCCTCAGTTACGCCAGCATCATATGGACGCTGTGCACCAAGACCGATGACTGGTCCACCCTTAGCTAGTGAGATAGCAACGTTTGCGCCAAGATCTTGGGTCGCAACTACTGTTGTTGTATTACCAGCGGCACGAAGTGCAGCCAGTACACCTTCAGCTGGAGTATCCCAAACAGCCCAGATAGCGCTGATCTTTGGATTCTTAGTCAAGATAGCAGTTGCTGCAGCTTGGGCATCGCCAGCGAAATCTGGGCCAGAGATACCTTGATCTTCAACGATCTTTATTCCAGGGAACTTATTTGTTATGGTCTCTTTGAAACCATTCCAGCGTTGCTTAGTTACCCAGAAATCTGCCGCATGGTGGATTAACGCAATTGTTCCTTTACCTTTTAGATGGCGGCCAAGAATATATGCAGATGCAGCTCCGTTTGCATAATTATCTGCTGAAACTACTGATACATAGTCTTTGCCAGCAGTCATTCCGGCAGCGGTGTTGTCCATGAATACGATCTTTGCGCCAGCAGCTGCAGCAGCTTTATATGTAGCAGCAGTTGCTTGACCATCAACTGGAATTGAAACCAAGATGTTTGGCTTCTTAGCCATTAGGGTTTGAATCTGTGAAACTTGAACATCAGCTTTGAAATCTGCTTGCGTGATTCCAACGATGGTGATTCCCAATTCGGTAAAGCGCTTCTTTAATCCGGCTTGTTGACCTGAGGTCCAGTCAGATGTTAAGTGGAAAGCGATTGCTGCTGTTGCTTTCATTCCCTTGAGCTTGGTGAGTTCAGCTTTTGTAAATGTTAAGGAAGAAGCGGCAGTAGCTTTTTCACCATTTGGGCCAGTTGAATAAACACCCTTTGCTAATTCGGCTAGGCCAGTTCTTGCGATTTGTGCTGCTGTTTCTGCAGCTGGTGCAGAAACAGTTGTTGCGCCAAGAAGTGTCGCTGCAGTAACTGCCACGATCGCCATTCTTGCTTTATTTGTAGCCTTCATTCTTACTCCTTTTAGGTATATTGGTAGGTTTTTTGAGGAAATTGAGAGTGCGGGATTTGGGTAGCTTCTACTTTAGATTTTCTTTGATGAACTTCATACTTATTTCAGCAGCTTCTTTAGGATCCCCTTCGTAGCTGTCGAGTTCGACAACTAACCAGCCGTCATAAGCAACTTCTTTTAGAGCGGCAAAGATTTCTACAAAATCAATACTTCCCTTGCCCAAAGGCAGGAAAGCAAAGGGATCTGCGGTGAAGTCTTTGAGGTGTACGTGACGAACGCGGTTGCCATATTTTCGGATGGCAGTTGCTGTATCAACACCACCTGCAGCCAGGTGGGCAGTATCTGGACAGAAATGAATCTTGGAGAGAGACATAATCTTGTCCAGGTCTGCAGTTGTTTCAACAATAGTTGTGAGGTGCGGGTGGAAGCAGGCAGTTAAGCCGGCAGCTGCGGCCAAATCAGTTACTTTGTCTAGCCCTTGGGCAAGCTTCGCAAAGTCTGCGTCCGTTGTTCCAGATGATCGCTTTGCGCCGCCGCCAACTATGAGATTAGTTGCTCCCATCGACTGTGCAAATGAGATTGCCTGATTGATCTTGTAGAACTCATCTTCAAGAATGTCGTTGTAAATGAAATTGGCACCGGTATAAACACTGGCAAGTTCTAAGTTGTGCGATGTGAGAAGCGAGATAAATTCTGCTGGCTTCTCGGCATACTCTGCTAAATTGCCATCAAATATTTCGATGCCCTGATAACCAGCGGCAGCAATATCTTGAACAGCTTTCTCTGTTGATCCGTAGGTTTGGTAAAAGAGATCTTTAATGCTCGTGACCCCTTGTGCCTGGCCGACCACGCCACCCCAAGTAATTGTTTGATAACCAAGTTTCATTTTTTGCATCCTCTCGTGTAGGCATAACTTATGCCTAAAAATACATAAGTCAATACCAAAAAGATCAAATTTTAGTATTGTTATACAAATGTAATCAAATCTCGTGCTAATCTTTGCTCTATCGTTTCAAATCGAGAAAGGTCTAGGGTCAATCAGAGATGTCGGATTATGAGCTTGACCTAGATGATGCCAATGGCTTGGCGAAAGTCATTACCACAATTCGAAGTTCAGGCCAGATTTCGCGGCCAAAAGTAGTTCGCCAGACTGGTTTTTCTCGAACTTTAGCAACTAAACATATCGATATCGCTTTGAGCAGCGGCCTGCTTTATGAAGGTGAACTAGGGGTTTCCACCGGCGGTCGAGCACCCCGTTTGCTTGAGTTCAACCCCAGCGCCGGAACCTTATTAGTCGCCGAGCTCGGGGCAAGCGGTTTAAGTGTGGCGATCTCTGATCTAGCTGGAAATCTAAGTCAGGTTAAAAGTTTTAATACCGAGATCTCACTTGGCCCAGAGCTGGTTCTGGCAGAGGTGGAACGGGCTTTCGACACGATAATCGCAGAGTTTAAGATAAAAAACATTTGGGGAATTGGCATCGGGCTGCCCGGCCCGGTGGAATTCGCTGCCGGCATTCCGATGTCGCCACCGATCATGCCTGGCTGGGATCGCTACCCGGTTAGAGCGCGCTTTGCAGATAAATATGATGCGCCAGTTTGGGTTGATAACGATGTAAACCTAATGGCTCTGGGTGAGCACGCTACTTTCCCGGGAAAGAAATCAAATGAACTTATATTTATAAAAATCGGCAGTGGTATCGGCGCCGGGATTTTGACTCATGGCAGGCTGCACCGTGGTGCCCAAGGTTGCGCCGGCGATATTGGCCATATCGCGATCAGTGAGAAAACTGATGTGATTTGCAGATGCGGAAATGTGGGCTGCCTTGAATCTGTTGCTGGCGGATTAGCTCTAGCGCGCGATGCGTTAGATGCAATCACCGACGGTAAAAGTAAATTCTTAACTTTACGTAAAAAAACTAATAAAACGATATTGGCACAAGATGTCATCGAAGGCGCAAAAAGTGGTGATAAATGGTGTGTAGATGCGATTAACAATGTGGGAAATCAAGTTGGTCGCATTTTAGCAATGCTCGTTAACTTTCATAATCCGTCGCTAATAGTTATTGGTGGCGGAGTTTCAGCCGCGGGCGATCAGCTATTAGCCTCTATTCGCGAGACTGTTTTTCGCAGGTCATTGCCACTGGCAACTCGAGATCTTGAGATTCGCTTGGGATCTATCGATGACAGCGTTGGACTAAAAGGTGCTGCAGAGATGGTTATCTCCGAATTATTTGAACCCGAATTCCTAAAGCAATGGATTAACTCTGGCCACCCAACACGGCTGCACTCTCACCAAAAGTAAGCATGCGTGACGGGAAAAACTCGCCATCGATCACGGCAGCAAGTGTTTCACCGTTGTTGCAGCGCTTACTCAGCGAATTGCTATTAACGCATAAGTTGTTGTTAGTGGGCCCGTTGATTAAGAGTTAACGGACACTCCGCATCACAGCTGTTACCTTGCCCAGGATCTCGCAATTATTTCCATCGATGGGTGCGAAGTTGTCATTGGCTGGTAGTAGCCAGATCTGGCCGTTCTTGCGTGAGAATGTTTTAACGGTTGCTTCGCCATCGATCATGGCGGCGACGATTTCGCCGTTGTTGCAATCCTTTTGAGAGCGGATTACTACATAGTCTCCGTCGCAGATTGCAGCATCGATCATTGATTCTCCGACAACGCGAAGCATGAATAGATCTCCACTACCAACTAGTGACTCAGGTAGTGGGAAAGTCTCTTCGACCTCTAGTTCAGCCGTAATTGGGCCACCGGCTGCGATGCGACCTACAAGTGGAATGTATTTGGTCTTATCGACTGAAG
>Ga0114969_10002832_pt1 | contig 14134 bp, 20 predicted proteins | sample M_130807_MF_Meta_FD_87316 | JGI IMG/M metagenome (GOLD analysis project Ga0114969, IMG submission 87316) | Freshwater microbial communities from Lake Montjoie, Canada to study carbon cycling - M_130807_MF_MetaG | ecosystem: Environmental > Aquatic > Freshwater > Lake | place: Lake Montjoie...
AACCTGTTGTTTCTGAGACTGACCGTAGTGGGATTCTTCCCAGATGTAGATGGTGTTGCCTTGCTGCGAGAACTTCTTGAGGTCCGGCCCCCAAACAACGGAGAAGCGGGTCTTGATGATGTCGATGATAGTGTGGTCCATGATGCCGATGTCGTTGAGGTAATCTGCGTATGATTCGAAAAACTCGTCCTGGTTCTTGGTCTGTTCCTTGAGCTCGATTTCGCGGTTACCGCTGAAGATGACGCCGTAATCGACTTTCTTGAGCCGAATCATCTCGCTCATGACGAGCATAAATGTTCCGGTTTTGCCAGACTGCATCTGCGCGAGCAGAATGGCGTAGGTGTGCGTGTCGAAAGCGGCGATAATCTCCAGCGCAGCGGCGATTTGCTGGGGGAAAACCATGTTGAAGCGTGAAACGTGAGAGAAATGGTGTGGGGGGTTCGCCTTATTTTGGGGGGGTGGGATGATTCAATTTTGACAAATGGCGCGGCCGTCAAAGGCAAAAGCCGGCAAACAGCAGAAAAGGCGCCAAACAGCAGAAAACGCCCTCAGAACGTCAAAGGACAGAAATAACGGCAAACAACCGAGTTGTCACTCATTTGCGCAGTAGCATTAGGCGGCAAACGACAGAAACAACGGCAAACAACAGAAATAACGGCAAACGACAGAAATTAAGGACTTAGCGTTTTTTTGAGGGTGGCGGCAATAAAATTGAACCTTTTGGGCGCAAGAAGAAAAGGTTGAACTACCCCCAAACCCCCCAAACCCACCTCAAAACCCCCCGCTCGTCAATCTCAAAATGTCGTCGCTCGCAACTCTTGCTCGCTCATCGCTCAAACAATTCACCACTATTCTCGCCGAAGTCCGCAAGGAACACGGAGACGAACTAAGTGCGGAGGAGTTGGAGACGCTGATGTGGGACAAGATAGTGGCCGGCGCCCCAGAGGGAAAGACGAGCAAAATCCCGTCGTCACTATTGAAGAAGATGAAGATCCAGCTGCCGTACATGCCCGAGATCATCAACTACATCGGCTGCGCAGCGCTAAAACCGTGCGGAGGACTGTATGTCACGTGCGGAGGTAAGTGTATTGACGGAATTCAGTATTGCGGAACTTGTATGAAATCAGGTGCGAAATTCGGCGCTCTATTGGATCGCGGCGCCCCAGGAAGCTACACGGACCCGAACGACAAGCGCGAAATATCCTACGGAACTTGGCTGGCGAAGAATGAGATAAGTATTGAAGATGTCCACGAAATGCTCCACGAACAAGGATTCACGTTTCGAATCCCCGAGGAATACCTGACGGTAAATGCGAAACGCGCAGCGCCCCCAAAGCGTCGCCCAGGCCGCCCAGGAGCCGTCAAGAAGACAGTAGTGAATGATGACGGAAGTGAAAGCCCGCAAGGGTCGTCGCTCGACGGATTCGATCACAAGGTAATATTGAAAAAAGGAAACGAAAGCGACGTGTCGGCTCTATCGGACGAAGAAGAGAATCCTATTGCCGCGGTAGTTGCTGCGCGCAAGGCAGCGGAATACGCCGAAACTGTCGGAGACAAGTATGAACAAGCCGTATTTGGAAAAGCCAAGAAGCCCTCGAAGGAGGAGAAAGAGGTTGCCGACCAGGAGAAAGCATTGGCGAAAGCAGCGAAGGAAGCAGCAAAGAAGCTCAAAGATGAAGAGAAGGACGCAGCAAAGAAGCTGAAAGAAGAAGAGAAGAAAGAGAAAGAAGAGAAGCCGAAGAAAGAGAAAGCGCCGAAGGAAGAGAAGCCGAAGAAAGAGAAAGCAGAGAAGGAAGAGAAGCCGAAAAAAGAGAAAGCAGAGAAGAAAGAGAAGGAAGAGAAGCCGAAGAAGAAGGAATCCCCTAAGTCCAAGAAGCCAGAATCACCTGGCCTAAAACACGAGGATTCCGAAGACGAAGACGAAGAGATTGTGATCGACGGAGAGGAATACATCCTGCGTGGAAACAGCGTGTTTGACGAGGAAGGAACTCTGGTCGGCACAAAGGTCGATGGCAAGATTGAATGGGACGAGACAGTCCATGCTAACAAGAAGCACATGAACCGCTAAACACCAATACTAACACTAACACAGCACACTTGAAAACATGAGGTAGAATTCTGGTCATAGACCATTAGCCCTCACAAAAAAACAAATAAAAAATATGGAGAGAAAGCCTGAGTGGCCGCCATATTTTTTATTACTCATTTATCGATTTTCTTACTCATTTCTAGTAAGCCCTATAATTACGAAAAAAATAAGAATAAAGACTTGTAAATTTTGAATAAAAAGTTAAATAAAATTGAAATTAAACAGTGTTATAAATAAATAACGAACCCCCTCCCCCAACCCAAATCATCATGACTTACGCATCCGCCTGTGGAAACGCCAACGCGCCCTCATTGGCATCCTGGCGCAAACCTGTTGCGCCGCAACTACAAGCCGTCACTGTCAACCTCGCTCATGGAGCAGCAATGTTCACCCCATTCAACGCACTCGTAAAAGCGGGAGCAAAGTGGGGCGACATAGAAGTATTTGAACTCGAAGAATGGAACGAACTGGTAGCAATACGCCTTGCTGCTAGCCTATACGTCCCGCCCGAAGATTTCACTACGTTCGAAACGCTCATAGAGTACGGCGAGATAGTCCGCGCTTACGTCGAAGACCCAGAACCCGAAGAACCTGAACCAGAACCTGAACCAATTGTATATAGCCGTCCGCCATGCGAAGTGTGTGGCATATTCCTGTCGCATTCCTCGCCACCGCCCGATTTCAAGGGCCGCAACCTCTGCTGCCTGTGGTGCTCCATTAAGAATGGCGCCGCGCACGGAGAGCGATGCCAACGCTGCCCGCTAACCCTCCCCAAAACCAGCGGCGAATGCTGCTACTAAGCCCTGCGACCGAAAAAAACCTGAGGTAGATTTTCTAGTCATTGACTATTAGCCCTCACATAAAAAATAGAAAGAGCCTGAGTGGCCAATATTTTTTATTTGAAAAAAACTTAGAAAAAACTTAGAAAAAAATAAAGAAAAGCTAAAATAAAATTGAATTGAAACCACGAAATAAATGAGTTGTTGAACCCCCCATCCCCCTCATTTCACATTACTCTCAAACCATATAATCATGTCTGTCGACAGCTACGACACTCTTGTCAGCGACTCTGACGATGAATACGTTGGCAATTGGTCTGGATACACTGAACGCGATGACAGTGTAGTCCAAAGCCAATACGACGCATACACCGCCAAGCTTGAAGCAGACATTGATTATTGGACCACACTCGCAGCCCAGTATGAAGACCCAGAGACGGACATTTTGTGGCCGCCAGAAGGAGAAATATGCTCCTACGACAAGGGCATCATTCTGTTGAAGTACGCGCAATACACGGAAGAAGGAGACACGGCATCGGCGCAAGAACTATACGACCGGCACTCTTGGCTTGCGGAATACCTCAAACCGCGACCGAGCCAATACGAACAGGCACTGATAGGAAATCAGTACAAAGCAGCAGACGCGAAGACCCAAGAAGAATTACACGAAAAACATCACTGGCTTGAAGCCTACCTCATCCAATACGAAAAAGACGATCTCGCAGCGCGCGAACGATATGAGAAGAAGAGGAAGTTTGAAGTGTTTAGCCCCAGGAAAAGGGCAAACATATGGTAAGCGCCACGCCACTAACACCACTAACACCGCACACTTAAAAAAATGAGGTAGAATTCTAGTCATCGACTATTAGCCCTCACAAAAAACAAATAAAAAATTGGGGAGTGTCTGTGTGACCACCACTTTTTTATTTCTATTATTTCATTATAAAATTGAATTGAAACCTCTATAATTACTATATATTACACACAGGCACAATGGCGTATTACTCACAATTTACTCATCTATTGACTTACATGGAGCAGACTACTCCTAATGAGTTTGGCGAAACTCTTATGGAAATGTCGGCAGAAGCAGCGGCAACACTTGCGGCGGAGACAGATGAAGAGCGGGCGGCAAGGGCAGCAGCAGAAGAATGGAAACATGACTCCAAAGCACTATTGTTATTGAATATGGATGCGACCAAGCATATTTCTAACACGTATCGCGGTCGTTCCTCAGAAATAGGCAAGGTAATGGAAGCGGCGGTATTGAAGATAAGGATAGCGTATTTTGAGGCAAAGGCAGAGGCGAAGGCGCAAGCGCAAGAGATGGCACTGGCACAAGCAGAAGAACAAGCAATGGCACAAGCGAAAGCGAAAGCACAAGCAAAGGCACAAGCGAAAGCAGAAGCAGAAGCGTAAAAATAAAAGACGGGGAGGTGTCTGTGTGACCACCTTTTTTATTTTAAAAAAGAATTCTAGACTTATGAAAAAATTAATAGAGAGAAAATAAAAAAATTGAATTGAAACCACGAAATAAAGAATAGTTGAATTCCCCCCCACCCCTTTTCACATACTCTCAAAGCAACCTCAAAAAATGTCTACCACTGACGCAAACCTGGTTATCGAGCATTCAAGCGCAGAATGCGACCCAGACTACGTCCAGAGCAAGTTCGACCAAATCTTTGGCAACGGATTCGTGGTAGATGTAATAGAGGAAGTTATCACAGCAGATACCAAGAAGTTCTACCTCATCGTCGACCAAGACCACCCCGCACTTATGCGGATCCTCGACCTCATCCACGAGAACACGTTCGCCGCCGTCGTCTACAATAAAGAATGGAACAAGACAGCACGTAAGTATAACGAAGTCTACTGGAAAGTAGCAGCCCATAACCCTGTATTTACCCCCTACCTCGCGAACGAAGAGCAGTTCGCCGAAATGTTTCCGCAACCGATGCTCATTCGTTGTGATTCACTCGAGCTGCCCGGCCCATCTATGCTGGAACGTTCAACCAACGAACCAAGGATTGACTCTATTCCGCGGTCTGAATATGACGAGTTGGATTACTATCATTTGCCCAAGGCTATGGATTTGCCCAAGGCTATGGAACGTAGCGAGTCAGACGGCTACGCAACGCCAACACAACGAAGCGATGCCGATTTTGAAACACCCAAGCCCATGGAACGAAGCGAGTCAGACGGTTTCGTACCCAAGTCGCTCTTTCACTCGATGAGTGAGGAACCATGGCATCCTTAAAAAACGAGGTAGAATTCTAGCAATAGTAGCCCTCACAAAAAAAATAAAAAAAGATGGTGCCTGTGTGGCCATTTTTTATTTTATAAAAATTGAAATTGAAACCATATAATAAATAATAGTTGAACCCCCAACCCCCATTAAAAACAATCTCAAAATGACCGACGCATCCCTCATCATTGGCTATTCTTTTCCTGAATACAGCACAGTGTTTGTCAAGAGCACATTCGACGCCATCTTTGGCGAAGGATTCGTCGAGTATGTCACCGAGAAAGTTTTCACCCCCGCAGGACGGCCCACCTACAAGAAGTTCTACCTGTTCATCCAAGACCACCCAGCCCTGAAGCAGATCAAAGACATCATCGCCAAAAACAAGTTCGCAAAAATTGGCTACAAGAATGAGTGGGACCGTAAGACCCGTAAGTATGTCGACCGCTATTGGAAAGTATATGACACCCCCAACCGCCCTGTATTTAAACCCTATCTTATTGAGCCATGGAGCGCCGAGGCTGACGCAGCCTTCAGGTGGCAGCAAATCGGCAAAGACTGCCAATGCTCGAGCTGCTTGCTCGAAACAAAACTAGACCCTATCGATGAGCTTGAAGCAGCAATGCCCCGTGTAACCTATGACACCGAAGATGCCGAAGCCGAAGCCGCTATTGCCGAATGTCGGATTCCGGCAATGGAGCGCGACAACGGAGGACCGTATAACATGGTTCGCGCTGTCAATATGGCAACACAGACAGACCAAGCGACAGCAGCAGATTACCAAGAACACGACGCAACCTATTGGGATGAGTACTGGAAGCTACAGGGCCCGCCAAAGCTAGTTCGCCAAACGAACCAAATGGCCCCATCAGAAGACGAATACGACACAGCACAAGACTTTGCCGACCTTGAAGCCGCAATCGAGAAATACGGCGAAGACTACCCAGGAAGCATCGCGCCGAAAATCCCGAAGCCGCCGCGCACTGATTCAGAAGATTGGGATGGACTCGCAAAATCACTCGACGAGTTCATGGAGAAACTTCCCGAACCACAGTGGTTCAATATGGTTTCCGGAAACTAAAAATGAGGTAGAATTTTGGTCATAGACCATTAGCCCTCACAAAAAAAATAAAAATAATGGAGAGAAGCCTGAGTGGCCGCCATATTTTTTATTTAATTTATAAAAAATGTAAAACCCCAATAAAATTGAATTATTTTAACAAAAAAAATAACAATTGAACCCCCCCATAATGGCTGAATACTTTATATTTTCTCAAGCAAAGCAGGTATACGTGGAAAAAGCAATCCCAAGAATTGCTAAAAGGCCCCGAATCGTAAAAAATCCACTGGACAATCTGGAATCTTTCGTTTGGTGTGCTGATGATGCGTCTGGTGTCCATAGCTGGGTACGTCGCTGTAATAAATGCGATAAACCCGCATGGATGTGCGCAAAGGTATGTCATTAAACATAAAAAATAGGTGGTGCCTGTGTGGCCACTATTTTTTATTTTAACTTAGAAATTGTAAAAATGGCCAAATAAAATTGAAACCACCATAATTATGATGATTTTATTGAACCCCCCACCCTCACATATAATGGATTTGTCCGCAACTGGCTCCGCTTACTTCATGATGAATGGCTACAATTTCGAGAAGAGAATTATCAATGGCGCAGTTTTCCTTCGTTTACAGTATGTTCATGTAGGTATTGTATCTGGAAACAGGATTTACTTTGACACCAACTTTACTTACATGCTCGGCGAGTTCAGTATGGAAGTATGGCCTGACACGCTCAACTACGCTATTTCGGCGGACGAGAACATCAACACGGACTTCATTGACCAACGCAAGAATCTACAAGAGCTTATGACCGAACGACGCACTCAGGAAACACAAGCCATTCTAGAGTCCATCAACTACACGGTATATGACATTTATTCTGATTCAGACGCAGAGACAGACGACGACTTGACCGACTATGAAGACTTTTACGACACGGATGACGACTATGACGAGGGCGCTTTTGTCGGTAACGAAATCCCTGTTTATTAAAAAATAAAAGATGGGTGGAGTCTGCGTGACCCCATTTTTTATTTATAAAAATTGAAACCACGATAATTATATCACTTTATATAGACCCCTTTATAAAATGAATAATGTCATCCATCTTGGCGAGCACGCGGAATTCACCCTTGTTAATCACGTTGTAAACAATCAAGAATACATGGTATTGTATCACAACGAATATATAGCAGGAATGTTTTATACCTTTCAGGGCAGAGAACTTGTGTATTTCGACGAAAACTTGGCCGATATGTTATTTCATGACGCAGCAACCCAATACCCTGATTTCATCAACTACATGACCGTCGACAACAACAACGTGCCGTATGAAGGTATATATGAAGCACGCCTTTTCTGCGCGGAAACTCTATTCCAACTTCAGCTAGAGTTTGACCCGGTCATCGAGTTTTACGAACAGATTGACCATATAGAGATTGACCCTACTTAAAATATATAAAATGAACTTAAAGCGATACATATAGTAATATATGTAAAGCGAGTTCCTATAGCTCAGTTGGTTAGAGCGTCGGTCTTATGAACCGAAGGTCTGCGGTTCGATTCCGCGTAGGAACACACACACTGGTACCAGAGCGGTCAAATGGGGTAGCCTTAAGAGCTACTGGTTAATTCCTTCGTGGGTTCGAATCCCACCCAGTGTATTTTTTTATTTTTTAATTAAATAAAAATTGAAACCTCAATAATTAAGAGTAAATTAAACACAAACCCACCCAGTTATCATTATGACCTTCTCTATCTCTATGCTCGCCCCGATCAAGTACTACGACGCCGACCTCACCCAGCAGGACACCCCGCGGCCCAAGCCCGACGAAGAACCAGAAGAACCACATGTAGAAGACCCAATTGTTAAAAGCAAGGCAGACAAGAGACGGCGCGCAAAAATGGTAAAATTCCCTTATAAACAGCACACTAACGTTTACATCAAACCCGAGTGGATTGTTGCGCCTGGCTACGAGTACCCCGGACCCGCACACATTCCGCACAAGCTCGTCACGGCTGCGCCGGCTCCAAAACTTATCAAGCCTAAACGCGGCGACATCAAAGCATGCGTTGCTCGCTCAAAGGCGGTCTTAAACCGTCCCGACAAGACAGCGTTTGGCAACGAAGATGAACTAGGCAAAAAAACACACCCGCGCCGTAACCGCCCCACATGGGCCAATCTCGGACTCGTTCCTCCAGGCAACTACTACCCGACAGGGCGCATTGACTTCTGGCCGCGCGGCGAACCAAGCAAACCATTCCGCATGTCGTTCATTGACGCGGTCAACACTTGGTAAAAAATAAAAAATAAAACATAGGGAGGGTCTGTGTGACCACTATTTTTTATTTAATATAGTATATGAAAACTAGAAAGCATCGAATTAAGAAACAAAACAAAACACAGTATAATACAACTTATGGAGAGATGGAAATAAAAGGAATAGATACTTTATATAATCATTTAATAACAAAATACAATTATAATCCCAATTGTTTTATGGATTTAGGGTCAGGGAAGGGAGCCGTTTGTATTCATATGGCGAAACAACCCGCAATAGAGCATGTACTGGGTATTGAATTGGTGGATGAGCGGCATGAAGAAGCGGTTACATTAAGAGATACATTGAATGAAAAGGATGCCAAAAAGGTTGACCTTATTTTGAGTGATATATTTAAAGTTTCTCTCAAGAAATATAAACCTATGAATGTATTTATTTGGATTAGTAGTTTATGCTTCCCTCAAGAAGTAGTTAATAACATATTTAAAAAATTAAAGAGAGAACTAAGACCAGGGACCATTGTCTGTAGCTCTAAAACAATTACTAATAATATAGGCACTGTGTTGGAAACAATTACTTTGCCGCAGTCATGGAATGCGAGCCATCAGGCTACTATTTATAAATTATAAAATAAAAATTGAAACCAAAATAAGGATATATAAAACCATCATATACAGCACTATCATCCCTATCATCTCTATAATCAATATGGCTTCTACCGCATCAACTCTTTTCATCGGCTACGCTCGCTCAACCTGTACTACGGAACAGGTCAAGGAAGTATTCAATAGCGTATTGGACGAAGACATAGTATTCAAGGTGGATGAACTCATCAAGACTGACACCAACGGCTACAAATATAAACATTTCTTCATCCACTTCTCGCACACAAATCAACGACTCGAACAAATGAATACAAGCATAAGTAAAGACGGGTACGTCGAAACTTATTTCAAGGATTATGACAAGAAACTCGGAAAAAAAGTTGACCGCTTCTGGAAAGTGTTCAATTACACGCCTAAACCGGTGAAGATTGACACCGTCAACCCGGTTGAATGTTACGTAACGACTAAAGACAAAGACATCCTTATCGCGCCAATCGTCGAAGAGGTCGTAATCGAGTTTGAAAGCGACGTTTAAATACGAGGTTGAATTTTACTAACAGTATTAGCCCTCACAAAAAAAACATAAAAAATTGGGGAGTGTCTGAGTGACCACCATTTTTTATTTATCACCACTTTTTATTTTATCATTTCATTTAAAAATTGAAACCACTAAATTAGAATACATATATAATACCTGCTGCCACCATGCGTCAATTGTTTTTCAGTTTTCTTGTGACGTGTCTCTTTCTTATTTATGCGAGGTTTATAATGAAACAAACGATGGTCGTTCATTCAACCACTTATGTAACGCCACAACATGATGAAAATGGAACGCACTTTATAAGAAGAATTACAATTGCCAACGCAATCACGTTTAAAAGTTTACACAAGAAGGCTCATCATTGGGCGATACATTAAATGCGATTTTAAATATTTTAAACTATTTTTTTTATTAAAATAAAAATTGAAACCACAATAACTATATATAAAACAATCACACCAGCAATCATCTCCATCTCTACTACTATCAAATGGCATCATCTCTTTTCATCGGCTACGCTCGCACTACATGCTCTATCGCGCAAGTCAAGGAAGTATTCAACAACGTTCTAGATGACGACATAGTTTCCAGTGTTGATGAACACATTAAACCCGGCAAAGATGGATTTGATTACAAAATTTTCTTCGTTCATTTTTCCCACACCAATCATCGGCTCGAACAAATGAAGACCAGCATCAGTAAGGACGGGCATGTCGAAACTAATTACACTGAATATGACAAAAAACTTGGCAAAAAAGTCAACCGCTTCTGGAAGGTATTCCCTTATATCCCTACACCCAAACACATTGACACCATCAAGGCGAGCGAATGTTATGTAACGACCAAAGACAAGGACATTCTCATTGCGCCGCCTAAACGCATAGAATCACTTGAGCTTGACTTGACCGCAGCAGCAGCGGAGCTTGAAGAAGGCGAGGTCTCACCCTAAACACTAACACTACAAAAAAATGAGGTTGAATTCTAGTAAAACTATTAGCCCTCAAAAATAAAAAATAGAAAGAGCCTGAGTGGCCACTATTTTTTATTTATAAAATTGAAACCACTATAACCATATATAAAACAATCACACCGGCACTACTACATCATGGACTTTGTAATCGCTCTGCATTTCGAAAAATGGAATGGAACTATACTAACCACCTATTTTGGAAAAATCAAGGGTATACGCCAATCTGGCAATCATTTGCGCAAAAACGAAAACATAATCCACATTCAAACCGACGCAATAGAACCGTACATAAAATTATCTGCGCTCGGTCATCAATGCGCTTATCACAGCGAAGACCACTTCCGTCGTTCGATTGAGGTGCCCCAACAATAAAGCAGCTGAGGTCTCACATAAAAAATAGAAGCCTGAGTGGCCACTATTTTTTATATCTCTCTAACAAATAAAGAATGACCCTTTTTTAAAAAGGTATTATAATTACAATTATGTATATCTTCGCCACATAATAAAATGATTTCATTTGGTTTATATATTTGGCAAATCAAATCGTAATGCGGCATACCTCTATGATACGAGCCATAAATAACTATATCATAATACTTATTTTTTATATTTTCAAGTATAGTCGCATCCAATGCGTCATTATGTAATGATGGGTCTAATAAGTTTGTATATGTAATACCCTTACCATATAAGCGCGAACAATTAAGGTTTGTTTTATATATATGCGGTACTTTTGGATAATCATGACATTTATCACCCATTAATTCTTTGAACCCATTCAGGGTTAGACACCTTAAATAGTCTGGGCTTGTATCTCCCGATAAATATAAAATGTTCGATGCGTCTGTAAAATGTGTTTTTTGTAATATATATTCCGCCATTTTTTCGGTAGTTAAATGCGATCGGGTATAGTCCATTATTTTTTTTTGTAAGATACTGTATTCATTTTTGTCCTCTTCGGTAAGTTCATTCACATGTTTGTTTTTTAATTTATTATATAGATCATTGCCTTCCATTAGCAGGTCTTTGGGTAACAAAAACATTGTGTATTTTGGGCATTTTTCAATTTCTATGAAATAAGGAATACATCCATTGGCTATAATTTCATAGTGCCTCATACAATCCCAGCCTGCCTTCTTTTTTGTTATCGCAAAATAGGATGTTTTATATTCATTATAGTAATCTTCTTCCGTATTATAAATATAAGTTTTCATATCGCCTGGTATTAAATTCGATACCATTTTTGTCTTTACCGTACCACCGCATATTTTTTCATTGGGAATGCTAAATGTAATTGGATGTAACATATATTATCTTTATAATTAAAATTGAAACCTCTATATTTAAATATATAAAATACACACATGACATGGCGCCCGTATACATCTGCTACGCTCGCGCTAATTGGAGCGTTATTATGATTACGAGTATGTTTAATAAGGCATTCGATGATGACATCGTCGAAGTGGTTGACGAACGAATTATTGTGGACGAAAGCGGTTTCATGTATAAAATGTTTATCATCGTCTTCTCTCATACAAACGAATTGTTTCAAGAAATGGTTTTATCTATGAAGGCAATAGAAGGTAAGGTATTCAATCCTCTAATGAAGCTACGGATAGAAAATGTTCTCAAGTATACCCGAGTCCAGTCCTATTGGGATATTTCTATGGCGAAAATTATCATCAGGGTTGAGGAAGAAATGGAGCGTATCGGGCGCATCAAGGAAGTAGACAAGCCTATATTTGCCGAAGTTGAATATATTGATTATTGAATAATTTACTGAGAGACACGAATATTTTTATTAAAATTGAAACCTCTATATTTAAATATGTACAATACACACATGACATGGCGCCGGTATTTATTTGTTACGCTCGCTCTATTTGGAACGCAGTTATGATTACCCATATGTTTAATAAGGAATTTAAAGAAGATCTCGTCGAAGCGATTGATGAGCGATCCTTTGTCGACGAAAGCGGATTCAAATATAAGGTATTTATTGTTGTCTTCTCTCGTACGAATGATTTGTTTCAAGATATGATATTAGCAAATAAGAAGGCAAGAGAACGTCTTGTATTCAATCCTTTAATTGGCGACCGGATCGAAGAATTCCTCAAGTATACCCGACTAGAAGCCTACTGGGATATTAGTCCAGCGAAGATCCGTATCAGACTCGAAGAAGAAATGGAGCGGGTCGAACTCATCAAGGAATTAGATAGGCTTATCTTTGCTGAAGTTGAATATGTTGATTAAAAATAAAAATGAGAGAAGTGCCTGAATATTTTTTATCTCTCGAATAAAAAATATTAATTATATTGAGAAAATTATTTAACACCGACATATAGTCAGCAAGCTAGGGGTGCGACTTGTTTTATAATTTCCGCATTTTTTGCAGAAACATGATTGAAATTGTACGCATGTCGGGTCTGCTTCTATCCAAAATACATGGTCGCCTGTAAATATATCGTAGGGGCGTTCCTTGCCTGACCATTCTGTATTCTTGATGAGATTCGTAATAACATTTTTCTTTTGTTTGGTGCCGGATTGGACGAAATCCATAAAGGTGTAGTCCTTGATTGAGCGAATCATTTCGTCGGGCAGAGGCAGCCCCTGGAGAATCAATTGTCGGTGAAGAGAAGCCATTGTGTGTGAGTTGTGATACATTTATTAGTCTTATAATTGGTTTCAATTTTCAAATAAAATAAAAAATATTGATTATATTGGGATAAGTTATTAACACCGGCAAAGTATTTTACGGTTTTCGGGGCGCGTGTTGAACGCCCAATAATTTCCGCATTTCTTACAAAACCTACTCTGGAATTGCGGGCACTTGTCGTCTTCGTCCATCCAAAACAATAGTTTATCTTCGGCTTCAGCTTCTGGCATGGTTCTTCCACAATACTTCATATTGCCGATTTGGAACACGAGGGATTCCTTGTTTTGTTTTGCGTTGGTATCCATGTCGGCAGTTTGTTTGATAGGTTTATTGTCATTATTGTTTGTTTCAATTTTAAAATTGAAGATAAATATATCGTAATAGTTTTATTACAAAATGGAGACTATTACTATTAACGAATGCTTGTTTAATGTGGTGGTAGAGCGCGACCAGTCTCTCGTTTCTCATCCGGTTCATTTCCTTTATTATAAGGATCAGCGCGTCGGTTTATATGTTGTGACCGGAGACATGGACTCTATTTATTTTGACTCGGTCACGATGTTTGAGCTGTTCGGGCAGGAGTTCAACAAAGACAACTTCCCTGTTGGCATCACATTCGGGCGGTTCGATAAGACGGGGCTCACCTTGGACCAATACAATAAACGGCAGAATGAAACGAACCTTCTGTTGACAAGGGGGCATGATATCTTTCAAGAGTTTTTGTGTAAGGATTATTATAGAAAGAATAATATTAAATAGAGAAATTTTGATGTAAATATGATATCATTTTTTATCACTCATTTGTCGATTTTATCACTCATTTCTTGTTGCCTATAAAATTGAACATTCGAATACATAGTATAGGATACGCACCAACCACATACATCTACGATGGATACTAATTACAC
>Ga0114969_10002833_pt1 | contig 14133 bp, 17 predicted proteins | sample M_130807_MF_Meta_FD_87316 | JGI IMG/M metagenome (GOLD analysis project Ga0114969, IMG submission 87316) | Freshwater microbial communities from Lake Montjoie, Canada to study carbon cycling - M_130807_MF_MetaG | ecosystem: Environmental > Aquatic > Freshwater > Lake | place: Lake Montjoie...
CGCCCCTGCACCGGGCCTGGCATGCGATAAAGTAAACGCCTGCCCCTGGGGAGGAGACGGCATGTCGGAGGAAGCATCCGTAGGGAAAAGCGCGGCTCCGCTGCCCTTTGCGGCGCCATGCCGCCCGCTTGCCGCGGGTGCGCCGCTGCGCTGGGTCGGACAGGGTTGGCAGGACTTCCGGCGTGCTCCGCGGCAGAGCCTGGTGTACGGCGCGGCGATCGTGGCGCTGTCCTGGCTCGTGACCGGAATCGGCCTGAAACTCGGCAGTTACTGGGCGGCGCTGGTGCTGCTGTCCGGGTTCGTGTTCGTCGCACCGGTGCTTGCCATCGGCCTGTATTCCATCAGCCGCCAGCTCGAGCTCGGGCAGGCGCCCAGCCTTGCGTGCTGCTCGGCTGAGGTCCGCAAGGCCCTCGGTACCGCCATGGTGTTCGCGCTCGCGCTGCTGGTGTTGTTCCTCGTCTGGGCACGCGCGGGATCGATGGTGCACGTGTTCTTCCCCGTCCGCTCCAACCCGGACTGGGGCCAGCTCGCCGGGTTCCTGGCGATCGGCACGGCGGTCGGCTCGATCTTCGCGCTGCTCACCTTCATGTTCAGCGCCTTTTCACTGCCGATGATCTGCGACCGGGAGGTCGATGCGATCACGGCGATCGTCAGCAGCGTGAACGCGGTGCTGCGCAACAAGCCGGCGATGGCGGTGTGGGCGGCGCTGATCGTTGCGCTGACGGCGCTCGGCTTTGCAACGGCCCTGCTGGGCCTGGCCGTAGGGATTCCGGTGCTCGGGTACGCCACCTGGCACGCCTACCGGGAAACAATCGACGCCGGCGCCTGGCCACCGCACGTGGCGGGGTGAGGCACGCCGCGCAGGCAGCGTCTCGCGCAGTTCTCAGCGAGTATCGCGGTTGAGTTTTTCGAGGCCGAGTTCCGCGCGCAGGTCCGCAGTCCCTTGGGCCTTGAACTCCTCCAGCGGAATGCCGCTCCCGTCGGCAAGCTTCACCACGGCGTTGAACGACGCGACCGTTGCCGCCGCATCGACGAGTGCGGCGGGACCCATCGCGGCATACAGCGCATTGCGCACCTGAGTGCGCCGATCCTCGTCACCGCCCAGCATCGCCTCGCCGAATTCGACCAGCAGCGCGCCGTGCGGCACGCCGACCTGGCTGCCATCCCCTTCGAGCGCCGCCTCCATGTGCGCCGCCTCGCCTGCGTGTTGGCTGCTCGCACGGAGCAGCGCCGTATGGCTGACCGTTCAGTAATAACACCCGTTCAACGCTGAGACCCGACCCGCGAGCAACTCCATCTGGATGTGCGAAAGCGCGCGGAATTCCTGCGTGAAATCGCGGATCTCGTGGTCCTTGAGGTAGAGCTCCACGTCGAGGTCGAAGAAGTTCAGCACTTCCTGTGGAACGAGGCTCAGCGCCCGGTGGATGTTCTTCACGCCGTGGATCCGGTAGGGGTCCGGGTCGCCGGGACTGAGGTCCTCGGGCGCTACGGTGCTGACCCAGGCGAGGTCGCGCTTTGCGCCGGCGGGGCGATGGCGGGTGGGCGTGCCGGGTCGGGGGGCGGGTAGCGCACGCTGCGGGAAGCCGAGCGACAGGTCGAAGGTGTCGAGCGCAGTGATGAGCGCGACGACGCCGATCGCTTCCACGTACTGCTCTTCGGTGACGCCGGCGTCCAGCATCGACTGCAGCCATTTCTTCGTGAGGCGTCCCGCGTCGGTGGTCAGGCGATGGACGATCTCCACCACGGCTGCCGGCAGGGTGCCGGGCCCATCGTGCCGGCCGTTCTCGGCGTAGGGCGAAAGTGCCGCCTTGCGTCGCTGGCACAGGCTGCACGCGTGCGCAGCGCGCGCCTCGGCGGCAAGTGCGAGGCGTTGCTCGCCGGTCCACCAGGTCCCGGCCGAGGCGAGCCTCTCCCAGCCCAAGCCGCACTCACGCCGCAGGCCTTCGCGAATCTCCAGTGCGGCAGGATCAAACAGCAGCGCTTGCCCCATCTAAACTCTCCCTTCGAGGTATTTGCTGCGGGAAGCTTATCCCAGGACCACCACGCGGTGCCTGCTAGGCGGGACCGGGGACGGCATCGGCCAGCAACAGCCGTTCCAGGCTCTGCTCGCGGATGCCGTAGAAGTCCTTGATTTGGCGGATCTGGTCCCGCGCGGCCTGCGTGTCCGAGGGCTGTGTGCGTTTCACCGCCAGGATCATCTTGTTCTTGCTCGTGTGCTCGAGCGACACGAACTCGAAGATCTTCGACTCATAGCCTTCCGAATCGAGCAGCAGCGAACGCAGGCCGTCGGTGACCATCTCGGCCTCCTGTCCCATGTGGATGCCGTGCTGCAGGAGCGGCTTGAGGAGCGGCGGCATGTGCATCTGCGGCCGGACCTCCTTGTGGCAGCAGGGGGCGCACATCACGATGCCGGCACCGGCGCGGATCCCCCCGTGGATGGCGTAATCGGTGGCCGTGTCGCAGGCGTGCAGCGCGATCATGATGTCGATGGGTTGGCCGGCACGGCTGCGGATGTCGCCCTTCTCGAACGACAGCCCTTCGATGCCGAGCCGGGCGACCGCCGCGTTGCAGTACTGCACGAGGTCTTCGCGCAGTTCAACGCCGGTGACCGTGGCTTCGATGCCGAGCGTGTTGGCGAGGTAGTCGTGCACGGCAAAGGTGAGGTAGCCCTTGCCGCTGCCGAAATCGACCACCCGCACCGGCTTCTTGCCTTTCAGGCCGGACGCGGCGAACGCATGGTCGAGCACTTCGAGGAACTTGTTGATCTGCTTCCACTTGCGCGCCATCGCCGGGATCAGGCGGTGGCTTGTGTCGGTGATGCCGAGCGCGGTAAGGAACGGGCGCTCCAGGTCGAGGAAGCGCTGCTTCTCGCGATCGTGCTCCTCGGCGGACGCGGCGACGATCTCTGCGCGCCCGACCCGCAGGCTGGTCTTGCCCTTGCGGCTGACCGCGAGCTGGATGTCCTGCGTGGCGGTGAGCAGGTGCGCGTTCTCGAAAGAGGTGCCGAGCTCCTCCCCTACGGCCACGATGGCCTCGGCGACGGGGATGTTCTTGGTGACATCCTTGGTCTTGTAGCGGTAGGTGAAGGACAGGCACGGCTCGCCGCGCACCGTGAGGCGCCGCGCGATCACACGCAACAGTTCCGGCTCGGGACCGCGATATTTGGCGAGCACCAGCTTGACCAATGCGTCCGCGTCGATCGATTTCGCCAGCAGGGTGATGAACTGCGCGCGCTGGGCGTCAGGGGGGCGGGCGGGAGAGGGGGCGACAGGCATGATTCATCGTATCCGAATTCCGGGCACGCGAAGGATTGGATTCCTTTGCTTGCGGGAACAAATATACTGGCGAAAAGGGAGGCGAATGGACATGCGGGCAGACGCACGGACCGAAATCGAAAAGGACTGGATCACACGGGCGCGCGGTTTGCGACCGCGGATTGATGCGTCAGCACGGGCGATTGACGCGACCTGCACCCTGCCGGAAGACCTCCTCGACGCACTGCATGCCGCCAGGATGTTCCGCATGTTCCTGCCGCACACCTTCGGCGGCGCGGAACTGGAGCCCGCGACATTCTTCCAGGTGATCTGCGAGATCGCCGCAGGCGATGCCAGCACCGGGTGGACGGTTGCGCAGAGTTCGGGCTGCTCGATGTCGGCCGCGTACATGGTCCCAGAGGCCGCGCAGAAAGTGTTTGGCGATGCGCGGGCCGTGGTCGCGTGGGGCTATTCGATGGGCCCGCAATGCCGGGCTATTCCCGTAGAGGGGGGCTGGAAAGTCAGCGGCACCTGGGGCTTTGGCAGCGGAAACCGGCATGCCACCTGGCTGGGCGCGCACTGCCACCAGGCGGATGCGGGCGGCACGCTGCTCAAGCATCCCGACGGCCGCCCGCGGGAGCGCACCATGCTGATTCCCCGGTCGCAAGTGAACATCCACGAAGGGACCTGGGACGTGGTCGGGTTGCGTGGCACGGGCAGCGATACCTATTCGGTGGCCGACCTGTTCGTCCCGGCGGAGTTTTCCGCTATTGCGCGGGCCACGGCGAGCGACCAGCACCTGCCGGCCGACGTGGTTCCCCAGCCTGAACCGGAGCGGCGCGAGAAGGGCCTGCTGTACCGCTTTTCCCCGATGAACGTCTACCAGAGCGGGTTTTCCGCCGTGGCGCTGGGCGTGGCGCGCGCCACGCTCGATGCCTTCATTGCACTGGCGGCCAAGAAAACGCCGTCCGGTTCGGGGAAGTCGCTGCGCGACGACAACTGGATCCAGGCCCGCATCGCGCAGTCGGAAGCGCGCCTCGGGGCCTCCCGCGCTTGGATCCTGGAGATATTGCGGACGATGTGGGACGAATGCTGCGCCACCGGTTACCCGGGGTTCGAATCGCGCGTGAAGCTGCGCCTCGCCTCAACCCATGCAATCCACGAGGCCCGCGAGGTGGTGCATGCGTGCTATGCCGACGCCGGTGCGACGGCGATTTTTGCCGGCAATCCTTTCGAGCAGCGCCTGCGCGACATCAACGCGGTGTCGCAGCAGATCCAGGGCAACTTCGCGCACTACCAGACCGTGGGCCAGCATTACCTCGGCATGCAGCCGGGCCTGCGCTTCATCTAGGGCGTGCCGAGCGCTGTTCCGCCTCATGGCGCAGAGCCGAATCGAACATTCACAAGCCGTCAATTCCAAGCGGGTGCATCAGCGCAATGCCAGCCAGATCTCGTTCCGCCGCATGAACCACGGCGTGAAGGGCGCGTTGTAGCGTGCCAGCACGGGCTCGCCTCGCGTGGCCACGCCCGCTGCTTGCAGGGCCGCTTTCAACTCGCCCAGGTGCTCGAGGTAGTTGGCCTGCGACCAGGTGCCCGAGTAGCGAATGACCGCCCACGTGCCGGCGGGCACCTCGCGCAGTTGCACGCGCGGGTCGATCGGCTCGGGCGCCGTCGCGAGCGTCACCTCCTTGGGCAGCACGAACTGCACCAGCATGCCGCCCGCTACGGCACTCTGGGTCACGGGCGCGGTCATGTCCATGCGCATTGGCGCGGCGGTCTGCGTCACCGGCGCTGTCATCGCGAACTTCTTCTCGCCCTTGTTCTTGCCGAAGATGTAGCCGGCCAGGATGGGGAAGGCCTGGTTGCCTGCGTCTTCGGCCGTAGCGTCCAGCACGACCTCGGCCACGACGTAGGGCGTGTATCGGCGCACCTCCACGTTGTCGAACTTCCTGAGGACCTCGTAGTTGGGTTCTTCGATCGCGTGGCTGAACAAGGGCATGGCGGCGAGTGCGAGAAGGAGCAGGAAGCGGGCCGCCACGCGGCCCGGTGCCTCGGAGCTATACATAATAAAGTCCTCGATTAAGTCCCGTACCGCCGGCGTTTAGCATCAACCCAGAGCAGAACGCGACCGGAGGCGGGGCGTTTTTTCTGAGCGGATACCGCCGTGCCAAGTCAATCGGCCCTGATATCGCGCAACTCCAACCTGAACGCACCTGATTGCTTGTCCGAAATCAGTACGCCAAAGTACTGTACATCGACTAACCGCACGACCGGCGCCGCAACTGCGCGGCCGCGGAAAACAGGGGCGAAATCGGCCGGGAAAAAACGCAGCGTTTGCCATTCGCGCGGCGCGACGAACGCAGCCTGGTATTGCGCCGTGCTGGTGCTGTCGTCAAACTTGAGGATCAACTTGTAGCGTTGCCCATCGCCGCGTACTGTCACCAGCAGTCCCGCAGACTCTACAGGAAACCTGACCGGTCCCCGGAAGGACGCGAAGCCGCCGTTGTTCTCGAGCGACACCTCCCCTTCGAATCGCACACCCGCGCCCGTTTGGCTGAGCTTGGAAGTTGATACGCCACCCATGACAGCGTCGTTGACGACCCTGTACTCGCGCACGACTTCCGGACGGGAAAAATCGAGCAACGGCGGGCCGGCATGTGCGGATGGCATAAAGGTCAAGGTCGCTGCAAGGGCAAGCGCGCGAATCGCGGCAGGATACGCCGCTTCATGACTACAGGGAACTCTCGACCAGGAGGATGCAAGCGATTGGATCATGCTGGCTTGTCCGCGCCGGGCCGCCGCCGGTTGTAGGATTCAACCAGCTTCTCACCCAGCGGGCTGATTGGCGCTTGAAAGCCGCGTATTGCTGTCAGGCGCTTCTCGGCAGTTGCCAGCATCCATTTGGCATAGCCCTTGCGTCGATGCGGTGCGCTGACGAACACGTACTCGATCTCGCCTGATTCGTCATAACGGCAGTATCCGATCGTTGTGTTGGTGTCGGTAATGGTGATGATGCCCGGCGTGTGGTTGACTCGCATCACTGGGCAAGCGTCGTAAGCCAGAAAAGGTTCAGGAGCCCGGTGACGAACCTGCCGAGGGTCGCAAGGCCGACGAAGGGGATGAGTCCACCGAGACCGAATGCGAGTACCGGAGCAGGCGCAGCGAGAATCGAGGCCGGGGCAGTTCTCACGGGTTCGCTTCCGGCGCAGGCAATTCGATACCCTCTGCGATCGCCACGCGCTCCAGAGCCTGTTCCATGATGGATCGCGCCAACCCGGCAGCGCGCTGCAGTTCGAGGTGTAGCACCACATCGGAAGGGCTGCGGCTCGCGCATTCAGCGCTGTAGCGCTCGAACCCCCCCAAGTCCAGCACCAAATCGACAATGTGCTTAGGGCACTCGCACTCGATGGTGCGGGATGCGCTGGAAAGTTCGGCGAGGAATTGCTCTTCGAACTTGGGCGGCTGCGGCTGGGCGGCCTCGAGCAAGCGCAGATATTCTCTGGCGTCGAGACGAGGTTGACGCAGGAGACCGAGGCAGATGGCCTCGATCTCCGCGGGATCCATTGTTGCCCGCGCCACCGCGTGCCCGGCCATGCGCATGCGCCTGACCATGGCGCTGGGCGCGAAGCGATACAGGACGATCGCGCTTTCCGCGCCGCATGCGGCCTTGATCGATGTCACGCGCCCCACATCGACATCGCTCATGTTGGGCAGATCGATGATCGCGATGTCCGCGCGGACGTCCTTCAGGGCGGCAACAGCCTTTGCCAGATCGGCGCAGTGACCCGTGACTTTGAGGGCGCCACCTGAAAGCGCCTTGATGAATTGCTCGCCGACCATCAGGGGCCCGACCAACGCGACCCTGGTCTGGCTCCGTTCCTCGGGGTCTGCCCGGGCGGGGCGAGTGTCATGCAGTGACCACGTTGCGGCCTGCATGCCCAGGAGCTGGTCGGTGCCGAGCGAGGCGATGTTGCCGATCGGATGGCCCATGTCCACCAGCTGCTTGATTGTCGCCAGCCGCCGAATGTCCGCCAGCGAGTAGAGCCGTTGCCGCCCTTCGCTCAGCCGTGGGCCGATCACCGCATAGCGGCGCTCCCAGATTCGCAAGGTGTTGACAGGCACTCCGGAGAGTCGCGCGGCAACCCCGCTTCGATATACGCCTGCGGTCTGGCTTTGATCGCTCGTGAGGCTCGCTTTCATGATGGGTCCTGAGGGGGGGATTTTCTGCTTTAGCGGCTGCTTGTTGCGATTCTAGTCTAAATGAAACGGTATTGAAACGATATTGTTTAATAAAATAGATACAAATTCGAACAATTGCGTGTAATCTTGCTCTCGATAGTGCACGGTTTTGATCCTAATCAAGGCCGATAAGGCAGTACTGGCCGGGGATGTTCTTTCCCGGACGTCCTCTTCCGTCTGACAACTGACAACTTAAAACTTAAAGGTCAAAACAATGAACAAATCGAGGAGATCCATTCTCGCTTTCGTGCCCGCTGCCGGCGTCGCGCTTCTGGCGGGAAGAGCCGCCATTGCGCAGCCCGCCCGTGTCGAGGAGAAGGACGCCGTTGCAGTCGCGCTGGGTTACAAGCATGACGCTGCGGCGGTCGACACGAAGAAGCATGCGCAGTACGTGAAGGGCAGCGTCTGCGCCAATTGCACGCTCTACGCAGGCAAGCCCTCCGACCCGTGGGCCCCGTGCGGCGCACTTGGCGGCAAGCAAGTCAACGCGAAGGGCTGGTGCGTGGCCTACGTAAAGAAAGCTTGAACACGCAACCCAAAAGGGCGACAAACCGCCCGGGAAAGCTGCGCCGCTCGATTGGCGCAGTTTCCTTCGCGGTTGCGCTGATTTTCATCGCCTGGCTCCTGCTGGGAATACTGGACGTGGTTCCCCTGGTGCTGCAGTTGCCTGGTGAATCCACGGTGAGATCCCATGCCGGTGCGGCCGTCCTGCTCTTGATGATTGCAGCATGGGGCTACTGGGAAACCTAAAAAATGAAAGGAAAGAAACCATGATCAAGATGTCCGACGCATGCATCCTGCTATCAGTGATGCTGTCTTTCGCGATCTCCGCGTATCTCTGGTTCAACGGCCAGAAGGAAGAAGGTCTTTTCACCGCAACATGGGTGCCCTCGATCCTGGGTTTCGGCATCTATTTGAAGCTGCTTTTCTTGCAAGGACAGACAAATGAGTGACTCGACCATTCTCTATGCGGGGATCGTTTGTTTTTCCCTGATCATTATGGGATTCGTGCTTACAGCGCGCGAATTCCGCAAGATCGCGCAGACCGGCAACTCGGGCAAACGCCAGCCGCAGGTCGCCTACAGAACGTGAGTGGGAAATCGCCGCTGGCGTCCGTTCCGGCGGGGCACCCGCCCAGGCAGCTCCAAATGGCTCTACCCCTCCGCCACCGCGAATCTCCGATCAGGCCGCGCAACCCAGGATTTCGCGGCAACAAGGCTGCGAGTGGCTGAGTTGCGCTCCTTGATCGTCGTGCTGGGAGACCAGCTCGATCTCGATGCGGCGGCCTTCGACGGTTTCGATGCGGCCGCCGACGCCGTGTGGATGGCCGAGGTGGCTGAAGAGTCGACGCATGTGTGGTCGAGCAAACCGCGCTCAGTGATGTTCCTGGCGGCGATGCGCCACTTTGCGCTCGCCCTGCGAGCTGCTGGCCGCCCGCTGCATTACACCCGCCTGGATGCGTCAGGCAATGGCGGCAGTCTTGGTGCGCAGTTGCAGGCCGATATCCTGCGCCTAAAGCCGGCCCGCCTTGTGATGACCGCCCCGGGCGACTGGCGTGTGCTGAATGCAATCAAGGCCGTGGCCGAGCCCCTCAAAATGCCACTGGACATCCGCGAGGACCGTCACTTTTTTTGCAGCATTCGCGAGTTCGCCGCGCATGCCAAGGGCCGCAAATCCCTGCGCATGGAGTATTTCTACCGGGAGCAGCGCAGGCGTCACCGAGTCCTGATGCAAAGCGATGAGCCGGCAGGCGGCCAGTGGAACTTCGATGCCGACAACCGTGAGCCCTTCGCCGCGGCCGGTCCGGGCATCGTGCCGCCGCGCACGACCTTCGAGCCCGACGCCGTCACGCGTGAGGTGATCGCACTCGTCAACAACCGCTTCGCCAGACACCCCGGCCGGCTGGACGGCTTTGCCTGGCCCGTTACGCGCTCGCAGGCGCTGCAGTCCTTGCAGGCTTTCATCGAGGAGCGCCTGCCGCTGTTCGGCCGCTACCAGGACGCGATGTGGCCGGGCGACCCGTGGCTGTATCACGCCCACCTTTCGGCAGCGCTGAACCTGAAGCTGCTTAACCCGCGCGAGGTGGTCGCTGCGGCTGAAGCGGCGCACCACGACGGGCATGCGCCACTGGCCAGCGTCGAGGGCTTCATTCGCCAGATCCTCGGATGGAGAGAGTACGTGCGCGGCATCTACTGGACTCAGATGCCGGAGTATCTGGAACGCAACGCGCTCGATGCCCGGCAGGATCTGCCCGAGTGGTACTGGACTGGCGCCACGGACATGGCCTGCCTGCGCGACGCGCTGGCGCAGACGTTAACGCACGGCTACGCCAACCACATCCAGCGCTTGATGGTCACCGGCCTGTATGCGTTGATGCTGGGCGTGGCCCCGAAGCAGGTGCACGGCTGGTATCTGGCGGTGTACGTCGATGCGGTGGAATGGGTCGAACTGCCCAACACCCTGGGCATGAGCCAGTACGCCGACGGCGGCGTGATGGGCAGCAAGCCCTATATCGCCACCGGCAAGTACATCCAGCGCATGAGCCCGCACTGCAAGGGCTGTCGTTACGACCCCGCGCAGCGCAGCGGCGAGAGCGCGTGCCCGTTCACCACCCTGTACTGGGACTTCCTGATGCGCCATGAAGCTGTGCTGGCCAGGAACCCGCGCATGGCCCTGCAGGTGAAGAACGTGGCGCGCCTGACCGAGGTGCAAAAGCAGGCGGTGAACGACCGCGCAGCGGCGATCCGCCGTGGCCAGGTTGGGGCCGCGCATGGATGAGATCATCGCGCCGGCGCTGTTCCCGCCGGTCGATCGGCGCTGCGGCTCATTCTCGCAATGGTGGGCTCACGCCTCACTCGCCCTCGACTCGGCCGCGAACCTGCTGGCCGTCAACGAGGTGCCAGCATGGTGACTGAACCCGTCAGGGAATCGCCGCCGCTGACCGTGCTGTACGACGGCGCGTGCCCGTTGTGCCGCCGCGAGATCGGTGTCTACCGCGGCCTGCGGCCGAACACTCCGGTGTGTTTTGCCGATGTCAGCGACGCCGCGTTGCCGCTGCCGCCCGGCACAACGCGTGAGCAACTGCTGGCGCGCTTTCACGTGCGCGGCCGCGACGGTGAATTGCTCAGTGGCGCAGAGGCCTTCCTGGCACTGTGGGCCGTGCTGCCCGGCTGGCGCTGGCTGGCGCTGGCCGGCCGCTTGCCTGGTGCGGCCTGGACGATGGAGCGCACCTACAGACTCTTCCTGCGTTGGCGGCCGATTCTGCAGCGATGGGCGTTTCGTCTGGACCAGCCCCGCCTGGGGCAGCGTGGCCCGGACCGACCGAGTCCTCGCGACAACGCACCCAGTTGATCCCATCCACTTGACCTCAGGAATTCTCGACATGACTAAGATCGCCCTCATCACCGGCGCCAGCGGCGGCATCGGACGCGTTCTTGCGCGTCAGTTGCATATGCAAGGCTGCCGCGTTGCCGCGGTGGGGCGAGATGCCGGCCGCCTGGCCGATGTGGAGGCCGCCGTGCGTATCGCCGCCGACACCACCACGCCCGAAGGCGCCACGCTGGCCATGGCCGCCTGTCAGGAAGCGCTCGGAGCGGCACCGACGTTGCTGGCACACTGCGTAGGCAGCACGCTGATCGCGCCGCTGCACCGCACCCGGCTGGAGGCCTATCGCGAGCTGATGCGCGTCAACCTCGACAGCGCGGTGTTCACGCTGCAGGCCTGGATCGCGGCACTGCAGGGCGGACCCGGCGCGGCCGTGTTCGTGAGTTCGGTGGTTGCGCGCATCGGGGTGGCCAATCACGAAGCCATCGCCGCAGCCAAGGGTGGTGTCGAAGCCTTGGTGCGCAGCGCCGCGGCCACCTACGCGGCACAGGGCCTGCGCATCAATGCCGTGGCCCCAGGCATGACCGAGACGCCCATGACGGCCGGCATGCTGAAGATACCTGCCATGCGCGAGGGCGCCGCGCGCCAGTACCCGCTGGGCGGCGTGCAGACGGCCGGCCAGGTGGCCGACGTGATGGCCTGGCTGCTCGGCGACGGCGCGGCCCGCCTGACGGGACAGGTCATTGCGGTGGACGGCGGTTTCACCACCGTGCGGCCGCTAGTGAAATAGCTCTAACTGATGCCATGAGAGACCTTGCATCGGAAAACGTGTCCCTGGCAGAGCGATTCACTTTTGAGAATGGGGAGTGTAGCGCGTTGTGTGGCGGGCCTACTCCGCCTTGATGTTCCCCGCGCGCACGACCTTGCCCCACTTGGCGATTTCGACCTTGAGGTAGTCGGCGAACTGTTGCGGCGTGCCGCCGACCGGCTCGAACGCGAGCGTGTCGAGCTTGTCCCGGAAGTCGGCTTGCTGCAGCGCCTGGTTCACCGACTCGTTCAGCTTTTGCACGATGGCCGGCGGCGTGCCTGCCGGGAAAAGCATGCCGATCCAGGTGTCGTCCTCCACGCCGGGAAAGCCCGCCTCCGCAAAGGTCTGTACGTCGGGCAGGGCCGCGACCCGCTTGGCCGACGACACCGCGATCGGGCGCAGCCTCCCGCCCTTGACGTGCGGGAGCGGCGTGGAGACCGCGCCTGCGCCGACGGGAGGCTCGTTGCCGACCACCGCGGCGATCGCCGGCCCGGCGCCGCGAAAATGGATCGGCGTCATGTCCACCTTGGAGATCACGTTGAAAAGGTTCTCGGCGGTGAGGTGGGGCGTGGTGCCGCTGCCGGGCGAGGCGAAGGCGAGTTTGCGCGTTTTTGCAAGCGCCAGCAGTTCGGCCAGGTTTTTCGCCGGCAGGCTCGGGTGCACGAAGATCAGGTTGGCCTGCTTGCAGATCACCACTGCGGGGAGGAAGTCGCGATCGGGGTTGTAGCCCGGGTCGGCCGACAGGCTGACGTTCACCGCGTAGGCTGAACTCGTGAGCAGGACCGTGTAGCCGTCCGGCGCGGATTTCGCGACTGACGTGGTCCCGATGTTGCCGCCGGCGCCGGCACGGCTTTCGACCACCATGGGCTGGCCCAGGATCTCGTTCAGTTTCTGGCCCACCAGCCGGGCGATGATGTCGGTGGGGCCACCGGATGCGAACGGGATCACGATGCGCACCGGCTTGGACGGCCAGGCTTGCGCGAAGCAGGGTTGCGAAAAGAGTAGTGCGATGCAGCATGCTGAGGCGCATGCAATTATTTTTTTCATGTCTCCTCCATCGGGTCGGGCGACTGAAACAGTAACACGCCTTCTTTGCAGTAAGCTTCCCGCCTTCAGTCGCGGGAGACAAGACAATGAACGACCTGTTTTCGCTCAAGGGGCGCACGGCGCTCGTCACCGGCGGTTCGCGCGGCATCGGCCGCATGATCGCGGCGGGGTTCCTTGCGCAGGGCGCCAGGGTCTATATCTCGTCGCGCAAGGCGACGGTGTGCGACCAGACTGCGAAGGAGCTGGCGAAGCTCGGCGAGTGCATTTCGCTGCCTTTTGACGTGTCCACCCTTGCAGGCGCGCAGGCGCTCGCAAAGGCGTACGGAGAGCATGAGCAGTCGCTCGATATCCTGGTCAACAATGCCGGCGCTGCGTGGCTGGCCGAATTCGACACCTTCCCGGAGCTTGGCTGGGACAAGGTCGTGGACCTGAACCTCAAGGCGCCGTTCTTCCTCACCCAGGCGCTGATCGGGCCTTTGCGCGCGGCGGCGAAAGTGCGTACCGCCAAGGTGATCAATATCGCCTCCATCGACGGAGTCTCGGTCAATCCGCAGGAAACCTATTCGTACGCCGCGAGCAAGGCCGGCCTGATCCACCTCACGCGAAGGATGGCGTTGCAGCTGGCCAAGGACAATATCGCGGTATCCGCCATTGCCCCCGGCGCCTTCCGCTCGGACATGAACACGCTCGCACGCGACCACGCGGACGAAGTTGCCAAGCGCATCCCGGCGGGACGGGTGGGAGAGGACGATGACATGGCGGGGGCGGCCATCTATCTCGCGTCGCGCGCCGGGGACTACGTGGTCGGCGCCACGCTGGTGGTCGATGGCGGCGTGACACACGCCCGCGGGTAGGAATCACCCAACAAGAACAGGGAGGGAACGAATGAAGTCGAAATGGATGCTGGCACTGGCCTTCGGCCTGGCGGTCGCGCCTGCGTGGGCGCAGAAGGGCGGGGTGGTGCGGCTGATCGTGCCGTTTGCCACGGGTGGGCCCACGGACATTGCGGCGCGCGTGGTTGCGCCTTACCTCGGCGAACGCACAGGGCGGCCGTGGGTAGTCGAAAACAAGGTCGGCGCCACCGGCGCCATCGGCACCGAACTGGTGGCCCGTGCCGCACCCGACGGCGCGACGATCCTCTTCGGCACCAGCAGTTCCATGGGATCCTCGCCGGCAATTTCGCCCAAGCTCCCCTACGACGTGATCCGCGACTTCGTCCCCGTGGGCATGGTGGCGACGACGGACAACGTGCTGGTTGTCCATACCACGGTACCTGCCGGCACCCTTCGCGAGTTCATCGCCTACGCCAAGGCGAACCCCGGCAAGATCGCATACGGCACCTCGGGCGTGGGGAGCACCTACCACCTCGGGTCGGAACTGTTCGCCGCGCAGACCGGTACGACGCTCACCCACGTGCCCTACAAGGGCGCCGGGCCGGCCGCGCAAGACCTCGTGGCCGGC
>Ga0114969_10002834_pt1 | contig 14131 bp, 16 predicted proteins | sample M_130807_MF_Meta_FD_87316 | JGI IMG/M metagenome (GOLD analysis project Ga0114969, IMG submission 87316) | Freshwater microbial communities from Lake Montjoie, Canada to study carbon cycling - M_130807_MF_MetaG | ecosystem: Environmental > Aquatic > Freshwater > Lake | place: Lake Montjoie...
TATTTTTTTAAAAAATATTTTTTATTTTTTTTAATATTTAAATAATTATAAAAAATATTTAATATCATATTTATTTTTTTAGTTGTTTTTGATTTTTTTTTTTTCATACCAGAAATAGCACGACCATATAAATTAAAATTTATGTCTTCAAATTCATCACTTAAAAATACACCAGAACTTTCAATTACTTTAAATATTAAATAATCTTTTAATATTTTTTCATCTTTTAAAAAATAAAAATAATTTATATTTCCAACTATTATTTCATTTATTTTTATATTTGGTAATATTAATGACATATATTTATTCAAATCAAAATTTATTTTTTTTGCAAAATCATTATATTTTATTAAAGTATAATATTCATTAATATTTCTTTGATTTTCTAATGATTTTAGTAAATTATTTATTTTATTTTCATATTTTAATATATTTTGTACATCAATATTTATATTATATCGTTTTAATATTTGTCCATATTTATAAAGATATTTTTTATATTCATTATAAATATTAGGATTATTATACATATCTTTATTTATAGATAAAGATATCTGGTCAAAAAATAAAATATTTTTTTTATTATTAAATAAATTTTCTTCTACTTTAATATCAAATAAATGATCTATTCCTATATTTGTTAAATAAGCTAATGTAGTTTCAAGATCATTAGATTTTATAAAATCTATTAAAGGAAATACAATATCAAATTTTTTTTTTGATAATCCTAATTTATAAATATGTTTTAATAATTTATTATTAAATATTATTTTTTTTATTTTTTTCTTATTTTTTTCATGTAATATAGTAAATTCTGTTATTTTTGCTTTACTATCATCTAATTTTATACTTTGTAACCATTTATAATTAACATATGTATAAAAATCATCTTTTAGATTTATTCTCATATAATAAAAATAAAGATATTATTTATTGTACATTTTATTTATTTATTATTTGCAAAAAAATACACGTTAATTCTGTTGCTAAGACAAAGGCCACAGCAGCTACAATTGCATCAGCAATTTCCTATGTAGCTTTTTTTTCAACTTTTTTATGTAATATTGTAAATTCTGATATTTTTGTTTTATTATCATCTAATTTAAAAAAAAAAATTGAAATTTTTTTTTATTGTACATTTTTATTATTTTTTATTGTTGTAAATCATACCTGATGTCAGGTTCTGTTATCATCGTTATGAATGAAGGTATGTCTAATCAAGAACGTATCAAAGTTGATTTTACTCAAATCAATGATATCGAGACATTTAATAAAATGACAGAGTGCGCTATTGCTCAGTACAATGCAAAAGCAGATGCTGCTATTGCAAAGACAACTACAGACAAAGTCGCTGCTAAAAATGCTAAAGTGAGTTCCGACAAAGCGTCAGACATTATGGCCACATCGAAAGCATCATTCACATTCACCCTAAAAGGGACTACCACTGTAGTTACAGCTGCCATTGTCAATTAATAACCTATGTCAATACTACCAAGTACTGTTCATAAAATTCATTTATTGATTATTACTTGAAGTCTGCATTAATTACTTTAGTAAACTTATAAAGTTATCACAAAATACACATCGATATAAAATGTAGATGAATCAGATAAATAAGAATATTTATGATAATTATGATTGTAACAATAGTAACAATAGCGATGATGGCAATATAGATTTAAAATAATAATTTCTTTTATACACTTGATTTTTTTAATATCTTTAAGATCATATAAAAAATTGAAATTTTTTTTTATTATGATAATCATCTATTAAATATTACTTGAACGACAAACTTGCAAACTAAAAAACAAATACACAAATGTCTGGAGGCGTTGGTTCTGGTTCTGGTTCTGGTTCTGGTTCTGGTTCTGGTTCTGGTTGTCGCGTGAACACCTACACCTTGCATCAAATTGCACAGAATCACCACAACCAGCAAATAGCCGCAGATCATACCGCCATGCAGGATGGTGAAGTAGAAGCCTTTGAAACTGTTTAGTAATATATGTTACTGAATAATACAAAATTTTTTTGCTTAAAAAAAAATTGAAATTTTATTATATTGTAAATTTTATTTATTAGTTATTAAAAATTGCATAGACAATACATTTTCTTTTTTGCTTTGTTGTGTTTTTTTGATAGCAATACTGAGAAGTGTGCATAAAAAAGCGTTGCGTATATTTATATTTATATTTATATTTATATTTATATTTGGTGATTTGTATATACGATCAGCAGCAATTGCAAACTATGGGTTCTCTTTCTTCTAAGCTGTTTCACGATAAGCCCTTTCCAGATAATGCTGGGGCCCTGCATGTAATGCGCCCACAAGAGCGTACAACTGCAGCCTACGGACCTAGCAAGATGCCGCACGTGCAGAGACGCAAGACTTTTCCCAGTCGCGACGCCATGGGTCGCATTATTATTGAGGATGGTATGAATCGCCTTTACGCTGGCTGGCCGCCGTCACATGTGGGAATCTTTATCACCCCCATGCGTGCCGACTTCATCTTCAGTACGCTGCTTTATAATACTGAAGATCTCAACACGTATATGAAGAAGCACAATATGTTAGCGTTCTGCTTGATTAGCTCGCACGAGGTTTTGATGCTCATTGACATTCCTTATGAGAAAGCCTGTGAGAAGCAAGCCAATTTAGTTGCTACTGGTAAGAAGCATGCAGAACACGAGGGCATAAAAGCTATGGCACACAATTTAGCTACTGGCCCAAATCGCCTCACAGAAACACAGTTGCAAAAGGTAGTTGTGCGTTTGTGCAACGCATACCGCGAGTTTGGTGTGGGTGCCCTAATCATGCATGAGGATAAGTTTTCTTACTATGTTATGGTACCAAACGAGAAGGACTATGCCATCCACAAAACTATGTATGATAAGAGCGAAATGGAGCTCAGAAAAAATGACAACATTCGCTACACTAGCTCTAAGCGCACACGGTCAGGAAAACAGTTTGACAAGTACAACAACTAGCTCGCTACTGACCTGTAAATAAACAGTAGATACAGCCCTCAAAGAGCTGTATCTACTAATTATTCGTGCGTGTATTTTGCAACGGTTAGCGCATTGAAGATAAAAAAAATTGAATTATTTATTTTTAGTAATTTATTTATAAAAAAAATTTTTATAAATATAAAAAACTATGTCTATTGAACTTAGAACACAACAACTTAAAAGAATAAATTTATACTTAGAAACTTTTGAATCTGAAAATATTATTAAATATAATAAGATACGTTATATTACTGAATTACTATTAGATGAAAATGATATTGATCTATTAAAATGCTTTAGATCACATAATTTTAAAGATACATTTTTAGATTGGTATGTAGTAAATTGTAAAAAAATATATAATAGCAAAAGATTTAATGAAAAACAGTGTATTCCGTCTGATTTAGAGTGGTTACTTAATAATATTTTAATATTACGTAAATATAATAATTGCAATTATAATTTTGAATTAAAACATGAATACACATTTATAGAACCATATTATATTAATAATATTATTGATAATTTAAAAAATCTTAAGTGTATTATTCAGTATAGTCTTTATAGTTTATAAGTAATATTTAATAAACATGAAATCCATTCTTTTTTCTCCCATTTATTATGATTATCTGGTATTGTATTTGATTGTAAAGATTTAATTATACTCATTAAATTATCATTTCCACCTATTAAATTATTATGCCAATATATTTGAGGAAATGTTGGATGATATTTTTTTCTTTCTATTTTATTATCACTTGACTCTATTTTATTATGTTCAATACCGTATTCTTTAAATGTTTGTAAAGCTTTTTGACTATGAGGACAATATTCTAAATAATAAATATTTATCATAATATATTATTAATAAATATATTATTTATTATTTTTAAAAAAATTGAAATTTATATTTGTTGTTATATTTTAATTAATCTGTGACAAAAAATAATAAATGGATATTCAAGAAGAGTATGATAATTTGCAAGAGAATAAATATGAATATGAATATGAATATGATAATTCATACGACAATACAAAAGAGTATAAAAATATATATGATAGCATAAGAGGAGTTACTGATGATCAAATATTATTAAAAAGAATAATATTATACTTAATAAATTTTGAATCAAAAGATATTATTTCATATAATAAGTTGCGTTTTTTTACTGAATTACTATTAAATGAAGAAAATATTAATATTTTTATATGCATTAGTAGCAAATTTGATCCTAATTTTTATCTACATGATAAATTAGATATAAATTTTCGAACACCCGAATTAGATTTTTATTTAAAAAATCGTACAGAGTTATATAAAAATAAAAATTTTAATTTACAGTTTTATATTGACTCTAATTTAGAGTGGTTATATGATAATATTATTGCATTAAACCGTTGGAATAATAATACTGATGAATTATGTGAAGATATTAAGTTCAAAAAACCACCTTACTTTGAGTCTATTATAAAAAATTTTAAAACATCATATAAACATTATCTTAAAAAAATAAAAAAAGAGAATAATAAAATAAATAAAAGAGTAACAATAACTTATAAATAGTATAAATAACAATTAATTTTTTTTATCAATAAAAAATTGAAAATGTAATTATTTAATCATTTTAATATTGTTAAATAATTGAAAACAGTTAAAAAAACAATGTTTAAAGTCTCTAAAAAGTCTGATAATACTGCATCTAGAGATACCAAATTGACTATAACTATACAAGTTATTAATATTATTTATAAGTATTTGGATAATAATATTACAATAAAAATGAGATTAAGCTGTAAAGAAATAAAAAAAGAAATGGACAAAAAATGTATTGCTATCTTTAATACATCTTTTCAGAAATTATATAATATTGGAAAATTAGATAAAAATACTTTTAATACTCTTTCTAATATCACTCAACTTTATTTTAATACTAGTGATAAAGATAGTAATTATATAGGTACAATTGTCAAAGCAAATAAACTAGCAAAATTAATTGCATTATGTCCATTAATAAATGTGATTCATTTAGATGATGTTATGGGACATAATTATCATATTAATACAATTATTATAAATAAACTTTGTAATTGTATTAATTTACAAATGCTTACATTATCATCGAATAATATTAATAGTGATGTATTAGAAGAACTTTGTAATAATATTATTGAATGTAAAAAAATACATACACTTAATATAAGTAATAATGAGTTCGGTACTAATTCTTGTGGATTTGTTAAATTAGCAAATATACTTGAAATTTTAGAATGTTTATCTTCTCTTGATATAAGTATTAATGATTTAGGTGATATAGGATTAGCTGCTATTGCAGCTGCATTACCAAACTGTTTAAAATTGTCTTGTCTCCATCTGAGTAGCATAGGTATAAGTGATATAGGATTTGGAATACTCTCATCTGTACTACCAATGTGTACAGAATTAAAAACTCTTGATATTAGTAACAATGAATTAAGTGATATAGGAATCACAACATTTACAGCTGTATTACCAATGTGTCTAAAATTAAAAACTCTTGATATTAGTGACAATGAATTAGGTGATATAGGAATCACAAAACTTGCAGCTGTGATACTACGGTGTCAAGTTTTATCTTCAATTAAAATAGGTGCTAATAATATAACTAATACTGGATTAAATATATTTGCAAAAGCAATTATTAATTCTAATTTACATTCTCGTTTATCAACTCTTGATATAAGTAAAACTAATATCGGTGAAGGTGGGATATCTATATTAAAAGATTTACTTCCAAAATGTTTAGTTTTGTCTAATCTTAATCTTTCAAAAACTTGTAAAGATATTAGTTTTACAGGATTAAAAAGTCTTGCAAAAACATTTATAGTATGTGAACAATTATCTGATCTTAATATTACATCAAATAATTTTAGTTACAAAGGATTACAAATAATTGCAAGTGTTTTCCCTCTATGTAAATCATTAAAAAAAGTTTATATCACAATTGAAAATGACAATAGTAACCAAATAATTAAAAATGTTTTACCTCTTTGCTACGAGTCACTCGAATTTTATTATTAACGCTATTTTAAGCTTTCTAGTAATTAATAATAAAAAAATTGTAAATTTATTTCTTTAACAAATTTAAGTTCATTTATATTCACAATTTCACAATGAATATAAATACATTTCCTGATTTTCTTAGTACAGTTCCATCAGAAGACTTGACAAGGACTTGGCCAGCTAATAGGACTATTATGTTAAGAATGACATCAAAGCAAATTAAAGATATAATAGATAATAAATATCTTTCAACCGTTATCTATTTAAAATATATAAAACCTGTAGATATAAAGTTTATAATGAATCAACTATCTTCACTTGTTACCACATGTCAAATAACAAGTCTTGATCTACCTGATATTGATATGAAAAAAAGATTTAAAAAGTTTAAAGAAATATTAACTAAATGTAAATTGAATAAGCTCAATTTATATAATAATAATTTAGGTGATGAAGAAATTGAAAGCATTTCTGAAATACTTGTGGAAAACGAACAATGTTCAGTATTACATTTAGCCCATAATAAAATTACAGAGATAGGTTTAAAAAGCCTTTTAAAATTATTGAACAATAAAAATATTAATATTGGACAAAGTATAGATTTAAATCTTTGTAACAATAATATAGGTTATGAATATGAAAGAGTAAAGAGTATTGAATTATGTTCAACTTTATCTAATCTTAATCTTTGTTGTAATAAAATAAGTAATATTGATATTGATAAAATACTGTTACATAATAAAGAGTTAAAATCTCTTGATCTCAGTCAAAATAGGATAAGTACATTTAATTTTAATATAAGTCTTAATAATACATTTATATTAGAAAATCTCAACCTCAGCTATAATCAAATTGATATATTAGGTGCTAGTAGTCTAAGTAAAATACTAGAAAAATGCCATAAACTTTTAACTCTTAATCTTAGTCATAATAATATTTGTACAGAAGGAGCTACATGTATTATTGAAAAGTGTTTATCGCTAACTACTTTATATCTTACAGCAAATATGATTGCTGATGATGGAATAGAAAAACTTACACAATTATTAATAGAAAGAACTTTTCTTACTAAGCTTACTCTAAGTGGTAATAACATTGGAAAAGATATAACTGATAATCTTATTGAAGTACTCGGAGATAGAGTCAAATTAATTTATTAATAAAAAATTGAAATTTTAATTACTTAATGTTTTATACAAGTTAATTGAAAGTGACAATGTTTCTACAACTTATAAATGTTCTAACAAATATTCCTAAAGATGTTTGGCGTAATGTATTGCCTATTGATAGAACAAATATGCTACGACTTGTATCTAAAAATATAAAAAATGATATTGATTTAATACAACCTTTTACTAATATTGAAATGACTTTTAACATTAGCGATTTTAAATATCGTATAACTGCAGAAAAAATAGTAAAAGCTTTGAAGGAAATAATAAAAATAAGTGTCCGCTGTAGTATAAAAAAATTATATCTAGTGCAATGTGATATTAAAAGAGAATCAGCTTTTCAGTATCTTGGAAATGTGATAGAAAAATGTAAATATATAGAAGAACTAAATCTTAGTAATAATTCAATTAATAATCATGGAATAAATATTATTGCAGAAAAGTTAATACATTGTCCTGAAATAAAACAAATAAAACTCGGAGGAAATCATATTACTGATTTTGAAAGTCTGCAAGTCTTAGCTAATTGTAAAAAACTAACTTTAATTGATATTAATAATAATATTTTTGGCGATATCGGAGCAATTAGCTTTGCAAATGTAATTGTAAATTGTGAAAATATATCAAAAATAGTACTTAATAATAATGACATTGGACCAGAAGGCATAAGAAGACTTGCAAAAGTTTTTGAAAATCTTAGATGTCTTGCCAGTATTAATTTAAGTACTAATAGATTAAGTTCAACAGGAGTAACAATTCTTGCAGAACATCTTATAAAATACTCAAAATTATTTAGTTTAGATATCAGTTATAACCATATAGGTGATGGTGGAGCAGAAAATATTGCATATGCATTACCATATTGTAAATCATTAGCTAATCTTGATCTTTGTGGTAATCTAATTAGCGATGATGGAGCAAACTGTTTTAAAAATGTTTTTTCACAATGTTTAGCGTTACGTTATATTAATTTGGACAAAAATAAAATCACGGATGAAGGATCTGACAGTCTTGCTAAAGTGTTATCAGAATGTCCAAATATTATATGCTCGCGTTGTATCTAGTTGTATCTAGTTGTATCTAATTGTATCTAATTATATATAATTGTATTTAATTATATATAATTGTATCTAATTATATCTAATTATATCTAAATAGCTAAAAAAATTGAATTTTGTTTATATTATATATTTATTTATTTTCTAAAATTATTAAAAAATATCATAATGACAACTACTTCTACTGATGACGTTCAAAACGCTATTAAGCTTTTTGCAGACAAGCACGCTGATGCACTTGAAGCTTGTAAGCAGTATATAGCTGCTGAAAAATTTAGTAATCTTGATGCAACTGGCATACATCGTTTGATAGATGCTTATATGACAATTGCATCTACTGATGATGTTAAATACGCTATTAAGCTTGTTATTGATAAACATTACGAAGCCTTAGAAGCGAGTAAGCAGTATTTAGCTAGTGAAAAGTCGAGTAAATTTAATTTTGATGCAACTAGCATACGTAATTTACTTAATGCTTGTGACGTTGGACGTAAGCTAGATGCATATAATATAACAGCTGCTGCTTTTGTTAATAAATTCTCAGGCATGAGCTCAAATGATGCTAATGTTTGTAAGACTCTATATATGATAGCATCTGAAAAAAATTCTGCAACAGTTGCAGCTGCTGAATTTTCAAAGCTTTCAACTATGCTTTAATAAATATAAAAATTATAAGAATTATAGACAGATTAAGATGTATTTTCATGTATCAATAGTATAATACATGGAAATATATGGAAATATATGAAAATACATGGAAAAGACTCCAAATAAAAAGTTAATTTATATTTACTAAGACTATTTAATATGCATAAGTTCCCCAATGTCTACATTTAAATTTAGTATATATATATATTTTTCCTTCTAATTGCCTCCATCTATCACAAAACCAGTAATCTTCTGATAAATATATACCATCTTTTAATTCTGTATCAAAATAACGAAAATATTTTATATCCATAGCATTATATATATCATTTGGAAATTTTTCGCGCATTTTTTCAAATACATTTCTTTGAACTAATAATATTCCTGTCCCAGTATACCTTGTTTCAATAAAATCATCATTAACATTAATAGTCGGATCATCTAATAAAATCAATACTGGTTCTTTTGTCATTGCTTGTATTGTATCTGTTGTTAATGGTGTTATATTGGTATTGTTTACCAGTTCAGTTATTTTATCCCAATTTATTTTTTTTTTTGGATATACTCCTCCAACAACAGGTTTATTATAATCTAACATTTTTATAATATCTTCAGGTTCAAATTCTATATCTGCATCTAAACATAATAAATGTGTATATTTTGTAGAGCTCATAAAAGTATGTGTTAATGTATTTCTTGCTCTAGGTATAAGACTTTCATTATAGCAATATTCATAATCTACTAATATACCTTTATCTCTACATAATCTTTCAAATTTTAATAAACTTGTTAAATATCCTGCAAATAATTGTCCACCATATGCTGGTGTTACAACTAATATTGAAATATCTTTATATAATGACATAATATATATTTATATTTCATTGTTTAAATAATTTTTTAAAAAAAAAAATTGAAATTTTTTTTCTTAATTAATCTTTCCAAATTTAAAATTTTTTTGAAGCAATAATAATGATAAGCCTTTACGAAGTTTTAGAAACAATTCCATATGATGACATGCGAAGAAACTTAAAATTGCCATTAGATAATATGAATAATCTTAAATTAGTCTCTAAGCAAGTCAATAATATATTAAATAAGATAAAACCATTTATCTCTGTCATCCATGACGTCATCCAAGACAACTTAAAAATAAATGTAAATATTAATTTAAAACTCATTCTTAAAATGACTAAACAATTTACTATTGTCGAACTCGTGTTAAAAAATATTAATAAACACTATTATATTGATTATTTGAACTTAAAGCTGATTTCTAATATAATTAAAAATTGTCCACAACTAGAAAAGTTTGATTTTGAAGTTAATTATATTAAAGATTATAGAATAAATATCCTTTATGAAGCACTTGTCAAGTGTAAACACTTGAAACACCTTAATCTTGGATACAATGATATTAGTCCAAAAAAAGTTAAAATTCTTACAAAATCACTTGACAAGTTTACAAAACTAGAAGAGTTCATATTAAATAGCAATAATATAATTGGCGATGATGGAATAAATAGCATTATAATAGCACTTATGAAGTGTAAAATAACATACATCAATTTTGATGATACAAATATCACAGTAATTGGTGCAACATTTTTAGCAAAAATGCTATTACATTTCACATATTTACAAAAGTTATCACTATATGGAAATTCCATTGGCGATGAAGGAACATCTATCTTAGCAGAAGTGCTACCGCAATGTAATCTAGTTTCTTTAAATATTAGTGGAAATAATTCAGGACTACATGGAGCTAAAAGTATTGCATTAGTGTTACCACAATGTACATCATTGACTGAACTTTTTATTGGTTTTAATGAATTAACAGATGAAGGAGCTAATAGTTTAATTTCAGTATTACCTCAATGTAAGTTAGCTACTTTTGATATAAGTCAAAATAATTTAGGATTAGATGTAGCTAAAAAACTTAAATTAGTATTGCCACATTGTACATCATTGACTGAACTATATATTGGTGGTAATACATTTAGTAATAAAGGAATCAGGAGCATAATAAGCGTACTAAGACAATGTAAACAACTTAAAAAACTCCTATTATGGCATAGTAAAATTACTGACAAAACAGCTAATATGCTTAAACATATGTTACAACAATTACCAAATTTTATATATATCAATTTACACGCAAATTACATAAGTAAAAAAAGAATAGATAGCTTAAGAGAATCCTTATCAGAATCAAATATAGAATGCTTTTTTGGTAAGCAAAATGATTTGTGATTGATTTGTCAAAAAAAATTGAAAATTTTATTATTTAATAAATCCTAGGCCTTAAATATATTTGAAGCCATATAATGGATTTAAGGCGACGTTTTCGAATTGGTAGAAAAATGTCACACATTTTGCGTCATTGTCCACCACCAAAAAGCATTGACTCGTTTGGATGGATTTATGTGCATATATTGATTGAAAATATGAGGAAGTTAAATCCAACCCTTGAAGAATTACGAGAAGTCGTTGAAAAAGATACTAAGGGACGATTTGTTATTGATGAGTTATGTGATCCAGCACGTATTCGTGCTACACAAGGTCACTCAATCTATCTAGAAAACCCCATTGGCGAAGTAGTTGATGAATCAACTGAAATTCAAGTGGTTATTCATGGTACAACCGAAGAAGGATTTAAAGAAATTGAAAAGTGCAGAGAGCTTCGAAGTATGAGAAGAGAATATATTCACTTTGCAATTGAACAAAAACATGTACGTAGTAACAATAATACAACTGTTTTTTTGAGATTAAAGTTAAAGGAAGCACAAAATGCAGGTCATGTATTCATGTTGTCTACCAATGGCGTACTCCTATGTAAAGGTCCTTTGCCTGTTGAATTTGTTAATTGTGTGAAGTATGAAGATCTACTAGCATATTGGAAGGTATAAAAAAAAATTGAAATTTTTTTTTATTATTAAATCCATTAATATTTAATTCAATGAAAAGAAATCATCACAAATGCTAATCAGTGATGGTGAGATAGTCGGGGTATCTATTATCTTTTTTATGTTCTTGGTTTCTGGTCCGAGCGTGGATTTTGAAACCATAAAAAAACTGGGTGTGTTCTCTGTGTTGTTGGTTTTTGCGATGGTTAATCTTGACTATCGTATTCACCATGGCAACGGGAGGTATCAGTCGATAACACATGTTGGTACTTTATAATAAAAAATTGAAATAATTTTTTATTGTAAATCTCATTAATTTTATTTATGAAAAGCAAAAATGAACAATCAAATTTTTGTTTTTGGTCTCTTTTACGTCACGATTCTCCTATTATGCGAGTACAACAGAAGAATCTACAGCAGGATGTTCAATGCTTAATAATGCAAAAGTAGAAATAAGATTTTATTTATAATTTTTTTAACAATAAATAATATTTAATTTCTAAATATTAATTTATATATGAATTTGTTAAAAATATTAATTATATTGACTGTATTTCTTTTTGTTATATTTTTTATATTTTGTTCTATAAATGGTTATTATTGGGTAAATATAATTAATTTAATAATGTATAACAAAAAATACCCATTATTAAATGGTAATGAATATTTTCCAACTGACAAAAAATGGTGCAAAATGCTTAGAGATAATTATAAAGTTATAAGAGATGAATATATTGAATATACAAAACATAATACTTTAAAAAGACACGGAGATATAGATAATAATCAAAAAAGTATTGATACTACAAATATTCCTTGGCAAGTATTAATACTAAAAACATATAATAAAGAAACAAATAAAATAAAATATTTTCCTAAAACTTATAATTTGATTAAAAAAATTCCAAATTGTACATTAGCAATGTTTAGTGTATTATTACCTGGAAAAAAATTAGCTCCACATCAAGGACCTTATAATGGTGTTCTTAGATACCATCTGTCTTTGATAGTACCAAAAGCTCCAAAAAACGAGTTAAATGGATGTTTTTTAAAAGTTAATGATAAAAATCACTATTGGGATGAAGGATTGGATGTTTATTTTGATGATATGTATATGCATTCAGCAGAAAATAATACAGATTCAACTAGAGTTGTATTATTTTTAGATATTAAAAAAAAATTCGACAATATATTTTTAGATACAATTAACGATATATTATTTTATTATAGTGAATATAATGAAACAGTTTTAAATATTGTTAAAAATACAAATAATAGTTAAATATATTACAAATAAATCAGATTGACAAATAATATATAATAATATATTATAATGTGTATATTTGCAAAATATAAAGATATTTTTGGTAAGTCAAATGAAGGTGTTCATTCATTAAGATTATTTGATTTTGCAATAGTAGATTTTATAATGACATTTATTGGTGCATATATTATATCACAATATACTAAAAAAGATGTTTGGTTAATATTTATATTATTATTTATATATGGTCAAATATTACATGCTTTATTTTGTGTTAAAACAAAATTTATATCTTTATTTTGTTCAAATTGTTTAGATTAAAAATAATAAATACTAGTATAAATATAAACATAATTTTTAATAAAAAGAATATAATATCCAATAATGATAGATTTGTATTACAAATTTTTATTATGTATGTATTAAAAATATATGAATATGAAGGTAAGTCCATATTATTTGTACTATTTATTAAATAATTTGATGATATATTGCAATTATTAGAATTATTAGAATCGGTCCATGTTTGATATATTAAACGTTTTTTTATTGTATAAATATTTAATTCATTACTTTTTAAAGCTATAGTTACATCAATATGATAATTAAATTTTTTAATAAGATTTGATAATTTTCTACATCCTTTATTGCTAATAATTATACCATGAACTGTTAATGGAAATTCTGGAATATGTATATATTTATAATTTTTATTTTTAATATTTTTACATTCATTTTTACATTTACTTTTAAATTTACTTAAAAAATAAATAAATAAATTAAATATTAAATATAAATCCATATTATATACTTGTTTTTTATCACACATTCCTGAACAACCTAGATATAAAATATCATAATCTTCTGGTAATTCTGACATTGCTTCGTCCAATTCCTTATATAATTCATCTCTAAAATACACATCATCTTCTAAAACTAATATATTTTTATAATTATTTTTTAATGCATCTTCATAAATTTTCATATGACTTATTCCACATCCAATAATTCCATTAGGACATATATTTTGACAA
>Ga0114969_10002835_pt1 | contig 14126 bp, 15 predicted proteins | sample M_130807_MF_Meta_FD_87316 | JGI IMG/M metagenome (GOLD analysis project Ga0114969, IMG submission 87316) | Freshwater microbial communities from Lake Montjoie, Canada to study carbon cycling - M_130807_MF_MetaG | ecosystem: Environmental > Aquatic > Freshwater > Lake | place: Lake Montjoie...
CGTGCTGGCCTGCCACAGACTTTCTGCTAGCTCTGTCGCGCTTGGTTTGTTTTTTCATAAGTACTTCAATTTTACACGGTTGTAATAAGCATTACTATATCAAAGATAAATCTAACAAAAAAAGCCCCGTCTCTCAGCCCCCTTTGTTGGGGGCCGGAAACGGGACACATTCACAGACTATTTCTACTACTCGAGGCTTTTTTTCAGCTTGAGTACTATCAAATAGCGTCATTAGCTCAAATCTGAGCGATTCTTCGTCTTCGTCTTGTTCTGTAATAGAAGCACTTGGCACAGTCTTGCTTACTGGCTTAATAGACCCCTGCCTTACTTCTAAAACTGTAAGTCTGTGCCAGTCTACCCAGCATTCAATTCCTGCAGCCTCGCGGTACCTAATGCAGATACTAGATCTTGAGCTAGAGCCTTCTGGTCGCAATGCCTTGTGATACATTAAGCTTGTGAGTCTAATACTAACGGGCTTTTCTGTATAGGTAGATCGAATCTCTACATATACGTGTTCTTTGGCTTTCTTAACCAATTTACTTCCTTTGACTTGGTAGGTGCGTGGACAGCCTATAATACTACAACTTTATTAAGCAAAAGTCAATTACTACTCATCTAACCAAGAAGTGCTACAATGGTGTGGCGCCCTGGTAGCTCAGTGGATAGAGCGTCTCCGTCCTAAGGAGAGCGTCGGGGGTTCGATTCCCTCCCAGGGTACCAATATTATTGGCTGTCGCAGATAGCAAATGATATTGGTACAATGAGAAAGAACCCAGGGTTCGGTGTAGTAAAGCGCGCAGACAAATAACAAACTTGTTTGATTGTTTGACGAGCACTTTACGGAAAAGGCGTCAGCCGCTTTCCCTCCCAGGGTACCAAAGCCTATTAACCTTCTTGGTTGGTAGGCTTTGGTAGTTTGTTGGGGATCGAACACAGGGTTCGGCGTACGAGGAGCGCAGTGTAAATATCAAGTTCACTTGAATATTTACCAAGCACCACAGGGAGAAGGCATCAGCCGCCTTCCCTCCCAGGGTACCAAATAAAGAATCTGAGATTATCAGGTTCTTTATTTGTATCTTGGAGAGATGAGAACCTTTAGGTTCGGTATAGTGAGGGCACAGACCAAATACAAAGCGTGCTTTTGTATTTGACGAGCACCGAACGGAGGTCGCTCTAGCGACATTCCCTCCCAGGGTACCAAAGCCTATTAACCTTCTTGGTTTGTAGGCTTTGGTAGTTTGTGGAGCAATTTCATTTTATATTGACTTTAACCCATAAATATGCAATAATAAAGCAGTGGGATACCGATTCCATGAGATGAAACAAAAGGAGCCAAAGTGGCCAGAATAAATAGTGAAATGCAAGTTAAGGATGCCATCGTAGAGATTGTGGATGGCAACCCAGGCGCTTTAACGGCCTGTGTAGATATTCTAAACCATGGTGATTCTAATTATTTACTGTATCTTGATGAGCTAGGCATTTACGGAGCTCGCATTTATATGCTTTGGAGTGATGTCTGTGATCGCGATGCTCTAAAAACCATCGCTGTGCTCTGCGCACACCAGCTAGAGATTGCCGGGCTTGATACCCAGACTCTGAACCACGCAATCGACAATCGTGGTGAGGGTATCGACTGGGGCAGCTTGGAGCCGGTAATGGAGATATTAAGGGCTAAGTAAGTCTATGTTATTCTTACTCCGTCATCCCCGGCCCGCCCGCTAGCTAGCGGAGTGGATTGAGCCTCGTTCTTCCGTCATCCCCGGCTTGTCCGCTGGCTAGCGGAGGGGATCCAGTAAAAATAAATCCGCTAAGCGGCACTGGATTCCCGCCTGCGCGGGAATGACGGAAAAGAACGGACGGAATCTAGCCTGACACCCAGGCTTGCACTGCCCTATTAGGCTGTGATAATGTATTACCACCTTAGTTTAAGGCAGCAATTGCCGCCTGGCAATTAGCAAGACAGAGGGAGATGCGTAAAAATTGTCAACTGTACGAAAGCCTCAGTCCGTTAGATTTTCTCAAAGAAGAAGGTCGCGCCGCAAGCACCACGAGCACATGATAAGGAGTCGTTTTAGTAGAGCAAACCCAAAGAAAGGCACTCACCGCCCCAATGGGTACACAGAACTAAAAGATTTCGTAATCACAGATGACCTAATCGTCATCAATCTTTACGCTCAGCGTGCTAAGATGGCAATGACTTGACTGAGACATAGCTCAAAAAAAAGCCCCGTCTGCAACTGCAGACGGGGCTAAAACTTATAAATTTTTTAAGCTAATTATTTACCATAGACATGCTGTAATTCAGTCTTGGTGTATTCAAACAGCTCGTCGCTACCAAAAAACCTGTCTACTTCAGTGCGGCCGGTCTCTACGCTGTCTGAGGCATGAACAAGGTTGCTAGAACCTGTAAGTGCGAAGTCGCCACGAATTGTACCTGCTGGGGCCTCTTGGCCAAGCCTTGTCCCAACTAGTATCCTAATAGCTGCCACCGAACCTTCGCCACCCTCTAATGCTATTGCCACTAAAGGTGAGCTTTGCATGTACTCCTTAATATCACCAAAAAAGGGCTTATCTACTAAGAAGTCATAATGCTCTTCTAGTTTTGCATCTCCAATACTAAACATTTTAAGACCAATAATCTTTAGCCCCTTACGCTCAAAGCGCGAAATTATCTCTCCCACTAAACCCCTTTGCAGGCCATCTGGCTTAACTAGTATTAGTGATTTTTCCATTATTTTTCCTCCATTATTTTTTCGAAATCTTCTATTCTGTCTTTGTCGTATGGGCCTATCATTGCAAGTCGAATCAAATCTTTGTACAAGTAGCGCTTGGCACAGGCCAAAATATCGTCTGGCGTGACTTTGTCAATTTTTGCCAAAGTCTCATGCAAGACCCAAGCCTTGCCTGTCAAAACCATTTGAGTGCCTTGCATGTCAGCGACCGCAGAATTGCCCTCTAGGCCCATTATGTAGCGACCCCGAACTTGCTCTTTAGCTTTATTAAGTTCGCGCTCACCCACCAATTCTTGTTGTATTTTTTGCAACTCTTCGTTGATGGCTCTAATTGCTTCATCTATTTTGTCGTTGTTGACGCCGGCGTATATTTCAAACTTTCCGCTGTCAATAAAGCTAGAGTAGCTCATATATACAGTGTAAGCTAGGCCTTTACTTTCTCGAACGTTTAGAAACAATCTTGAGCTCATACCAGAGCCCAGAATAGTGCTGAGTAGCTTCATGGCTGGCTCGTCTTTAGCATTGATTTCAGGCGCTCTACCAGCTAGTAAAAGGTGGCTTTGGTTGGTTTCTAGCTTCATTACATTAACACGCTGTTTTGAGATGCCGCCACGTACTGGTGCCCATGTTCTTTGGGACTGTGATTGTACTTTTGACAACAACTCTTCTGCTAGCTCTACTACCTTTTTGTGGGTAATGTTACCTGCTACAGACACTACAATGTTGTTCATAGCGTACAGGTCACGAAAATAGTTTACTATGGTCTTGCGGCTCATTGAACTAATAATTTGCTCATTACCAATTACGTTTGTACGCAAACTATCATTTGGCCAAAGTAAGTCACCAACTAGGTCATAGACGTAGCGGGCCGGGTCGTCTTTGTAGACTTTCATTTCTTCTAAAATAACATTTCGCTCGCGGTCTATTTCGACCTGCTCAAAAAGTGGATCGGTGACAATATCTGCCAAGATATTAAAAGCCAAGCCAAAGTAGTTTTTTGGTAGCTTTATAAAGTAGCTAGTATGGTCTTCTGCGGTATAGGCGTTGATATAGCCCCCTACTGAGTCAACTTCTTCTGATATTTGCTTGGCAGATGGTCTTTTGTGGGTGCCTTTAAAGAGAAGGTGCTCTAAGAAGTGCGATGCCCCATATTCTGTCTTCATATCTTCATACCTGCCACCGGCCCCAACAAAAATATTTACAGTTACGCTTTCAGCGTCTGTCATGGTGCGAGTTATTATCTTAAGGCCATTGGGTAGCTGGGTTATTTCGTGCATATTACTTATTTTTTCTTGTTTTTAGCTTAGATACAGCTTTTTTAGCATGAGCCAAATACTCTGCTCGTTGCTGTTGGTCTTTTAGAAGGTGCCAAACGGCGGGGGCTATAGAAATTGCGATAATAAAAACTGCTATTGGCAGCAAGTATTTATCTATATCTGGTATGGCACTACCCAAGAAGTAGCCGAGAAGTGTTATGCCTACAGCCCAAATAAATGCGCCTATAAGATTAAAAAATATAAAGCTGCGATACCGCATTTCGCCGACTCCTGCTATGACAGGGGCAAATGTACGCACTACCGGTATAAACCTAGCCAGGATAATTGTTTTACCGCCATGTTTTTCGTAAAAAAGCTGAGACCTTTCAATATTTTTTTTGCTAAAAACCAGGGAGTCTTCTTTTTTAAATATTTTTGGGCCGGCTTTTTTACCAAACTGATAGCCCACGTTATCACCAAGTACGGCGGCTACAAAGGTCAAAATACAAAGTATTACGATATTAAAAAAGCCCTGTGAAGCCAAAAAACCGGCAGCAAACAGCAAGCTGTCGCCCGGCAAGAAAAAGCCTACTAAAAGCCCAGATTCCACAAAAACAATTGCAAAAACACCGGCATATCCAACTGTTCTTAAAAGGCTGTCTAGATCAAACATGAGATAATTATAGCAGATTATATGGTTATTTGACTGTATTTATGAGCATGTACCATTATTATACTCAAGTCTGCCGGCGTCACGCCTTGCACTAGTGAAGCTTGGGCTAGCGACTGAGGCTGTATCTCTGCCAATCTTTTTTTGGCTTCATTTCGCAGACCAGTAATATTCTCATAGTTTAGTGAACTAGGCAGGCTGTGATGCTGCTTGTCTTTAAGCTTACGAGCCTGGCGATCTTGACGGTCAAAATACCCAGAATACTTGGCCAGCAGCTCCACATTGTAGCCATACTCTGTATCTAGAGTGATGCCACATAGCTTGGGCAAGTCTTGCATAGAGTTGCCTGGTCTCTTGAGCCAGCTATGAGCACTTATTGTCTCGCCTTTGAGTTTAACTTTGGTTTTTTTGAGTAGCTCTAGCTGGCTTTGTATAAGCTTTGTTTTGGCCTCCACTCTATCAAGGCTAGCCTGGTCTTGTAGGCCCAAAATATAGCCTTTTTTGGTAAGTCTGGTGTCGGCGTTATCATTTCTGAGTAGCAGGCGGTATTCTGCCCTGCTGGTAAACATTCTGTACGGCTCTACGTGAGTCTTGGTGACCAAGTCTTCAATAAGCACGCCTATGTAGGCCTCGCCGCGGTCTAAAACAAAGGCTGGTTTGCCAGCCGCTAGTAAGCTAGCGTTGATACCAGCAATTAAGCCCTGTGCGGCGGCTTCTTCGTAGCCAGTGGTGCCGTTGAGCTGACCTGCCATAAACAGCCCAGCAACTGGCTTGGTTTCTAGGCTAGTCTTGAGCTGGTGTGGCAAAAAATAATCGTAGCGCACTGCGTAGCCGTATTCCATAAATTCAGCATTTTCTAGCCCAGCAATAGTACGTATAATCTTTTCTTGCCATTTAGGCGAAAAAGCCGTGCTGCAGCCCTGCAAATACATTCGCTCGCCGTCTTCACTACCTAGTCTTCCTACTGGCTCAATAAAAATTGGGTGGCGGGTTTTATGGGGAAAGTTTTTTATCTTTAGGTCAAGGCTGGGGCAGCTTCGTGGGCCCACTTCTTTGATTAGTCCAGAGATGTTACCAGATTTTTCATAGTTTTCTAGTATCATTTGGTGGGTTTTGTCGTTGGTATAAGTAAGCCAGCAAAGCTCTTGGCTACCGAGCGGTATTAGTTCTTGGTCTGGGTGGGTGAAGCTAATCTTGCCAGCAGTGCCTGGGGCTTCTGTCATTTTAGAAAAATCTATACTACTTCTCTTGATGCGTGGCGGAGTGCCTGTTTTGAGTCGCCCTCTTTTTAGGCCTAGTGCGGTAAGAGATTCAGAAAGACCTTGGCTAGATTTTTCGTCTATTCTACCACCTTTTTTGATGACTTTTGGGCCAAGTACTATTTCACCGTTGAGAAAAGTTCCAGAGCAGACCACTGCGGTCTTGGTGGCTACTAAGCCGTGGTTCTTGGTTTTTACAGCATAGACTTTTTTAGCTTTAGCTTCTACGCCCAGAGCTTCGTCTTCAAGAAAATCTAAGTTTTTGGTTGATTTTAGCTGAGACAACATCGCTGAGTTATAGTCGTTTCTATCTAGCTGAGCCCTATAGGCTCGCACTGCTGGGCCCTTGCTGGTATTTAACTCTTTGAGCTGTATTGCGCTGGCATCTACTACTTTGGCCATTACTCCGCCTAGGGCGTCTATTTCGCGCACCAAATGACCCTTGCCGGGGCCGCCCACAGAGGGGTTGCAGGGCAAAGCGGCCATTTTTTGAAGATTGGCAGTTACTAGTAGAGTTTTGGCGCCCATTTTGGCGCTTGCAATGGCCGCTTCACAGCCAGCGTGGCCGGCACCAATAACCACTACGTCATATTTATCTTGGAGTTTTTTAGTTTGCATTTTAAGCGTAATTATACCTTAAAAGTGCATTTTATTCAAGCTGATAAATAGAGGTTGGGACCCGTTCTAGTCAGTGGGCTGGCTGGGTGATGACAGAGCAAAATTAGTCTAACTTTACCAGCAAGCCTATTTCAGCCGCGAGGTTTGGGGCTATAGTAATTAGCTGAGTATTTGAAATAGTAGCTCCATTTAGCTTGAGTAGCCCGTTAAGGCCTGCGATATTACTTGATCTTAGGTCGAGACTCTTTATGGTGGCAAGTGAGAAATCTGCCTTGACTAGATCGCAGCGAGTAAATACCACTGAGCTAAATATGCAGTTCGAAAAATCAGCCTCGCTCAACACGCAGTCAACAAACTCCACTCTCTCTAGCTCACTAAATCGAAAATTAGACAGGTCTAGCTTGCAATCTAAGAACGTCACATCTTTAAGATTTGATTCGTATATTTGCAGCCCGCTAAGTCTGCAGTGTGAAAAAACTGTTCTATGAGCTGAAAGACTCGCAAGCTTTACTGAAGAGAAATCACTTTTGTGAAAATGCACATCAAGAAGACTGGCATTTTTAAGCTCTGTATTAAGTACTCTCACCTGCTCAAATTTTGAGTCTTTAACACTCAGTGCATTATTCTCTATACCTACCAAGCTTTGCTTAGATATGCAGACTGCCTCAATCGTTGTGTCGTCACTAAGCAATTCAGTTGCGTTAGTAGTCACTGTAAGGCCCTTGGGTAGCTTTGGCTTGATTGGCTTCATATCAACGTATTATACTCGATTCCCAGCTGCGCGGGAACGACGACCTTTCGTCATTCACGCCTCTTCCCTCCGTCATTCCCGCCCCCTCTCTCCCTCCGTCATTCTCGCCCCTCCCTACGTCATTCCCGTGTCGACGGGAATCTAGTGCGGCTTAATGGAATTATTTTTGACTGGATCCCCGATCGAGCCGGGGATGACGGAAATAGAAGTAGGAATGACGGAAGAACAAGCCTGGATCCCCTCCGCTGGCCAGCGGACCAGCCGTGGATGACGGTGGTGCCCGAGGAAATAGGACTACCAGAGTAGTGGCATTGTAAATTGTGCGACGCTGTAAGATAATAAACTTATGTTTAGCGAATACACCAGTGATTTTTTAGAATACCTAGAGGTTGAAAAAGGCCGCAGCCTCAAGACTATCGAAAACTACAGCCTCTATCTAAGCCGCTATATAGAATTCAAAGATGACTGTGAGGTATCAAAAATAACCCTTGAGAGTATAAGCAAGTGGCGGCAGTGGCTCAACCGCTACAAGTCTCACGATGGGCGCACAATTGGCAAGGCTACCCAAAACTACCACCTAATTGCGATGCGCAGCTTTTTGAAATACCTGGCTCGGCGCGACATAGACTCTCTGGCGCCAGAAAAAATAGAGCTGGCTACAGCCGTAAGACCTCAAGTTAGCTTTCTAAACGAAGAAGAAGTGATTCGGCTTTTTGAGGCAATACCCACAAACAACATTGTGGGCCTTAGAGACCGTTCTATTGTTGAGCTACTCTTCTCTACTGGCTTGCGAGTATCTGAGCTAGCCGCCCTAAATATAAAAGATCTAAATTTTAAAACTGGTGAGTTTTCTGTGAGAGGCAAAGGCCAAAAAGACAGACCGGTCTATTTGAGTGAGTCTGCCGGCTACGTACTTAGCAAGTATCTAGAGTCTAGAAACGACGATTTTTTACCACTTTTTATGCACTTTAGGGGCTCAAAATCTGACTTCAACGGCGGTGAGTACACTAGACTCACAGTGCGCTCTATACAGCGCATAGTAGAGCGCTATGCGCATAAGGCCGGCATTGCCAAGCACGTCACGCCGCACACCTTGCGACATAGCTTTGCTACAGATCTACTTACTAACGGCGCAGACTTGCGCAGTGTGCAGAGTCTACTTGGTCACAGCAATATCGCCACCACACAGGTCTACACTCACGTCACAGACCCTCAGCTCAAGCAGGCCCACAAGAAGTTTCACTCTGGCAATAAAGCTTAAGGTTTTGGTTTTTAAGGATTAATAGCTATTACAGCGCTTTTTACGGTACTAGATTGCTTTTTTGTGTGCCTAAGAGATCATTATGTTTTTGGCGAGCAAGCAGGGTCATCTTTTTTGGTGAAATTGCCACAGAATGTCTCAGTTTTTTCAATTGATGAGTTAGAGTACAGTACATCGTCAAAAAAGCTACTACCACCTATTTCTGTTTCGGCTTGAATTCTACGGTATAGGCTACCCACCTTGGCAGTGACGTCTATTATAGCTCTAGAAGACCGCACTGCTACGGCGCCTGAATTGCAGGCATTAGCAGACGTTGGTGTTGTAGCACCCTTCGGGCAAAAGCTAGCCTGGTAGTCGGTGTCTTTGTAGCGAGGCTTGAGCTTGGCAACAATGTTGTAAGTCTTGGCGTCAACTGGAGTACCTCCAGCACCCAGGATAGCACTAAGATCAATACCGACCTTGCAGTTGTAGCCTGATGAGTAGGCAGTTATACAAGTGGAGCCGTCGAGACGACCAATGTTGCCATTGGCTATTATTACAGCATTTGTAGGAGCGTCTGTTGAATACAGAAGTACTGTCTTTACTTTAATACCGTCTATTGGGCTGATAGCAGTGGTGTTTTTAGGCCAATAGTAAAGACTTAGCTCTACCACTGCTGGGGCGTTAGAGTAATCATCAGTGTATTTAGTTAGGGTTGGCCAAGGATCAAAAGCACTTGGTAGAGCGCTGTTTTTTCCCCACTGAAAAGACATAGTGTCTATTCCTACTATTGGCGTTGGTGTCTGCTCATAAGTAAAAAACTGTACAGACTCGTCTTTTTTGATTTGACCACTTGGCGTAGGAGAAGAAACAGTAACGGTACGGCAGACTATTTCTGTGGTGTTGTTTGTTGAATCTGTTGGGGTATAGGCTATAAGGCTTTTGATAGCTGGGTCTGCATCACCACTGCTACAGTATGGATACTGCTTGCCTGGGTTGGCCTGTATCCACAGAGCGGCGTCTCTGGCGCTGGCTTCTGCGGTGGCTAGGGCTCTGTTAGAGAGATCTGTGTTGCTGGCCTGTCTACTTTGTCTAATAGATAGTGAGGTAAGGCCGGTAATCATCACAATAAAAACCAAGGCCATACCTATGACCAAAAGTAGCGAAGTAGCGCCCTGGGGCTTGGCCTGAGCCTGAGAGGTGTTTTTTGGTTTGTGAGATGGGTTTTTCATAGTATATTTATCTTATGCTTATTGTAGCTTGTTTTTGTAGCTATATGCAAGCCACAAGTCTACCTACCGGCCTGTTACCGCAGTACTGTAGCTTGCAACGTCACAGAAATTGTCACCTATTTTGCATTTGCCGTTGTCATCGCCAGTACTTATTATAACTCCGCCGTTGACTACGGTCATATCTATAGTGGTGCTTTCACGAAACTGAGCGGGGTTAAGGCTAGGGTAAGTGCTATTTATAGAAGTATTGATAAAATTAAATTGAAGAATAGATACTTTCATGTTGGGGTTAGATATGGCAGTGGCGGTGGAACCTGTTTCTGGAGTATTGCAGCTCGGTTTATTGTTGACTATAGTTATTTGGAACTTTTGCGAATAAATGGTAGTAGCACTACCCGAAGTGCCTGCAGCAAATGTGAATTCTGTACCGACTACGCCATTCGTGCTAGACAGCAGCCCTATCTTCTTGCCGTTTCCGGTGGTGGGGTCTTTGAGGCAGAGTCTTTTTTTGTCACCATTACCACTGTCATCTATTACGGCATTAGCATCTATTTCTCTTGTCATAGTTTCCATCACCTGGCGGGCAGCTATTTGATTGTTGCGAGTGGTACGAGACCATATGTAGAATCTAAAAACACCTATGAATGTGATCATGGTAAGAGTTATCATAGTGCCCAAGATGACCGTAGCAAAAAGTAGCTCTATTAGGGTAAAGCCTTGTTTTTGTTTGTGGCTAACTAGTTTTTTTAATTTGATCATTTTCATGCTGCCACCTATTGTGTTAATACTACTGTGTTGGTTACGCTGTTTTCTATACCACTTGTGCTTTTCCAGGTGACCACAATTGTGGCCTGCAAAGCCTTGCAGGTGTCTGCCGCAATGGTGCATGTTAGTGGTGGTGATGTTGATATTTGACCAACAGCATATGGTGCAAATGTGATTTCCACCTTACCGCTACCGCCATATAGCTTTTCTGCGGGTATAGAGCAGTTGGCCGCGGGTTTGAGAACCCAGGCACTTCCTGCGTTATTTAGCCCCATACAAAAGACATTAGGGGCACCTTCTACTTTCGGTGAGAGAGGGTCAGCGCCCCCACCTTCTAAGAAGTTTGGTCTACCGCCATCTACGTTCCAGGGCAAGCCACTACGATAAGCGTTGAGGGCGTTTTTTTGGTACTGGGCAATAAATGTCGCCTGGGTACGCTGCTGGGCATCTAGAGCACTCCTGCGAGCTTGTATTACGCCGGTGTAGGCAAAGCTAATAATTGAGCCGAGTATCACAAAAGCAAACATCACTTCTATGAGAGTGTCACCGGCTGGCTTACTGCGCCTAGTTTGGCTAGCGGGCTTGGGTAGTATTAGGCTGGTGATGATGCGGCTGAGTTTTGTCATAATCTACTTATTGAAATGTCGCTAGTAGAAACCTTGAGTTTGTATGACACAGTAGTGCCAGGGCCAGATGAGGAGCTTTGGAAAATTATTTCGGCTTGGCCTGGGGTGGAATATTGAACAGGGTTTTCGGCCTGGGTAGTAATAAGGCTACTACCAAAAGGGTCGTTTGAGTCATTAAATACAAAGGCCTGGCCGGTACTGTTTCTAAAAACTACTACTTTGTCAAAACCGCCTGTGGGGTTAATAATCTTAAAGTTTTCTGGGGTAGCTATTTGGTAGCTATCATATGATTTTATGAGGCCGGGCGATGCAGCGGTCTTTACTAGCTTGTAGATAACAAAACATGACTTGTCTGTGTTTCCTGGGCATGACGCTGCAAACTGCACCGCATTGCCCCAGAGTGTATCACCAGGCGAAATACCAATGCTACCACTTGCTGGCCCCTGCCCTTGCTTGGCTTCGTTTTGTACCGTCTGCACAATACTCGCGATTTGCTGGGCCGCGTCGTCGTTGGCCACATTACGCCGCTGGTTGTACACCCCTGCCACTACACCCATCATCACCACAGATATAGCCAGTACCATACTTACTTCTATTAGAGAAAATCCTTTTGGCTTAGCTGTCATAAATGTATTATAGCACTTATGCTGTTTGGTAGTAAATTGACCTCGCCGAGCGGCGGTGGTACTAAGCTACCTTACTAAACAAAAGTCATATACCAGCGGGCTATCTCACTACCAAAAAAAAGGCCAAAATACAGACCAAATATCAAAAAAGGACCCATTGGTACTGCGGTGGTGCGGGTTTTGCCTTTTTGGGTCATAAGATATACACCTACCAGAGCGCCTGTCACATAGGCCACTAGCACTGCCACAAAAAGCTGCGGCACTAGTAGTAGCAGGCCCATAGCTAGAGCTAGGCGAATATCGCCGTCACCCAGTAGTCTGCCGCCAGAAAAATACCATAAGCCAAAATACATAGCCCCAAAAACAACTGCAGCTATGAGCTGTGGCAGCACTGCTGCCCAGCCGCTACTGGCGCCGGCTAGCACTACTAGCAGTAGGCCTATTGCCACTGCTGGCAAGGTAAATCTGTCTGGCAAAAGCATCCATTTGAGATCATATACAAAAGCACTCACCAAAAAAACACTTGCCAAGCACCACAGCCCCAGCTCTAGCCAGCTGTAGCCCGTAATTGGGCCAAAGTGCAAATACAGAGCCGCAAAAAGTAGCGCAGTACTTAGCTCTACTATGGGGTACTGCCAAGAAATAGGCTTTTTGCAGTAGCGACACTTGGCCCTTAAGAGCATGAAGCTTAGCAGCGGAATGTTATCATACCACTCTAGCTGGTGCTTGCAGTGTGGGCACATAGACCGGCCCCTTACTATGCTTTTGCCGGTTTTTACTCGCCACACCCAAGCGTTTATGAAGCTGCCCAGGCTAAGCCCTAGTAGGGCAAATAAAATTATGTTTATGCTCATATATACATTATCTGCTAGTGAGGGCGATACCGCAAATGGTAGCCCAGAGCTATTGTTGAGTGTTGTCTATACAAATACCTCGACTACCGTTTTCCGAATAGTAAGTCACGGCACCGTTTTTGGGGTAGGTAATTAGCCCAGCTGGCTTTTTCCATGCACCAGGAATGGCGGTGTCACAGATTACGTTACCAGCATAGTATACACTTGCGTCTCCTCCATAAAGGACACAATTATTTCCATCATCAGCAAAATTGCCGTTGAAAGTATCAGAGTTACAATAATATGGCTGGTTGCCTTTGCCGTCTTTGATTCCAGACATGATACTGTCTAGCTGTGCTTTACCCTTAGAGAAGCTAGGATAGTCTCCATTATTAATACCTGCGTATGTTGCCATGGCCACCAGTGCCTGGTAGGCAGCTTTTTTGGTCACCGCATCTCTTCTACTTCTCTGTGCGCCAGATACGGCGACAAATACAATTACCATAATAAGCGCGGCTATTGCTAGCACAATAACAATTTCTATTAGCGTGAAGCCAGATTTTTTTGATGGGGGTATTTTAGACATAGGTAGCGTTTAGTTACTCTCTACTATACTTATGTTTAGGGGTTACCGTCAATGAGCTTTTGCCGGTTTTTACTCGCCACACCCAAGCGTTTATGAAGCTGCCTAGGCTTAGCCCTAGCAGGGCAAATAAAATTATGTTTATGCTCATATATACATTATCTGCTAGTGCGGGCGATACCGCAAATTAGCCTGGGGGCTAGGTGTTGATGCAGTATTTTGTGCCATTTCGGTTTATCCCATCAGCATTGAGCTTAAACGGTTCGAGTACGGCCATAACAGCATTGCTTTCCGGTGAGGCAGCAGTGCTAAATGTGTTACCATTACACTTATAGCCAATTTTTACTTCTATCCAGGGTGCGACATTGTTGCCCGCATAAGTGCCTGTTCTCATTTTTATCGGTCTAGCAGTGCCTGCGCTTATGCAAGGATCGGTGATTGAATTAGATATACTAGGGTCTTCAAAACCACAGGGAGTGTCAATCCCCAGTAATCTCCTGGTTAAACCAGTTGGATCTGCGGCTGCTAGATAAAGCTCTGGGTTAGACTCCACAGCCGCAAGTACCCGGCGGGCGTCACTGCGGCGCTGGTCATTACGCCTCGCCATTAAAGCACCGTTTACGGCCACAAATACTAGCACCATAATAATCGAGGCTATTGCTAGCGCGATTACTATTTCAATTAGCGTGAAGCCTGATTTTTTTGATGGGGGTATTATAGACATAGGTAGCGTTTAGTTACTCCCTACTATACTTATGTTTAGGGGTTGCCGTCAACAGCCTTTTTGCACTGGCTCTCATATAGCTATGGCCTACAAAAAAACAAGACCCGGCGGTGAAAGCGGGTCTTGTTTTTGTGAAAATATTCTTAGGCTATATTTTACCAGCCAATAGTACTACTGAGGCAGAGGCTTCACTCCAGTAATATACACATAC
>Ga0114969_10002840_pt1 | contig 14117 bp, 12 predicted proteins | sample M_130807_MF_Meta_FD_87316 | JGI IMG/M metagenome (GOLD analysis project Ga0114969, IMG submission 87316) | Freshwater microbial communities from Lake Montjoie, Canada to study carbon cycling - M_130807_MF_MetaG | ecosystem: Environmental > Aquatic > Freshwater > Lake | place: Lake Montjoie...
AAGGCCAACCCGCCGCCGCCATCCCCAGACTCGAGCAAGCGCTCCGGATCGATCGCACCGCACGGCCCGCCCAGTTCCTTCTGGGCCAAGCGTACCGCGCCGTCGGCCGCACCAACGAGGCCCGCCTCGCGCTGGCCCTGGGCGCCGGCGTCGCCCGTCACCCGATGCCCGACCCGTGGTCGAACCAAGCCCCGCGGCACATGAAATCGTTGCCCGACCAACTGGCCCAAGCCGACGAACTCTCCGCCGGCGGACGCCCCGACCTCGCGGTGCGATTGCTCCGCGACGCGCTGCCGTTCCACCCCGGCCACCCGGGACTGCACAACCAATTGGCCGTCGCGTTGAACCGGGCCGGCAGACCCGGCGAGGCCGTCGCGTTGCTCGACCCCCTGCTCCGCGACGACCCCAAGGCGGTCACCCCGCGGATCACCCGTTCGTATTGCCATGTCCTGCTCGGCCACCCGGAACTCGGGCTTGCCGACGCCGAACGCGCGGCCGCCTTGGCGCCGGACACCGCGCAGGCCTACCTCGCCGTCGCCAACGCCCTGCTCGCCCGCGATCGCGATGCCGACGCCGTCGCGGCCCTGCGCGCCGCGCTGCGTTGCGACGCCCGCAATGCCGAGATCCACGTCGAACTCGGCGACGTTCTTTGGCGCAACCTCGGCGACAAGGCCGCCGCGGCGGTGCATTTCGAGCAGGCAATCGAACTGAATCCGACGCTGGCCAAAGCACTCGGCCACCTCGGCTTGCTCCAACGGGATCTCGGCAACCCCGCGTTGGCCCGCGCGACGTTGGCGACCCTGCAAAGCGTGGCCCCCGGCAGTCCCGAATTCGCGGAACTCCGCCAAGCGTTGGCCGCACCATGAAATCCAACGTTCGCCCCATCCTCGCCGCGACCGCCCTTCTCGCCGCCGGCTGCAAACCGTCGGCGCCCGGGCCCGCCGGCCCGGTTCCCTCCCCCGCCACACCGGCTACCAACGCCCTCGGGTCGGCCACCACCGACCCGGGCCCGCCTTGGTTCGATGTCGTGCCGCCCTCCAGCGGTCTTGATTTCCGCCATTCCACCGGGAAAACCGGACGCTTCTATCTCCCGGAGATGGAGACCGGGGGCGTCGGCCTGATCGACTACGACGGCGACGGCTGGCTGGACATCGTCTGCATCGACGGCGGATCCCTCGAACCCGGCAAGCCCACGGCACCGAAACACCGGCTGTACCGGAATCTCGGCGGATGGAAATTCGCCGACGTGACCGCGTCCAGCGGCCTCGTGTGCCCGGACGGCTATGGGATGGGATGCGCGGTCGGCGATTACGACGGCGACGGCCGGCCCGATCTGTACGTGACCCAATTGGGCTCCAACCGGCTGTTCCGCAACAACGGCAACGGCACCTTTGCCGATGTCACCGCCAAGGCGGGGGTGGCCGTCAATTCCATGAGCACGGGCGCGGCATTCGTGGACTACGACGGGGACGGCCACCTCGACCTGGTGGTGGTGAACTACGTCCGCTGGACCCCTTCGGCCGAGATGGAATGCTACTCGTCGGGTGGGCGCCGGGATTACTGCTCGCCGCTCAACTACCATGCCCCGGCGCCGACGGTCCTTTTCCACAACCGTGGGGATGGCACCTTCGAGGACGCGACGGTGGCGGCGGGGCTTTCGAAGTCGTATGGCAACGGGTTCGGGATCGCCACGGGCGACTTCGACCACGACGGCCGGGTCGATCTCTACGTGGCCAACGACGCCATGCCGAACCAGCTTTGGTTGAACCAAGGGAACGGCCGATTTCTGGAAGACGCTTCCCTGCGCGGGTGCGCGCTCAACGCCCTTGGCGTGCCCCGCGCGGGCATGGGGGTCGTGGCCGTGGACCTTCTGCAACGCGGCTGGCTGGACCTGTTCGTGACCCACCTTGCAGGCGAGGGAAACGGTCTGTTCCTCAACCAGAACGGGAACTTCCTTGATTCGGTCACGCCCGACGGCCCCATGGCGGGGAGCCTGCCCAACACCGGATTCGGCCTCGCGTTCGCCGACTTCGACAACGACGGCGAGTTCGACCTCTACGTGGCCAACGGACGCGTCCGCCTGGGCACGGACCAACCCGATCCCACCGATCCCTACGCGGAAGCCAGCACCCTGCGCCGGGGTCTGGGTGGCGGACGGTTCGCGGAAGTGCCCCGGGCCGGGCTCGCGGCCCAACTCCTCGCCACAAGCCGTGGCCTCGCGGCCGGCGATCTCGACAACGATGGCGCCGTGGATCTGGTGGTGGTCAATCGCGACGGCCCCGTGCGGGTGCTGCGGAATCGCGCGGGGGCCGGAAAACACTGGCTTGGGCTGCGGTTGCTCGATCCCGCGGGCCACGAAACGCGCAACGCCGTGGTCCGGGTGGAAGCGGGCGGAAGGATCCTGTGGCGGCAAGACCAACCGAACCAAGGTTACTGTTCGAGCCACGATCCGCGGGTCCATTTTGGACTGGGCCACGCGGCCGAGGCCGCCCATGCATGGGTCCGATGGGCGGACGGCAAATCCGAGGATTTCGGCCCCCTTGCGGCGGACCGGCTCCATGAATTGCGCGCCGGCAAGGGGCGATCCGCGCCCGGCGCCTTCGCGTGGTGAGACATCGCCCAGCCGTCCATTGAACCCGTGCCTCCACCGGTCTAGACTGACACACCGCATGACGACTGCCGCCTCCACCCACTGGGGACATCGTCCTTCAAAACGGTCGGCAAGGGGCTTCACGCTCATCGAACTGCTCGTCGTCATCGCCATCATCGCGATCCTGGCAGGAATGCTGTTGCCGGCGTTGTCCAAGGCCAAGACCAAGGCGGAAGGCATCGCGTGCATGAACAAGTCGCGCCAATTGATGCTGGCATGGCAGTTGTACAATACCGACAGCGCCGACCGGATGCCGGGCGCCTACCACGGTGGCAATGCCCAAAACCCGGTCGCCAACGACCGCAACGCGCCGATGATGGTGGGTTGGCTCGACTGGGATGTCCGGGCGGACAACACCAACACCCTGTATTTGGTCGACCGCCGTTACGCCTCGCTGGGTCCCTACCTCGGCAATTCCGCCGCGGTCTACAAGTGCCCCTCCGACCGATTCCTGAGTTCCAACCAGAAGAAGAAAGGCTGGTCCCAACGCGTCCGCAGCATGTCCGCCAACATCGTGGTCGGCGACGGCAACGCGGACACCGGCCCGATGGACCCCCTGTACACCCACGTGCGCAAGACGTCCGACTTCCTCCACCCCGGCCCTTCCGAGGCCTGGGTGTTCCTCGACGAACACCCGGACAGCATCAACGACGCCGGCTTTTTCTCCCCGGCCCCAAGGGAGTGGATCGACCTGCCCGCGAGCTACCACAACGGCGCGTGCGGCTTCGCCTTCGCCGACGGCCATTCCGAGATCCACAAATGGGTCAACCCCTCCAGCCGGGTCCGGGTCAAATTGGTCGACTTCGGTCGACAGACGCTTCCCGCGGCGGAACAGCCCGTCGACATCCGGTGGATGAGCTACCATACCCCGCGCGTTTCCGAGGCCTATTGAACCCATCCCCATGAACCACCGCCATCCCTCCAGCCCCGGCCTTTCCCGGGGTTTCACGCTCATCGAACTGCTCGTCGTCATCGCCATCATCGCGATTCTGGCGGGGATGCTGTTGCCGGCGTTGTCCAAGGCCAAAACCAAGGCCCAGGGCATCATGTGCATGAACAACGGGCGCCAATTGATGCTGGCGTGGCAGGTCTATGCCGGCGATTACGGAGACCGGGTGGCCAACAATTTCGGGGTCAGCCAAACCATCGATACCATCCGGCTCGGCAAGTTCGAAAACTGGGTGAACAACGTGATGACGTGGGATCGCCCGGCCGGCCCGACGGACTACGCGAACGTCTCGAACACGAACCTCGCCTGGATCCAGAACGGGGTGCTGGGCAAGTACACGGGCGGGACCAAGAACGTCTACAAGTGTGCGGCGGACACCAAGGCCAGCCCGGCCCAGCGCTCCAAAGGCATCACCGACCGGGTCCGCAGCCTCTCGATGAACTCGATGTTCGGACGGTTCGACACCTCGAAAAACAACGTCTCGGACGACCCCACCATCGGTGGGCACAACGCGTTGCTCACCCAATGGAAGCAGTACCTCAAGCTCACGGACGTCGCTTCGCCCACGATGGTCTGGGTGGTGCTCGACGAACACCCGGACTCGATCAACGACGGCTATTTCATCAACAACGACACCACGTCGAACTGGGGCGACATCCCGGCCTCGTACCACAATTCCGCCGGCGGATTCTCGTTCGCGGACGGCCATTCGGAGATCCACAAATGGCTCTCGCGATCCACCATCCAGCCCGTGCGCTTCGCGTACCCGCCGATGCCGACGTTCGACGGGCCCGGCCGCGCCGATTTCGCCTGGTACCGCGACCACACCGGGTACGAGCGGTAGCGGCCCGTTCTCGGAACGCCGGGGCCGCGTGCCCGGGCGGCGTGCGTCCTACTTGAGGTCCTCGCCCGCTAGGCTGCCGATGGTCCAATCGAGGTTGTAGATCAGCTTGGCGCCGTCCTTGAACGGGGCGTTGAGCCGGTCGTACAGCGCGAACTCGGAGTGCCCGTCCACGAACAGCAGCATCATTCCCTTGGGACCGTGTCCCGAACTGGTGGTGCCCTTGTAAATGTCGTTCCACTTGCCCTTGGCACTGGCAAAGCAGGGAGCGATCGCCTTTTTCGACGGCGACTTCACCTCGGGCACCTTGCGGACGCGCAGCGCGGCACTGTCGTCGGTATGGTAGAATTGGTTGTAGTAGTAGTACGAACAGGGAAAGAGCAGTTCGTTGGTCTTGATCGGGAAAGCGTTCGCGATCGCCCACTCGATGTTGAACCCGCGGCCCTTCTCCGCCGGACACATGTAAAACGAACGCGCGTTGGTCGTGATGTACGGGTTCATCAGCTTCAACACGTCCACGAATCCCATCTGCGGCCAATCGCGTCCCGAGTACGGGAACTGGTCGGAGTAGTCGCCGGTATACAACGCGTAGGTCATGCCCAATTGGCGGAGGTTCGACACGCACCGGGCCTGATGCGCCTTCGTCTTCGCCTTCGCGAGCGCCGGCAACAACATCCCCGCCAGGATCGCGATGATGGCGACGACCACGAGCAACTCGATCAGGGTGAACGCAAAGCGGTACCGGGAGGATCCCTGCGCCGAAGACAGAGGGTTCATGGTGACCATTGCCAACGTCTAGCCCGCGCCACCCGGGTTGGAAAGACATTGGTTTCGGGGCGGCCGACCGGGGCGCGTCCGGACGGCGCGGCTCTGCCGTCCGCCGAAGGGAACCACGCGGCCGGCAGCCACCGGGGTTCCCGGACGGACCCGACGGTTGACCCGTGAATCCCCCGCCCCACGACGGGGACCATGGGCCGGCCGACCGGACGGAGACGCGACGGGATCCGCCCCGGGGCCTCCGCGGCCACACGGCCCGGTCCGCCGTTCAGCCGACGAACCGCTTCCCGATGATGATCGAATTGTGGCCGCCGAACCCGAACGAATTGTTCAGGAAGGCGTCGATCCGATGCCCGCGCGGCGTGTGCGGGACCAAGTCCAGGTCGCACTGCGGATCCGGATTGTCGATGTTGATGGTCGGCGGGACCACCTGGTCCTGCATCGCCTTGCAACAAATCACGCTCTCGATGCCGCCGGCGGCGCCGAGCATGTGGCCGGTAGCGCCCTTGGTGGAACTCACGGCAAGGCGGCGGGCATGGTCGCCGAAGACGCGCTTGATGGCATTGACCTCGCAGACGTCGCCGACCGGGGTGCTGGTGGCGTGCGCGTTGACGTAGTCGATCTGGTCGGGACGCATGCCCGCGTGGCGCAATCCCATCTGGATGGCCCGGGCCGCCCCGGAACCCTCGGGATCCGGCGCGGTCATGTGGTTCGCGTCGCAGGTGTTGCCGTAGCCGACGATCTCGCAATAGATGCGCGCACCGCGCCGCAAGGCGTGGCCGAGTTCCTCGAGGACCAGGACGGCGCCCCCCTCGCCCATGACGAAGCCGTCGCGATCGCGGTCGAAGGGCCGGCTGGAATGCTTGGGATCGTCGTTGCGGGTGCTCATGGCCCGCATGGCGGCAAAACCGCTCATGCCGAGCGGCACGATGGTGGCCTCGGTGCCGCCGGCAAACATCACCGCCGCGTCGCCCCGCTTGATCGTCGCCCAAGCCTCGCCGATGGCGTGGTTGCTGGTCGCGCAGGCGGAGCAGGTGGCCAGGTTCGGGCCGCGCATCCGGTTGTAGAGCGCGAACATGCCCGAGGCCATGTTCAGGATCAGCATCGGGATCATGAACGGCGACACCCGGCCCGGCCCCTTCGCCAACAAAACCTTGTGCTGCTCCTCGGTGGTCTGGAGCCCGCCGATGCCCGACCCGATGAAGACGCCGACCTCGTCGAGATTCACCGTGCCGAGGTCGAGCCCCGAATCCTTGAGCGCGCCCCATCCGGCGTAGACGCCGAAATGGGTAAACCGATCGGTCCGCCGCACTTCCTTGGCCGACGGGAACGCGGGGACCGGGTCGAAGTCGCGCACCTCCGCGGCGATCTGGCAGTCGTACCCGGTGATGTCGAAGTTCGCCACGCGGTCGATGCCGCACTGGCCCGCCAGGACGTTTTTCCAGACGGTGTCGGGATCGTGTCCCAGCGAAGAGACGCAACCCAAGCCGGTGACGACGACGCGGCGGTCGGACCAATTGCTACCCATAGGCGTCGCGATCCTCCGGCAAGCGGAAGGTCCGGGCAAAATGAAAAACGCGGGAATCGCGGGCGACCCGGGCAAACAAAAAGGCAGTCCGGCCATGCCGGACTGCCCTTTCGGCGGATATTGCCGCCTACTTGCTCTGGAGCTCCTCGATGTAACGGATGACGTCGCCGACGCTTGCCAGCTTCTCGGCTTCCTCGTCGGGGATTTCGCTTCCGAATTCCTCCTCGAGGGCCATCACCAGTTCCACCGTGTCCAGCGAATCAGCCCCGAGATCCTCGATGAACTTCGCTTCGGGTGTGACTTGATCCGCGTTCACGCCGAGCTGTTCGACGATGATATCCTTGATCCGTTGTTCGATGGTTTTCTCAGCCATGGGACTCCAGTTGTTATTGCCGGCGCCTGTCTAGGCGGGGGTATTCCCACCGTCAAGCCCTGTTCCGCGTCTTTTGTCTCGGGTCACATGACCATGCCGCCGTCCACCGTCAGCACTTGGCCCGTGACATACCTTCCTCCGGGCCCCGCGAGATACAAAGTCGCTTCCGCAATGTCCGTCGTCCGGCCGAATCCGCCCAGCGGAATCTGTCCCAACAACGCATCGCGCAATTTCGCGTCCAGCGACGCCGTCATGTCCGTCTCGATGAAACCCGGCGCGACGGCGTTGCACGTCACCCCGCGCGAACCGAATTCCTTCGCCACGGATTTCGTGAAACCGATCAACCCGGCCTTGCTCGCCGCGTAGTTCGCCTGCCCGGCGTTGCCGATGAGTCCGATCACCGACGCGATGTTGACGATGCGTCCCGACCGTTGTTTGAGGAACGAACGCGAGAACGCCTTCGTGAAAAGGAATGCCCCCCGCAGGTTGGTATCCAGCACCACGTCCCAGTCGGCGTCCGACATCCGCATCAACAGGCCGTCGCGGGTCACCCCCGCGTTGTTCACCAGGATGTCGGTGCGCCCCGCTTCCTTCAGGACGGTCTCCGCCGCGGCCGCGACCTGCGCCGGATCGGCGACATCCACCGCCAGCGCCCAGGCCCGGCGTCCCAGCGCCCGGACCTCGGCCGCCACCTTCTCGGAGTTCTCGACCGTGCGCGACACGCAGGCGATGTCCGCGCCCTCGGCTGCGAGCCGCAGGGCGATCGCCCGCCCGATGCCACGACCCGCACCCGTCACCACCGCCACTTGGTTTTCCAGCAAGCTCATCGGCGGCAGTAGGCGGAACGGTGCCACCCGGTGTCAAATGCGGAGTGCCGCCCGGGCCGGGTTCGGGGGTCCCTAGACGCTGCCCTGGGCCCGGGCCGGTTTCCGGGATTGGCACGCCGGGACGCGTCGGCCGATTCCAAGGCCCGAACCCAGGGGCCGGTTGGCCCCATCCGCCGGGCTGGGCCAAGGGATTCCGGGCCTACGGGACCTGCCGACGTCGCGTCGTCGCGGTCGACAACCGCGGCCAGCGGCACCCGCCGGGCCTCACGCCCAACCTTTGAGCCGGTAATACCACCAACCCAGCGCCTCGTGGATCCATGCGTTGCACTGGATAAATCCGTCCAACCGCGGCACCAACCCCCAGTGGTGTTTCGACGACATGCGATCGACCCCATGGAAGTCGCAGCCGACGGGTTCCACATCCAACCCGGCCTTCCGGAAGGTCGCCTCGGCACGGCGCAGATGGGCCGCCGTGCTCACGATGATCACCCGGCGCCAGCCGCTTTGGCGGGCCAACTGGGCGGTTCGCTCGGCCTCGTCGTGCGTGTTCGCGCAGACGCCGAGGAGATGCAGCCGCCCGGTGGGCAATCGCCACGCCTGCATCCATGCCACCAGAAGTTCCGAGTCCGGCCGCCGCAACGCGCCGCGCTCGTAGTATGATCCCCCCAACAACAGGTTCGTCGCCTTGCCCAACCGCACCATCTCGAGCGCCACCAACACCCGGTCCCCGGATTCCCCCAGATCGAACGGCAGCCATCCGCTGCCGGTCGCGCAATGCGTGCCGCCCAGCATCACCACCGCATCGGCACGGACCACCGCGCGGGTCGGCGCGACATAGGGTCGCTCGAGTCCGGCCAACAGCCACGCCCCCAGCGGCGTGGCGCCGATGCCCCAGACGAACAACGCCAGGCATGCGGCCCATCCCGCCTCGGACCACCGACGGCGCCAGAGGCACCGCAGCGAAAAACAACTGGTCGCGAGCCACGCCAAACCCACCGGTTGCAACAAGTATTCCATCGGCCGGTGCGTTCGTTCAGCGGAACCCGGCCGCATAGCCGCGTTGCCGGATCAGGATGGCCTCCACGTATTCCCGGGTGCGCGGGAAGGTCATGGCATCGAGGAAGGCGGCCGAATTCGTCGCCGCGGCACCCTTCGCCCAGCGCAGCACGTTCCCCCTCCCCGCGTTGTAGTCGGCCAACGCGAAGGCAAACGGCCGGTCGGTCCCGGGATACCGGCGGCTCAGCCGCGCCAGATAAAAACACCCCGCATGGAGGTTGGTCGCCGGGTCCAGCGTGTGTTCGTGCCGGAAGGTTCGGTCGCCGCGCGCGTCCGCCCATTCCTGCGCCGCCGTCTCCGTCACCTGCATCAACCCGAATTCACCGTGGCTTCCGCGCGCCTCCGCGTCGAAACGCGACTCGCGCCACACCACGGCTTTCACAAGCTCCGGCGGCAAGCCGTTCCGGATCGCCACCGCGCGGATCAACCCGTCGTAGCGGCGTTCCCGGGCGAATCGTTCCCAGCCGAACCACGCGGCGCCCACGGCGACGAGCACGAGTATCAGGAGCTTTCGGCGGCGAAACACGTTGGAATTCCAGGGCACCCGCCCCGTTGTCGACCCGGCCCATGCCGGTGCCGGGGGGAGTTCAGAGCCCGGGGCCCTCGACGCGCTCGCCGTCCATCTGGTAGATGCCCAGCAGATAGCCGTTCTCGGTGAATTCGCCGACCTTGAGCTTCCCCACCAGCGTCACCGCCTGGTCCATCACCGCCTTCGTGCCGCCGCCCGTCATCTTCACGGTCACGAACTCGTTCAGCTTCGGCACCCCGCCGAAGCAGCACATCGACTGGTCCCGCAACAGGATGAGTTCCGTCACTTTCCCTTCCTGGACTTTCAGCGGCAGCATGAACCCCTTCAACGCCACCTTCCGCCCGTCGAATGCCCGCACCGCCGCCGGAATCTGGTTCGTGTCCGGCAACGGCGGCGGATTGGTCCCGGTGTACTCGGGCGCCAGATAGGCGAACCCCGCGAGCTTGTCGAAACCGATGGGGGTGACGTCCTTCTTGCCGACGACCGCGGCTTCCGTCGACGCGGCGACCCCGGCCGGCGCGGGCACGCTGCCAATGGGCTTGATCGGCTCCCCGCGGATTCCGGCCGGCTTGATCGGTTCGCCCCGGGGCGCCTTGGCCGGCGGGGCTTCCGCCAACAGCCAGCCACCCATCAACGTGGCGCCCACGAATCCGGCCGCCGCCTGGGCCACCGCCTTTAAATTCCGTGTTCTCATGACGCAGATTTTCTCCCGGTCCGATGCCCAACCGGCGGCCATTGGTCGTCCGCCGCCCGTTGGTCCTTTACCCATAGCAGTCGCGGTGCCCGACGCCAACACCGGGGATGGACCGGCCGTCCGGCAACCCGTCGCGAACCGCCGGGCCGGGTACCCGGGCTACGGTCGGTCGCATTCCAAGTCCCGTGGCCGCGGGGCCGTCTGCCGGCGCGTCCGCGCCAGCAGCACCAACCCCGCCACCGTCAATGCCGCGTTCAGCAGCAGCAGTTCCGTCCCCATCTGGTAGCCGTTGAACCATTCCTTGGCCCGGCGCGCCACCAGCCAACTGGCCGCCGGCGCCAGGCACGCCACCACCGGTACCCAGGGGCCGTCCACCTTCACCCGCGTCGCCAATCCCAGCACGAAAAGGCCCAGCAACGGCCCGTAGGTGTAACTCGCCAATGCCAGCACCAGATCGATGACCGCCGCGTTGTCCTGCGCCGCGTGGAACGCGAGGATCACCCACAGCAGCACCACCGCGAATCCCACGTGCACCCAGCGCCGCCGCCGCGTCTTCTCCGCCGGCGACAGGTCCTCGCGGGTCTCGAGCCGGAGGAAATCGAAGCAAAACGACGTCGTCAGCGTGGTCAGCACCGAGTCCGCGCTGTTGAACGTCGCCGCCGTCAGCCCCACCACGAACACCACGGCCGCCCAGGTGCCGAGATGCTGCAGGGCCAGCAACGGGAACAGTTGGTCGGTATTCGCCGGCACCGACAACCCGTGCACCCGCACGTACTCGAACAACAACACGCCCACCGACAGGAAAAACAGGTTCACCGGCAATTGCACCAGCGCGAACGCATACAGGTTCTTCCGCGCGTCCCGCGGCGTCGGGCACGACAGGCTCTTCTGCATGTTGTTCTGGTCGAGCCCGGTCATCACCACCGTGATCGCCGCACCGCTCAGGAACTGTTTCCAGAAATACGATTTCGACCGCCAATCCCAGTCGAAGACCCGCGACAGGTCGGACTCCCACACCCGCGCCACCAACCCGCCGACACCCAGCCCCAGATCGTGCCCGATGATCAGCAGGCTCAGGATCACCCCGCCGAGCAGGAACCCGCTCTGCAGGCTGTCGGTCCACACCAACGTCTTGATCCCGCCCCGGAAGGTGTACCCGAGGATCAACGCGATGATGCCCGCGACCGTGACCGCGAACGGCACGCCCAGGGGTCCGAAAACGAATTCCTGGAAGACCCGGGCCGCCAGGAACAACCGGGCGGCCGCACCCAGGATCCGCGACAGCAGGAAAAATCCCGCCCCCGTCCGCTGCGCCGCCGGTCCGAACCGGCTGCCGAGGAATCCGTAGATCGAGGTCAGGTTCAGGCGGTAGTACAGCGGCACCAACACTTCCGCGATCAGCACGTAGCCGAGCACGTACCCGAGCACCATTTGGAAGTACCCGAACCGCGCCACCGCGACTTTCCCCGGCACCGAGATGTAGGTCACCCCGGACAGCGAGTCGCCGATCAACCCGAACGCCACCACCCACCACCGGGACTTGCGGTTGCCCAGGAAGTACGACGCCTCGTCGGCCCGGCGGGAGGTCCACCACGCCACGCCGAACAGCGCGGCGAAGTAGGCGGCGGCCACGGCCAGGATGAGCAGGGGTGTCATGCCGTCGAATCGGTCTTCACCGCAATGCCAACAGCGGGGCCCGCGACGCCGGCAGGAACTCGGCGAGCCGCGTCGGGATCGCCCCGGCGATGCAGGCCCGGACCCGCTCCCGCGCGGCTTCCGGGAAGGACGACGACGCGGGCACCGACTCGAGCAAGGCGCCGAGCGTCTGTTCCGCGTATTGCACCAACCCCTGCCGCAACGGAACACCGAACACCGCCAACCAAACCCCGAACACCACCGGATGCCATCCGCGGGCGCCGCCGCGTTGAACGGCGTCGAGATAGCGCTGGACCACCCGCGCGTCGCGCAGTGGCCGGAGCCGCGACAATTGCCGCTGCCCCACGCGCAGGCTCGCCTCGCCCGGACCCGCATGGGCTCCCCATGCCCGGTCCAGTTCGATCAACCGATCGCTTTGGCCCGATGCCGCCAAGCGCCAGGCCTCGGCCACCACCGGCCACTCGTCCCGCGCGAGGGTCTCGTCGCGATACCGCGCGAGCCATCCCTCGACGCCCGCCGTGGTGACGGCGTCCCCGAACCTTTCCATCGTGCGGCCGGACGACCGCTCCCCGCCGACCAGACGCCGCGCCAGGCCGTCGATCGTGCCCGCGAATCCCGCGGGGGCGGGATGCATGGCGGGCAAGGATGAAGACTCGGCGCTCAAGACGGCGGGACGCTACGGCCGGCGCCTTCCTGCGGCAAGCGGCAGCGCGGAGCGCCCGCTCGCCACGGGCGCGGCCACCCGTCGCGGACAAAGCACCGCCCCGAAACCGCCGGTGGACGAGGGCGGCTGCGGGGCGAGCCGATTTGCCCCGTCACTTCTTGATCTGCACGCCCTCGCCCGACGGCTTGTCGGATCCCACCGGCACGGCGTTCGCCCCGATGGCGAACAGGTGCGTCTGGCTGCCGACGTACATCGTGCCGTTGGCCACGACCGGCGTGCTGTAGACCGGCGCGCCGAGATTCGTCTCGCTCAAGACCTTCAGCGTCTTTTCCGCCGCCAACACCACGAAGTCGCCGTCCTCGTCGCCCACGTACACCTTGCCGTCCGCCACCAGCGTCGAGCCCCACATGTGGGCCTTCATGTCGTACACCCAGTGCAGCTTGCCCGTGTCGGCATCGAGGCAATGCACGAACCCGGAAAAATCCGCGACGAACAGCAACCCGGTCGCCGGATCGATCGACACCGACGAAATCGAGCGTTTGATGCCCTTGTAGTCCCAGATCGTGGCGGTCTTGGTGACGTCGCCCTTCTTGGTGGGATCGATGCAGAGCAAGTGGCCGACGCCCTCGCCGTGCTCGGGGTCCTGGCCGGTGGCGACGTAAACGCGGCCCTTGTAGAACACCGGCGTGGCGTTGATCTCGCTCGGGCCTTCCGCGGCCGGATATTTGTACGGCTTGCCGTCCTTGGCCTTGTACTCGGGCGGATTCGCGTCCAGCCACCAAACCTTTTTCAGGTAGGTGATGTCCTTCTCCTCCTCGCGCTTGAATTCCGAGCCCGGCAACACCGGAACGATCGGGGATCCGTCGCCCTTCTGCGGCTTCGCGTCGAACGCGTAGCACACGCCGTCGCCGCCGCCGAAGAACACCTGCCACTGCCCGTTGACCTTGCCGGCGGAAGGCGACGTCCATTGGCCGTGGAAGATCCGGGGCCCGATGCCGGCGTTGTCTTCCGCGACCAACTTGCCCGTCTTGGTGTCGAGCACGATGAAGCTCGGGGAATTCGGGGACGGGATGTTGACGTGCGTCCAGTCCTGGCCGTTGGAGGTGCAGACGTACAACAGGCCGTCGACCATCAGCACCGAACAGTTGGAGGCGTTGTGCGGGAACACGCCCAACTCGTCCATCATGTCGTACTTCCAGATGATGTCCGCGTCGTTCGGGCCGGCCTCCGGGGGATTGCCTTCCTTCGGGGTGTCTTTGGCGAAGTACTTGGCCTCGTCCTTGAAATCGCCGTCGTTGCCGTCCTTGAGTCCCTCGGTGTCGAGGCACAGCACCTCGCAGCGCGAGGTCACCACGAACAACCGGTTGCCGACGACCAGCGGCGAGGCCAGCAGGCCGAGGTTTTCCCAGTCGTTGACCTTGCCCGACTTCAGTTTCGGCACCACCAACTGCCACAGGTACGCCCCCGACTTCTCGTCGAATGCCATCAGGATCGAACGGTCGCCCGCATGGCGCTTGTCGCGCGGCGACTCGTTGTTGGTGCCGGTGAAAACCTTGCCGCCGGCGACCACCGG
>Ga0114969_10002841_pt1 | contig 14116 bp, 8 predicted proteins | sample M_130807_MF_Meta_FD_87316 | JGI IMG/M metagenome (GOLD analysis project Ga0114969, IMG submission 87316) | Freshwater microbial communities from Lake Montjoie, Canada to study carbon cycling - M_130807_MF_MetaG | ecosystem: Environmental > Aquatic > Freshwater > Lake | place: Lake Montjoie...
CCGGGGAGAATTAGCCTTCGCCACCGTTGCCACGGCGTGAAAGCCGCCAGCCGCGACACTTCCCACAAATTGCGCGGAATCCGTCCGGTTCCGGCGATGACGTTGAACAAGATGTACCACTGCGTCCCCAAGACCATGAGTGCGATCGAGCTGATTCCGAGACCGACGCCCAGTGACATGAGTGCGGCCACCACCAGTGGGAAGATCATGGGGGCCGGAAAACTGGCGGCCAATTGTATGAGCGGCTGCAACAGGCGTGTGGCCTTGGGACTTTGCCCGATGGCAACCCCTGCAGGAATGGCCCAAAGGGATCCGAGGGCCACGGCCGAAATGACCCGCAGGAAGGTGATGCCGGTGCTCTGAAGCAGATTCACCCACTGCTGTGCGGTCACACGCTCCAGCAGAACCACGTACCGCACGCAACCGAACGCTGCCGCGACTCCGACCACCCCCAGCAATCCGCGGAAAACCCAAGGACTGGCTGAGCGCGTCCACAGACCAAGCCGCGGCACCCGACGTTGCCAAATCCTGGAAAAGAACCCCGCGAGTCCCCCCAGCCAGTGGCCCATGGCTGAGAGTTGGCGTGAGGCCAGCGACCCCAAGGGAGTGCGGCGAACCCACCTCCAGAACCCAGGCATGGACAGACGCGGCGACTCCTCCTCGGTGAACTTGTGCGACCAGACGACCAGGGGCCGCCACACACCTTGGTCCACGGCGACGATCATCACGAGCATGGTGAACAAGCCCATCGCCTGAGCCCGCCCATCGCCCTGTTCAATGGCGAGGCTCATGTAAGATCCCAGACCAGGGAGTCGGTAATCGTGTTCACCGAGAACAAAGGCCTCGCTCACCATGAGGAAGAACCACCCGCCCGCCATCGACATCATGCTATTCCAGAGGAGGCCCGTTGCGGCGAAGGCGAGGTCGAGCCTCCAGAAGCGTTCCCACCAAGACATCCGGGCCAGGTGAGCGACTGCGACCAACTCGGCGGGAACGGCCTTCAGAGACGCTTGAAACGAGAAGGTCATGTTCCATACCTGTCCGGTGAAGATCATGAGCACCGAGGCCAGTTCCAATCCGAAGTTCGAATTGGGGAACAAGTGAACCAACCCCAGCACGAACCCCGGCAAGAACCCCAGAACCGGGATACTCTGCAAGATATCGAGCAGCGGCCCCAAAATGCGTTCGGCACCGGCGACCCGCGCCATGGCATAGCCGTAGAGCAGGGTGAACACAAACGACAGACCATAAGCCCCCACGCCCCGCGACAAACTGTACAGCGCGTACAGCGGCAAGTACTGCGGCTCAAGGTGGATGTCGGAAGTCACAGGGGCGGATTGGAGTGGGGCTACTTCGACTGGACTGGTATATCGAGTAGCTCCCCGAATCACTCGGGTCCAATTTGCTTGGGGGAGCGACCCTTACAAAGTCTTTGGGCGTGCAGTGGCAGTTGTTGCCGACCGAACCCCAAACTAGTGGCGAACGTGGGGTCTGAATCTTGGATCTCGCGATAGCGGAATGATGAGCCTAATTGGCTCAACAAAAAGGCCGCTTTCCCGAAGGAAAACGGCCTAAAAGTTGGTTGCGGGGCTAGGATTTGAACCTAGGACCTTCAGGTTATGAGCCTGACGAGCTACCGGGCTGCTCCACCCCGCGATCCCGAGGCGCAAAGTGATACGGGATGGTGGCCTTTACGGCAAGGCTGAAGGCAAAGTTTCTTCTGTGTCGCAGGGATCCAAGCCTGTGGGAGAGCTCGAATCTCTTCCATCACGACTGCTGTACCGCTCGGTAACTCGAGAGTCCGAAAGCCTTCGAAAGCCTTCGATCAACCCGAGCCGGATGTCACCGGCCTGTCGCTTTGCGTTCGACCTTCTTGATTTCCTTGGCCAGGGCTGCACCCCGCGTCTGAGCCGGTAGGAAGGCGTTCACCCAAACCGGTGAAGGGGCTCCGGCCGGCAAGGCGGTCAGCAGGCTTTGAAGGGCTTCGGAAGTGTAACCGCTGCGGGCTGCCAATCGGGTGCCTTCCAGCAGCACTTCACGGGCTTGGGCATCGGTGAGTCGCGCAGCGCCCTTAGATGCGCCGTCTTGCGGGACGATCGAGGGTCGGACCAGTTCGGTGGAAATGAGCGTGGCCGCCAGTTGGTTGAAGGCCGTCAGTTGCTGGTTGCGGTCATCGACGATGGGCTTTTTGGCCTTCTTGTTGGGAAGCTCTGAAGGATCCGGCAATGCGGCCATACCGTTCGGAGCGTCTGCACACCGGCGCAGGAATTCTGTCAAATAACCCGGGCACGAGGCATCCCGGCCGATGGCCAAGGCGATGCGGGACCACAATTCAGTGGTGGCGTCACTGACCACCACTTGTTGCTCGATGGATTCCACCCATGCGTTTTTGCCGTTCGAGGCCTTCACCGGAGGTTTGCCCCAACGGGACTGCTGCTGCGGGGTCAGCGTGTCGACGAGTCGTGCGTTGATTTTTTCCACCCACGGACGCCATTCAGACTCGGCTTGAGACTCGGCTTGGAGTCGGAGCTGTCCGATTTGGATGAGGAGCAGAGATAGGCAAACGGCACGGATCATTGGGGTGGGACGGTTTATGTTCCTGAACGTCAGGCATGACCCAAGTTTTTGAGAATCTGAACCGTCGAATGCGCTTTGTTCAAGGTGTAGAAGTGCACGCCCGGAGCGCCACCTCGGATGAGTTCTTCGATTTGCTGCGTGCAGTATTCGATGCCGAATGCGGTCACGGCGGCATCGTCGTCACCCAGAGCTTCGAGGCGGGAGAGGAATCGCTCGGGCAACCGCGCTCCGCAGAGCGCTGTGAATTTTTTGGTCTGGTTGCGAGCCACGACGGGCAGGAGGCCTGGGATCAATGGCACATCGACGCCCAACGTCTTTGTCAAATGGTCTCGCATGGCGAAGTAGTCGTCATTGTCGTAAAACAATTGAGTCACCACGAAATGGGCTCCTTGGTGAATTTTGTCGGCTAGGTGCTGCCAATCCTGATGCTTACCCCCGGTCTGGGCGATGTGGCCTTCCGGGAATCCGGCCGTGCCGATGCTCAGGTCGCCGATCTCTTTCAGGTAGGCCACGAGTTCCGAGGAATAACGGAATCCCCCTTCGGTCGGCACCCACTCGCCAGAACCGCCGGGAGGATCTCCGCGCAGCGCCAAGATGTTGCGCACACCGCGGGCTTTTGCTTCGTCGATGACCGAACCCAGTTCGGTCTTGTCGGCGTTGACGCACGTCAGGTGCATCATCGTTGTCAACCCGAAGTCGCGTTGGATGCGCTCGACAATCCCTAGGGTTTTTTCACGGGTGGATCCGCCGGCTCCGTAGGTCACCGAACAGTAATCCGGCCGAGCGGCCAAGAGGGCAGGGAGGGTCTTCTCAAACAACGCCCGCTCACCTTCCTCAGTCTTGGGCGGAAAGAACTCGATGGAATACGAGGGGCGGCCCCGTCCGGCGTTCTCCCGATGGATCTCGTGGATGTGGCGGATCATGACTTTCAAGAGTGGCCGGATTGGATATGGAATCAAGAGTCAAATCAATCGATCCTGATGGGATGATATGTTGGTTGGCGGCCTCCAGTGACCGATTCGATGTTTGAGCAAGGCCTGGATCGCTGCCTTTGGGCTCGGCAGCGACGTTGCCCCAGTGCCCAGCGCCAGCGATCACAACAGAGTGACAGGTTCAAAGTGTGGGTTCAGCTCAGCCTTGCCTCTGGGTGATGATAAAGTGACAGGTTCAAAGTACTCCAAGGACTGGCTCGGCCGACATCAGGGCGGCATTGGGCCCGGAGCGGGCTTGAGTTGGCGGGCTCGATTGTCTAGCAAAGAGCCATGACACGCCGAAAGTTTCTCCAGACTGGCGCAGCCTTGTCGGCCGCCACCTTTGTTCCGACGACCTTCGCTCAGGAAAAAGCCCTTCGGGTGGGATTGATTGGAACGGGTTGGTACGGCAAGGCGGACTTGCTGCGACTCATTCAGGTTGCCCCGGTGGACGTGGTTTCGCTGTGCGATGTGGATCGTCGTATGCTGACCGACGCGGCGGCGTTGGTGGCCCAGCGGCAGAAGTCCGGCAAGCAGCCCCGGACCTATGGCGATTACCGGAAGATGCTCGCGGAGAAGGATTTGGATGTGGTGCTCATCGGGACTCCGGATCATTGGCACGCCTTGCCTATGATTGAGGCCTGCAAGGCGGGCGCTGACATTTATGTGCAGAAACCCACAGGCGTGGACATCGTCGAGAGCGAGGCCATGCTGGCGGCGGCCCGCAAATATGGTCGGACGGTGCAAGTAGGCACCCAGCGCCGCAGCACACCGCACCTCATCGAGGCGCGTGATCGCATTCTTCGCGAGGGCAAGCTGGGCACTATCGCCCATGTGGAAATCTGCTGCTACTGGCACATGCGGGCCCGGGACACCCTGGCCACCGCGCCCGACACCGCGCCACCAGAATGGCTAGATTATGAGATGTGGACTGGCCCCGCACCCATGCGGCCTTACAACAAAATGGTCCATCCGCGGGGTTGGCGGGCGTTCTCGGAATATGGAAATGGCATCGTGGGCGACATGTGCATCCACATGCTGGACATGGTGCGCTGGATGATGGACCTCGGATGGCCCAACTCGGTGAGTTCCAATGGCGGCATCTTGGTGGACAAGGCGAGCCGGGCCAACATCACCGACACGCAGACCGCGACCTTCGACTACGGCAACGTGCAAGTGCGCTGGACCCACCGGACTTGGGGTGAAGGCGGCGATCCCAAGTACCCCTGGAGTGCCACGTTCTACGGTGACAAGGGCACTCTCAAGGCCAGTGTCTTTGGCTACGACTACACGCCGCAGGGCGGTGGTAATTCGGTGCACAAGGATGTCGGTATGGAGCTCGACCAGTATCCGGAAGACCAGACAGAGAAGGACCTAGAGAAGCACTGCGCTCCGGCCATTCGTGGACACATGCGCAACTTGCTGGAGTGCCGCAGCAGCGGGTCTAAGCCGGTGGCGGATATCGAGCAGGGGCACATTTCCACAGCGACTTGCGTTTTGGCCAATTTGTCTCAGCAACTCGGCGGGCGAACCCTGCGCTGGGATCCTAAGACCCACACCATTGTCGGGGACACCGAGGCGACACGTCTGTTGGCGCGGCCTTATCGTAGTCCCTGGACCCATCCTACGGCCGCATCGGTGTAGGGGGGCTGGTTATGGGGCTTGCAGGCCGTTAGTAGACAAAAAGGCCTTTGTAGGTTTTGTTGTCCTAGAAGCAATTGATGCAGGTTAAATTTTTTAAAATGTCTCGTTTTCCACTTTCAGGATCTGCAAGTTCCACTCAAGTGACCAGTCAGCCATCAACCTCTGCCCCTAGTTCGGGCGTTCGTCGTACCCAGGTTTTCACCTTGGTGGCAGTCCTCGTACCTTGGATCGGTTTCATGACGGCCGCCGTGCTCGCTTGGAACAAGATCCTTCGCCCGTTGGACGTCATCCTCTTTGTGATCATGTACTTGATCGCAGGTTTTGGTGTCACCGGGGGCTACCATCGCCTCTTCACCCACCGCAGCTTCACCTGCCCAGCCTTTATTCGCGCGTTGTTCGGCATCGCCGGATCGATGGCGGTCCAAGGGCCGTTGTTCTTCTGGGTGGCCACGCACCGCCGTCATCACCAGCACAGCGATGTGAAAGGTGACCCTCATTCACCCCACGAACACGGTGAGGGCATGAAGGGCCTGATGCTCGGCTTCTGGCATTCCCACATGGGCTGGATGTTCCGCGGCGCCGATGCGATGACCGTTCGCAGCCTGCCCGACCTCTCCAAGGATCCGGTGGCCCGTGTGATTCACCGCGGTTTTGTTTGGTGGGCACTGACCGGGCTGGTTCTTCCCGGAATTCTGGGTGGCTTGATCACCCAAACTTGGATGGGGGCCTTAACGGGATTTCTCTGGGGCGGTCTGGCCCGTGTATTCATGGGGCACCACGCCACTTGGAGCGTGAATTCCATTTGCCATCTTTGGGGTACACAACCCTTTAAGACTCGGGATGAGAGTCGCAACAATGCGGCCGTCGCAGTCGTTTCGCTCGGTGAGGGGTGGCACAATAACCACCACGCACATCCGCAGTCGGCCCGACATGGTCTTCGCTGGTATCAGATGGATCTAACCTGGATCCTCATCCGAATTCTAAATATCTTCGGGTTGGCCTCGAATGTTCAAGTGGCCCACTGAAGTTAGAAAGAGCCGAGACAGCCGAGACAGCCGAGACAGCCAGATTAGCCGCTTCGATTCTTACCAAAATTTCTGACACGAACAGGGTCCGCTTCATACGGTGTTCTACCGATGAGGCGGACCCTGTTGGTTTTTAGACGGGACTAGGCCTTGCGATAGAAGGGTTTCTGGACCACTTCGGCGGCAAACCGCTTACCTCGGATTTCGATTTGGAGGGCGGTTCCCGGGGTGGCGAGGGAGGGCGGCACATAAGCCATGCCAAGGCCCGCGTTGAGGGTAGGACTTTGGGTGCCGCTGACCACCGTACCAACCACGGCCTCGGCCACCACGACCGGATAGCTCGGACGAGGCGGAGCTGATTTTTCGGTCATCCGGAAGGCGACACACTTTTTGGAAAGCCCCTCCTCCTTTTGTTTCAACAGCGCGGAACGACCGACAAAGTTTCCCTTGTCCCAGGCGATGAAGAAGCCCAGTCCCGCCTCCACTGGCGAGGTTTGTTCGTCAAGTTCGTGGCCGTAGAGCGGATAGCAGACTTCCGTCCGCAAGGTGTCTCGGGCCCCGAGGCCACAGGGGCGAATGCCTACCGAGGCCCCAGCGGCAAGGGCTGCTTGCCAGAGGGGCTCCAGTAAGGCGTTCGGAGCCACTACTTCGAATCCGTCCTCACCGGTGTAGCCGGTACGGGCCACCCAGAGAGTTTGACCGTCTTGGTCCCACCGCCCGATTTGGTTTTTGGCCAACGCTGAAGCAGACACTCCTGTGACACCGCCGAGCGAATGGCCCGGGAACAGTGCATCGATGAATTCTGGAACACGGGGCCCCTGAATGGCGATGGCACCCGTGGTGGCCGACACGTGGTTCATGCGCACTTCCGAGCGATCCGGAAAGGCGTTCCAATGGGTCTCTAGCCATGCCACGTCCGCGTCAATGCGGCCGGCGTTGATAATGAGCAGGTAGGTTTCTTCGGCGACCCGATAGGCGTACAAGTCATCGATGGTGCCGCCCGTTTCGAGACACAAGTGGGTATATTGGCCGAGGCCGATGGTTAGTTTTCGAAGGTCGTTGGTGAGCAATCCATTGAGGAATTCCAATGCCTTGGGCCCTTCGAACCAGATTTCGCCCATGTGGCTGATATCGAAGATTCCGGCCGAGCGGCGGACCGCATGGTGCTCCTCGACAATCGAGGTGTACTGTACGGGCATTTCCCAGCCTCCGAACTCGATGAGCTTGCCGCCGAGTTGCTGGTGCGCTGTGAAGAGGGGGGTGCGTTTCAGGGACATGGATGGAATGAGAGCTGTGGCGGAGTTCATCGGCGACACCGGACAACCCAGGAGGACGGCGCGACGCGCTCAGCACGGAGTTCAAAGATGTTCCTGAAACCTTCCAAATCCAATCTCGGGTTTTTTAGGAGCGACTGCTCCTTAAGTTTCTTAGGCGATCACCGACCGGACGACCTCCCCAGCCACATCGGTCAGCCGGAAATTTCGCCCGTTGTTGAAGAAGGTCAGTCGCTCATGATCCAGCCCCATGAGGTGTAAGATGGTCGCGTGGAGGTCATTGACGCTCACTTTGTCGACTTCGGCCTTGTGACCAAAGGCATCGGTGGCGCCGTGATGCACACCGCCACGGACCCCGCCGCCCGCCAGCCAATAGGTGAAGGCGTGGGGATTGTGGTCGCGACCCGGATTGCCGCCCTTTTGGGAGACGGGCAGGCGGCCAAATTCTCCGCCCCAGATCACCAGGGTTTCATCCAACAACCCCCGTTGTTCGAGGTCGGCCAGGAGTCCGGCGATGGGTTGATCGGTCTCGCGGGCGAAACCCCGGTGATTGCCGACGATGTCTTCGTGACCGTCCCAACTGCGTTGGTTTTCCATGCCGCCGGAGTAGATCTGAACGAAGCGGACACCGCGTTCGACCATGCGGCGGGCCGTCAGGCATTGGGCAGCAAAATGACGGCAGTGAGGTTGGTCGAGGCCGTAGAGGTGTTTGAGATGTTCCGGCTCGCGCTCAATGCCGAAAGCCTCGGGTGCAGCCGATTGCATGCGGTAGGCCAGTTCGAAGCTTTCGATCCGTGCTCCCAGTTCGCCTTGGGATCCCGCCTGGGCCAGGTGTTGCTGGTTGAGGGATCGGAGCAAATCCAATTGGGCGCGTTGGGCCTCCGCATTCATGCCGGCCGCTCGATTCAGGTTGTCAATAGGATCCCCCTTGGGCCGCAGCCAAGTGCCTTGATAGACGCTGGGCAGGAAGCCAGCCCCCCAGTTGCTGGCCTGCCCCTTGGGCAACCCGCGGTCGAGTGGGTCGCTCATCACCACGAAGGAGGGCAGGTCGCGACTTTCGCTCCCCAGGCCGTAGGTCATCCATGAACCGACGCAGGGGAAACCCATGCGCGTCGAGCCCGTATTGATCATGAAGAGCGCGGGGCTGTGGTTGTTGGACTCGGTGTGGCAGGAATGCAGGAAAGCCATTTTGTCCACATGTCGCGACAGGTGTGGGAACAGGTCGCTGGCCCAGGTGCCGCTCTGGCCATGTTGGGCCCAGGCGAAAGGAGACTTCATTAAGGGCCCCACCGAGTCGGTGAAGAATCCGGTCTTCTTGTCAAAACCTGGTAACTCCTGACCGTGGCGGCGCGCCAACTCCGGCTTGTAGTCCCAGGTATCCACCTGGCTCGGGCCGCCGTTCATGAAGAGCCAGATGACCGATTTGGCCCGGGTCTTGAGTTGCGGGGGCCGTGGGGCCAGGGGATCGGCAGAGGGAGCTGCCATCGCCCGTGGTATTAGGAGTCGCTGCTCATCGAGCAATCCGGCCAAGGCCAGAAGGCCGGCCCCGTGACCGGCACGGCGGAAGAGGTCACGACGCGAGAGGAGGCCGTTCAGAGTGGGATGGGGATTCATGGAACGTTGGGGTTCTTCGGTTGAAGGCCGGGAATGGGGACAGGAAAGATGGGGTTGTCATGGACCTGATCCCGAAAGATCTCCTCGGCGCGAGCGATGAGCTCTGGGTGACGGGTTGCAAGGTCGGTCCGTCCGGCTGAATCCAGGGCCCGCAGCACTTGACCTATAGGGTCATCCAGGTCCGAGATCATGGCCGCGTAGGCGGCACGCGGGCGGGGGTGGGGCAGGTAGCCATTCTGCCCTCGATAGGGTTCGTCATCCCAGGATTTCGGAAACCGATCGACCGATGCCTTGGGCGGATGCATCGCCACAGTGGAGGAGCGGAAGTCAGTCCACATAGATGACCTCGTTGAGGCTGATGAGGGTTTGCAGCAAATCCGTGGCGGACTGCAGTTCAGGCCGAGCGGTCCCTGCCAGTCGATACCGTTCGGTTTGCTGCTTCATGAAGTCGATCGAGGCCTTCGACTCCAGCGGGCTGGGAGACCGCTGCAGGGCCCGTTGGTAGGCGATGGCGACCCAATCGGACGGTTCCTGGGAAGCGGTGTCTGCCAATCGATGTGCCCATCCAGTGGCCCACTCCCGAACTTTCGGGTTGTTCATAAGCCAGAGGGCTTGGGGCGCAACGGTGGTGGCTGGGCGGGTGCTCTGGCTAACCAGTGGTTCCGGAGCATCGAAGACCTGCATGGCCGGAATGAGTTGGCTGCGTTTGATCGTAAAATAAATGCTCCGGCGACGGCTGGATTCATCCAAGGTCCCAGGCCCGAACGGGGTGGCATCGAGGGCACCGGTGATCCAGAGCAGGGTGTCGCGAATGGCCTCGGCTTCGAGCCTGCTTGGAACACGTCGAGACAGGAGTGAGTTGTTCGGGTCTTGCTGAGCCTTCGCCTCGGAGGGCGCTGAGGACTGGCGATAGGTGCGGCTAGTCATCATCAGGCGATGCAGGGGCTTGAGTCGCCAGCCCCCGCGGATGAGTTCGCCCGCCAGCCAATCGAGCAGTTCAGGATGCGAAGGTTTGCCCCCCTGGACGCCAAAATCATTGGGTGTGGCAACAAGCCCTTGACCGAAGTGGTGCTGCCATAGGCGGTTGACCATCACCCGGGCGAGCAAGTGACCCGCACCCTCACTGCTGTCGGTCATCCAGAGGGCCAGCGAGCGACGTCGGCCCGAATACGGGGCCCCAGTGGGTGGCTGCCAGCGCCAGTGAGATTCGGAGTCGGGCGACTTCATGAGCACTTGTAGAAAGCTCGGGCTGGCGACCCCGCGTTTTTGGTCGGCGCTGCCCCGATGCAAAAAATGGGTCTCTGGTAAGAAGTCTCCGCCCTGAGTGTGCATGCGAAGGGCCGGATAGCCCTCGCCGCACATGAGGACCTGCGTCAACTCGGGCTTGGGACGGTTTTTCTCGTGGGCTTGGACCTTTTGGTGGGCTTGGCTCCAGCCCGCGTCCGAAGTCTTCCACCAATCCAATAGCGTCTTCCGTTCGCTGGCCGAGAACGAGGCGGGGCCGCTTCCCGGGGTCTTGAGTCGCTCGAACAGGCCGGCGATCCCGGCCGGAACGCCCTCGGAGTCGAACGGGGCTGCGGCCATTGAGGTCACCGAAATGCGCGGCCGTCCGATGTGGTGACGGCTATTAACCTTGAACTCCAATTCGACGCTCAAGCGGACACCTCCAGCCATCCGGATTGGAGACTCGAAATCCACGATGGCAGCGTGTCGGGTGCCGAATTTTGGGTCCACCGCCCATCCCGTGTGCGGGTCGTTGTCCAATGATCCTGCGATGGACAGGTTACCGGTGTTTTGTTCGAAGGTGGCCCGGGGTCGCACCAAGCGGATCTCCTGCCGCTCGCCTCCCGACAACGGTTGGGCAAAGACCCGAATGCGGCTCAGCCCCAGGTTTCCATTGTCGGCCCGGCCGGGTCCGCCATGGGGTAGGCTCGGATCGGGCAGCGCCTCCAAGCGCAGCGATCGCAGCGTCGGGCTCGGGCTTTGTCCGGTGACGGTGTAGGTATCGTGGTCGGCGTTCTTGCCCTCGGCCAGGAAGGACCCGTCGGCCATTGCCTTGAAGCTGGCGCCGCCTAAAGATTTCCAGACGGGGGACTCCAGCAATTCCCAGTCGGCCGCGACCTTCGGTGCTGCCCCGGATCCCAGCCACGTCTCGAAGTGCTTGGGGAGCACGGATTGCTCGTACTGAGTGAGTTCGGCCTGATATTGGGCGTGGTCGGCCTCAAAAGTGGCCAAACGTCGCTGGGTCTGTTCCGGATTGAGGTCGAGTTGCCGCTGACTGCGGACGGTGGTGGTGAAGGTCGACAGCATGCGGTAGTAATCCCGGTTGGGGATGGGGTCGAACTTGTGGTCATGGCATCGGGCGCACCCCACGGTCATACCGAGCATGGCAGAGGTCGTGGTGGACAGCATGTCGTCCATTGCGTCGTAGCGGGTCCGCTCCACCTCGTTGGCGGTGATTTGCGTGGGGAACACCCCGGCTCCAAGAAACCCGGTGGCCATGAGTGCGAGTGGGTTCCCTGGCTCGAACTCGTCACCGGCCAACTGCCACTGCACGAATTGGTCGTAGGGCATGTCGGCATTCAGAGCCTTGATGACAAAGTCCCGGAAGTGATGAGCTCCCGGTCGGTCGTAGTCGTGTTCGAAGCCGGAGCTTTCGCCGAATCGGGCCACATCTAACCAATGGCGCGCCCAGCGTTCGCCGTGCTGAGGTTGGGCCAGCAGCGTGTCGATCGCTCGTTCCCACGCTCCCGGGGCAGAATCTAGTTCAAAGGCCTCCAGAGCAGCCGGGGTAGGGGGCAGGCCGAGCAAATCGAAGGAGGCCCGACGGAGCTGGGTGCGCCGATCGGCCTCGGGATTGAGCGAGAGGTTTTTCTCCACTAGGCGGGCCTGAATGAAGGCATCGATCGGGTGGGAGCCTGCGGACGGGACCTCGGGAGGCGTGACCTGGGCCAGCGTTTGGTAGGGCCATCCGGTGAAGGGTTTGAGCGTCTTCGAATCGGACCCAGACTGGGTTCCGCTGGAGCGTCCGGCAATGAGCGGGCCGTCATAGGGGGCTCCGTTGTGGATCCACTCGGAGAGGGCTCGGACCGAAGCCTCGGGCAAAGGCTCTCCTTTGGAGGGCATATGAGGCTTGTCCGTACGGGAGACCAAGCGGACTAGCTTGCTGCCCGGTCCGTCAAACAGACGAATGGCCAGACCCTCGGCTCCGCCCTTCAAAAGGTCTTCGCGGCTGGCCAGACTGAAGTCGCTTTGTGTTTTTTCGCCACCGTGGCACTTCAGGCAGTGCGTGGTCAGGAGCGGTCGAATTTCTTTTCGGAACTGTTCAAGGCCGCGGGTGAAGCGTTCGGCGTGGTCCGCTGGAAAGGGAACTGCGGGTTCGGCGGCGGCCAATCGAAGGATTCCGACTAGAAGCTCGAGTATTACTGCAAATGGGCCGGAAAACCGCACCAGGCGTAGAGAGACAGTCATGGCATCGGGAGAGTCGGTGAGTCTGGTTTTGTTGTAGCCCAGGATGCAACTCCGGGATGAATGGATCGAAGGTCAATCTTTGGCATCCACTTCTGGTGGGAGTTTCTGATAGCCTCCCTCCCGTGATCGCTGACTATCTTGACCAGTGCCGCAGTCTTCTGGACACGGCCGTCGCCCAAGAGGAGACCATCGCGGAGGCCGCGAGCCTCTTTGCCGAGACCATCTTGGCCGGCCGAATGGTGCATTGTTTTGGCTCCGGGCATAGCCGCATCCTCGTTGAGGAAATGTGGCCCCGCTACGGATCGTTCCCCGGGTTTAACCCCATCGTGGAGCTCTCTCTGAGCTTCCACAACCTCGTGGTGGGTGCCAATGGACAGCGGCAGGCGATGTTCCTGGAGAACGTCCACGGCTTGGCCGCCCGCATCCTCCGTAACTACGACCTTTCCCCTAAGGATACCGCCCTGGTGGCCTCCTCGTCGGGATGCAATTTGGTGCCCATTGAAATGGCTGAGGAGTTCAAGCGCCGTGGCGTAAAAGTCGTGGCCATCATCTCCAAGGCCCATAGCGAGGCCAGTCGCAGCCAGCGCCGCGATGGCCGCAAGTTGCAGGACTTTGCCGACGTCGTTCTCGACACCGGTGCTCCGGCGGGTGACGCCATGATCGAGGTCCCTGGTCTCGAAACCCCCGTGGGCCCTGGCTCCACCATCGGCGGGTGCATGCTCATTAATGCTATCAAGGTCGAGGTTGCTGCGCTGCTCACCGAGGCTGGAAAGCCTCCGACGGTGCTCACGGCGCCCGCGCTGGTGGGCAATGAGAAGGCCTCCCAGTTGTTTGAATCGGCCTACGACGAGCATGCTCGTCGCTTAGCCAAGTTGTATGCCCACATCGGTGAAGCCCCGGCCGAAGCCCCGGCAGCCCGACCGCGCCGCGATGCTCGCCCGGAGCGCACGGAAGAGCGTCCGCGTGATGATCGGGGTCAGGAACGGGGTCCCGAACGCGCTCGCGATGACCGTGGAGAGCGCTCTGGAGGCCGTGACGGCGGCCGGGGCCGAGGTGGCGATCGCGATCCGCGCGGAGCCCGTGAGAGTGCCGTGCCTCGTCAGAGCATCGCCCCTCGCGAAGGCACTGCGCCTCGTGAGAGCGCCGTGCCTCGCGAGAGCGCAGTGCCGCGCGAGGTCCGCGAGGTCCGCGAAGTTCGTGAGGTCCGTGAACCGCGGGCTGAGCGTCCGCAGCGCGAGGAGCGCGCGCCGCGTGAAGAAACCCGTGGTCGCACCGGCGAGCGGAGTGAACGTCCTGACCGTGGTGGCGAACGCAGCGAGGGTGGTCGTGCCCCTCGTCGAATGGAGGAGCCTTCGGAGCGTCCTCAGCGCCCCCCGCAGCCCCAGGCTGAGTCGGCCCCTGAGTCCTCCTCCGGAGGGGGCGCTCCCGTCGAGGTGCCCAAGCCGGCCAATTGGGACCGGATGGATGACATTGAACGCCGTCTCTGGTTGCGCGAGAACGGTCAAGCTCCGGCTCCTGCCCCCCGTTCGGACCGTTCGGA
>Ga0114969_10002843_pt1 | contig 14115 bp, 15 predicted proteins | sample M_130807_MF_Meta_FD_87316 | JGI IMG/M metagenome (GOLD analysis project Ga0114969, IMG submission 87316) | Freshwater microbial communities from Lake Montjoie, Canada to study carbon cycling - M_130807_MF_MetaG | ecosystem: Environmental > Aquatic > Freshwater > Lake | place: Lake Montjoie...
ACATGGATTGGCGATTAGCATTGATAAGTTTAAGTACCATTCCATTGTTGATGATTGCAACTAATGTTTTTAAAAATAAAATTAAAGCAAGTTTTGGTGATGTAAGAACACAAGTTTCTGCTTTAAATACTTTTGTTCAAGAACACCTTACGGGGATGCGCATTGTTCAAATATTTAATCGTGAAGACGAAGAATACAAACGTTTTGATGCAATCAATAAAGAACATCGTGACGCCAACATACGATCCGTTTTGTATTACTCTGTATTTTTTCCCGTTGTTGAAATATTATCAGCAGTTTCTATTGGATTAATTGTTTGGTGGGGAGCTGGAGGTGTTATTCGTGAAGAAGTAACTTTTGGAAATCTAGTTGCTTTTATCATGTACATCAACATGCTGTTTCGTCCTATTCGTGAGTTGGCAGATAAGTTTAACACCTTACAGATGGGAATGGTAAGTTCTGAACGAATTTTTAAGGTGATGGATGAAGAAGAAGTAACACATCCAGGAGGAAATTATGCTCCTGAAAGAGCAAAAGGTGAAATAGAATTTCGTAATGTTTCCTTTGCTTACGACTTTAACAATGGAGAAAACAAAACTCCAAATTGGGTATTAAAAGATGTAAGCTTCAAAGTTAATCCTGGAGAAACTGTTGCATTTGTTGGAGCTACAGGAGCAGGAAAATCAACCATTATTAGTTTATTAAATCGCTTTTATGAAATTAGTGAAGGAGCAATTTTAGTAGATGGAATTGATATTCGTGAATACAAAACAGAATCACTTCGAAAACAAATTGCTGTTGTTTTACAAGATGTATTTTTATTTTCTGATACTATCGCCAATAACATCACGTTACTCAATAAAGATATTCCGCTTTCTGCAATTAAAGAAGCTTCCGAAAAAGTAGGTGCCTCTGTTTTTATTGATAAACTTCCAGGTACATATGACTACTATGTTCAGGAACGCGGGAACGTGCTTTCCATGGGTCAACGACAATTGATTTCGTTTATACGAGCGTATGTTTATAATCCTGCAATTCTTGTTTTAGATGAAGCAACATCCTCCGTTGATTCAGAAACGGAAGAGATGATAACACGTGCAACAAATACCATCACCAAGCAACGTACTTCAATTGTAATTGCTCATCGTCTTGCAACCATCCAAGGTGCCAATCGCATCATTGTAATGGATCACGGACGAGTTGTAGAGCAAGGAAATCATCAGGAATTACTTGCGCATAATGGTTTTTACAAAGAACTTTTTGAAATACAATTTAAGCACCTTCTTTCTAAAGCCTCTTAAAAAAATTAATAATTCCATTGCTGCTCCATTGCTGTCCTGAGTTTGCAACTCAGGACTAAACTAGTTCCTATCAATAGTATTATTTAAAATGCTTTCATAACTTATTATTTAAAAGTAGTTGGAATGTCCTTTTTGCAAACTCAGGACAGCAGTATTAACAATAAGGGAACAGGATTTCAAGATTTACTTTGATTTAAAGGATTTACCATAATTTTAAGACTTACCTTGATTTAAAGGTCTAAAGTGATTTAATTTCCCATTACTGTCCTGAGTTTGCAACTTAGGACAAATCTAGTTCTTATCAATATTATTGTTTAAAATCCTTTCTTTTCTTATTATTTTAAAAGTAGTTGAAATGTCCTTTTTGCAAACTAAGGACAGGGAAAGAATCTGGAGAAATAACTAAACTATTTGTTCCAAATCCTAATACTGCCTTATTCGAAATTACATTCGTGTCAATTCCTGCATTGTATCCAATTAAGAAATTATGATTTAGCCCTTGACCAAATCCAGCACCAAATAATCCCATCAAAAACAAAAACGAAACCAGTAAATATTTTTTCATCCGTAAGGGAAATGATTTTTGTAAATTTAGGAAAATGGTTTGAGAAAAGAACTATTGGCATTTAAGAATTATAAAACAAGATATTCACCGATAAACACCTATTTTTATTATCTTTGAATAATGAAAAATGTGAAAGAACTTATCACAATTGATAAAGATATCTTAGGAGGACAACCCGTTTTTAAAGGGTCAAGAGTACCTGTATCCTCCTTATTTAGTCATCTTGAGAAAGGTATTTCACTAAATGATTTTCTTGATGACTTTCCATCGGTTGATAAAACAATCGCTATTTCAGTTTTGGAATTAGCAGAATCTATGTTTTCAACTGAGAAAATATTAAAACTCTATGAAACTGCTGCTTGACGAGAATCTCCCGAAAAAATTAAAATTTGATTTCCCAAATCACTCTGTTTATTCTACAAGAGATATGAATTGGAATGGAAAGAAAAATGGAGAACTTATGCAACTACTACTCGAAAATGGTTTCGATGCATTAATTACTTTTGATAAAAACATGCAATTTCAACAGAATTTTCAGAGATATAATCTTCCAGTAATCGTACTTAATGCGAAAGATAATACTTATCTAACTCTAAGAAATCTAATTGGAAAGATTAATGAACTGTTGGAAATGAAATTGAGTCCAGGAAGTATTGAAATAAAACTATAAATCTGACTTAAACCTTCCTTTTCCTACATATTACGCTCAAATTTAGCGTTTATTAAATCATTAGTCATTGTAAAAAAGTCAACCTATTCCAGTCAAGGTATAAAATTCTAAATTCTGCATTCTTAATTCTTAATTAATTTCCCCCTACCTTTGCACCGTTAAAATCATGAGCAAAAAAGGAAGAGTTTTAGTGGCGATGAGTGGCGGAATCGATAGTTCCGTGGCGGCGATTATGTTACACGATCAAGGGTATGAAGTGGTGGGAATCACTATGAAAACCTGGGATTATGCCAGTGCAGGTGTAGGCAAGAAGGAAACTGGTTGCTGTAGCTTGGATTCAATCAATGATGCCCGAAGTATCGCTGTTCGTTATGGTTTTCCGCATTATATCCTCGATATCAGAGGTGAATTTGGGGAGCATGTAATCGATAATTTTGTGGGTGAATACATGGCCGGAAGGACGCCAAACCCTTGTGTGATGTGCAATACGCATATTAAGTGGGAAGCGCTTCTCAAACGTGCCGACATGCTCAATTGTGAGTTTATCGCCACCGGACATTATGCCAAAGTTCGAGAAGAAAACGGTCGTCATGTGATTTCACGCGGACTAGATATTACTAAAGATCAGAGCTATGTGCTTTGGGGTGTTTCTCAGGAATGTCTTAGCAGAACGATGTTCCCTATAAGTGGTTTTCAAAAAACGGTGATCAAGCAAATGGCGCGTGATATGGATCTGCATGAGCTTGCCAATAAGAGTGAAAGTTACGAGATCTGCTTTGTTCCTGATAACGATTATCGCTCATTTTTACGCAATAAAATTGAAGGTTTAGATGAACGTTTGGACGGAGGTCTATTCGTTGATGGAAATGGTAAAATTTTAGGGAAACATAAAGGTTATCCTTTCTATACAATCGGACAACGAAAAGGTTTGGAAATAGCGGTTGGTTCTGCACTTTACGTGACGAAAATTATGCCTGAGTCTAACACCGTTGTACTTGGACCTGTTGAAGATTTGCAACGCCAAGAAATGGGTGTTCATGGACTGAATCTTATCAAATACGCTAGTTTACCTGAACCGATGGAAGCACTTACTAAAATTCGTTATAAAGATCCAGGAACGATGAGTATGATGACTCAAGCTGGTGATAAAATGACGGTGATGTTTGACAGTCCGGTTTCGGCAATAGCGCCAGGGCAATCAGCTGTTTTTTATGAGGGTGATGATGTAATTGGTGGCGGATTTATTGATATTGTGAATAAAAATTAGTGCATATATGTATTCTCCTTCTAAAGCTCCTTAACTTTGAGAGAGAAAATAAAGAACAATAATCTTCATACGACGTAAAAAGGTGGTCTAAATATCTTTACTATGAAATTCAGCCCTCAAATTTATCTTTTAGCCTTAGCAATTGTTGTTATTTCTTCTTGCAAAAAAGAAAATACTGCACCTAATCCATCAACAACAGGCTCTGAATATTTTTCATCTATAGTTGGAATGAGTCGTATTTATCAAGTTGATTCAATTTATTGGGATGATTTTAACAACACGCATGATACGATTAGTTATCAAGTAAAAGAAGAAATTCCATTAACGTTTATTGATATTCAAGGCCGTCCTACTCAAAGGCTAGAGCGTTATAGAGTTGATTCTGCAACAGGCAATTGGGTGATTTGGAAAGTTTGGTTTTCAAATGTTACAACAACTACTGGCGAACAGGTTGAAGATAATATTAGATATCTAAAGATAACTTTCTCACCTGCACTTAATGCAACTTGGAACGGCAATACATTTAATACACTTGGTAGTCAAGAATATAAAATAGTAACTCTAAACACAGCCGATACTCAGGGAAGTTTGCAATTTAACGCTACGCTGACAGTAAAACAAACAGATGATGATAACTTAGTATATCGTAAATATAATGAAGAGCGTTATGCAAAAGGCGCTGGTCTTTACTACCGCATTAATGAAGATGTAGAAAAAATATTTGGCACAACAAACATTAAATCTGGTTATATTTACACCGAAAAATTACTCTCCTACTCAATTACACAATGACCAAATATTATCTTCTCTCTTTAATTCTTTTTTTAAATATTACTTTTTCAAATGCACAAGATCGATATGTAATTCGCTTTATTGACAGAAATAATTCTCCATTTTCATTATCACAACCTCAACAATTTTTATCACAACGTGCGATAGATAGGCGCAACAAATTCAATATTGCTTTAGAGCAAAACGACCTCCCTGTTAATCCTAATTATATACAAGGAGTGGAATCTGCAGGAGCTTCTATTTTAAATGTAAGTAAGTGGTTTAATGCTATTATTATTGAAACTGCCGATCCTAATGTTTTAAATGCGATCAATCAACTTCCGTATGTTGTAAATACAACTAATGTTGGAAGGCAAACCGTAAATCCTATAGGGAAAATTAAAAATAAATTTGATAAAGAACAACTTCAGATAACGAATTATCAATCGAACCATCTACAACGTTCTGGGGCTTTCAACTATAATCACTCTTTTAATCAAATCAATATGATTGGATTGGAAGGGTTACACAATTCAGGTTTTGCAGGAGAGGGAATGATCATTGCAGTTTTAGATGCTGGATTTTTAGATGCTGATTTAATGCCGTGTTTTGATAGTTTGTTTTTACAAAATCGTATAATTTCTACTTATGATTTTGTCAATCACGAAACAAATGTTTTTAATGATAACTACCATGGCTCCTGTGTATTATCATGCATGGCAGCAAATGTTCCAGGAGAATTTATTGGTACAGCTCCGCACGCAAGTTATATCTTGTTAGTTTCTGAAGATGCACCTACTGAAAATATTATTGAAGAATATAATTGGTCGGTTGCTGCTGAATATGCGGATAGTTTAGGTGCAGATGTAATAAATACTTCGTTGGGATATACTACGTTTGATATTTCTGCAAATGATCATTCACGAGCTGATATGAATGGAAATACATGTCCTTCTTCTATTGCTGCTGATCTTGCATCTAAAAAAGGAATTTTAGTAGTAGCGAGCGCTGGTAATGAAGGGAGTAGTCCTTGGCATTACGTTGGAGCTCCTGCGGATGCGGATTCGATTTTAGCTGTCGGAGCAGTTGACAGTTTAGGGGATTATGCTTACTTCTCAAGTACAGGTCCAAGTGTGGATGGAAGAATTAAACCAGATGTAGCAGTTCAAGGAAGGAATACATGGTTATTTGTACCCGGTAACCCTTATCCTCAAACAGGTAATGGAACATCCTTCTCTGGACCAGTTTTAGCGGGAGCTGCTGCATGTTTAGCACAAGCATGGCCCGATCATAACAATATGCAAATTATTGATGCAATTAAAAAAAGCGCAAGTCAGTATTCAGCGCCAGATTCTTTATTAGGTTATGGAATTCCAAACTTTTCACTTGCAAATAATATTTTAAGTCTGGAAGAATATACTATTTCAACTAATGAAGTAATGCAAGTTTTTCCAAATCCATGGAATGGTCATTCCCCTTTAAATATATTTTTCTATTCTGATTCAAGTCAGGAAGCAGAACTAACATTGATGGAAATGAGTGGAAAAATAATATTTGCACAAAAACCACAACTTAATGGTTATGGTTTTACACATTTAGCATTGAACGTAAATCTCGCTTCAGGAATGTACTTGATAAAAATCACAAGTACAGATGGAAGCTTTACAGAACGCTTTATAAAAGAATAGGTTTTGTTTCAATGAAACAAAACCTATTCAAATACTATTTACTAATTTTTTTATCTTACTTTCCTAAGTATATATTTCTGCTGTACGTTCCGTTATGAGTACTAATTTTTAAAATATAAACTCCATTGGATAATGTACTTGAAGTAAATTTAGCTTCTCTGCATTTATCTATTGACTGAATCATACGGCCACTAATATCAAAAAGTGTTGCTTGATTAATAATAGTTCCATCTAAAAAATTAATTACTAAATTTCCATTTGCATTAACAATATTTACATTCACATTATTTTCCAATTCAAGAATACCAACAATTGAAGTTACAGCATAAGGACCAGCAGTAATTGAACAGCCATTCGAGTCAGAAGCGATTACGCTATAATTTCCATTTTGAGTTGCAGTATATGTTTGAGATGTTGCATTAAAAATTAGATTAGCTCCAAAATACCATTGATAGGTTACCGCTGCTGGTAAACAGGTTAAAAGGAGACCAGTTGGTATAACATAACGTTGAGAAAGCACATTGCTGAATGGAACAAAAGTTATCCATGTTGGACCATTTAAAGTTCCATTGTTTCCACTAGCACTTAAGTCGGATGTTAATGTTCCTGTACCTTCGTTTAATCTCCAATAACCAACCAATCTATTTGCACCAGTAGTGTCAATATGATTTCCTTTATGAGCTAATAATTCACCTGCACTTAAAGCACGACTCCAAACACGAATTTCATCTAATCGACCAATCCAATAACGTGTTTGACCGGTTCCAGTATCTGAAATTTTACCTATTGAAGGCTTAAAAGCTGTTGAAGCTACAATTTTAGCGTGCATTACTTTGGAAGCGATCCTAACACCATTAAGAAAGAGTCGCATAGAATCGCCATCGAAAGTACCAGCAACATGTGCCCATGTATTTAAAGTTAATGCATTAACTGGGCTTAAAAGGTCTTGCCAGCCAAGTAAAGTGCCAAGAGAATCCTTAGCAGCAAAATTAAAAGAGAATTGACCACTTCCTCCAGCCCTTAAAACATAACCTTGCTCACCACCGCCAGCACTCCAACTGTGCTTACAGAATATTGAGCCTTGATAAGGATTGCTAGCCCAAGAAGTAGGATAAATCCAAGCTTCCACAGTGATAGAATCGGTAATCTGAAGATTATTATCGCTAGTAAAAGACACATAATTACTAGATCCATTAAATTGGAGCGAATTAGTGTTTGGAACACACGTTTGACTAAAAACATTTGAACCTAACATTACTAAAAATATTAGTAGATTTTTTTTCATTTCTGTAGTATTGTTGAACTACAAAATTAGAATAAAAAAGGTAAAAAAACCTAAAGAATATTTCAAAAAACGCACAAATATCCAGCAAATCAGTAAACTGAAGACATTATTTTAACTTTTTATAGCTAAAGAATAATTAAATAGGGTACTTTAATGCTAAACCAAAAAGAATAAACCAAGGATAGCAACAATAAAATAAGGAACCAAAGTAGCTGCACCTGAGTAATCCTTTATTAATCGTTGTCCAAAAATTAGCATTAACATAGTTAAACAAGCTGCCCATGCACCGTAAATCGCAATTGTTGGTGCGCCAGTAAAAAGCAATTGAATAACACCTACAATTGCAATTATGCCACTTAATGTTTCCGAAAGAGTAAGAATTACAAACATTGGAGCTGCAAAATCATTTAAGACATTTCGCGAGAATTTTTGTTGAACCCAAGCAAGTTCCTTTTTAAAGTTAAGCAATTTATCAAATCCCGATTGCAAGAAAACAATTGCAAGAAAAAGTACTGAGAACAAACCTGGCCAATGATGAGCTAGCATAATAATTAATTTTACTGCAAGTATACGAATATTAGAGATTTGAGTTTCTCATTTATTATAAAAAAATTAACAAAAAAAATCGCTTCATTAGTTAAAATTAAAACGAATCATAAAACACGAATTTTTAAAAAATTAAAACCTTATTTTAGTAATTACAAACTATCAAATGATCAAAATATCATTTACTTTGCAACATGTTATCCAAAAAAGCTAAATACGCAATAAAGGCACTGGAGTACATTGCACAAAAAGAAAGCGATAGGCCAATACTTATAGCAGAAATAGCGAAAGAACAGCGAATCCCTAAAAAGTTTTTAGAAGTAATCTTGTTAGAGCTAAGAAAAGATGGGATCTTACGCAGCAAAATGGGCAAGCATGGTGGTTATCTGCTTCAACTTTTGCCTCAAGAAATTAGACTTGGAAGAGTGATTAGACTTATGGATGGGCCAATTGCTCTTGTCCCTTGTGTTTCTTCGAAGTATTATGCTCCTTGTGCTGAATGTAAGGATGAAGCAACTTGTGGTTTACATCATATAATGGCAAAAGTGAGAGAATCTACTGGTAATATCCTTGATAATGTAACTCTTAAAGAAATAGTAAAACGAGAGAAGCAATTGCTAAAAGCTGCGATCAAGCAAACCATTAAACCTTGAAAATCCAGATTTCACAAAATTTCTAGAAAATTCATGGCTAGAACCATTATATTTGGACAATATTCTACTAAATCCATAGACTAAATATGTTAATAAAAAACATGTTCAAATTAAAGAACGGATTTGTTGGTAAAAAAGAAAATTAAATTGTTTAATTATAAATAACAATGTTGATCTTTAATGCGAAACAAACTGTATGCAGCAGAAGAGGTTTGGCACGCGAAGATTTAAATTCATAGCAAAGAAAAAAAATTGTTTTTAAAAATACATCTTCATGAAAATAAAACATCAAACAATAAATTTGCTTTTTCTATTTACAATAGGTATTTATATTTCATCTTGCTCTTCATCAAGTAACAAAAAAACAAAATCTGGAAATAATTTAGAAGGAACAATTGCAATTTCTGGTGCTTTTGCTTTATATCCGTTGGCTGTAGAGTGGTCGGAAGAATTTAAAAAATTACATCCTGATGTTCGATTTGATATTCAAGGAGGTGGTGCAGGAAAAGGCATTGCGGATGTTTTAGCTGGCTCAGTAGATATTGGAATGGTTTCAAGAACAATCAATGAAGAAGAATTAAAAAGAGGTGCATTTTGTATTGCAGTAGCAAAAGATGCGGTTATTCCAACGATTAATTCAAACAACCCACAATTAAATATAATCTTTAAAAAAGGTCTTACAAAAGAACAATTTAAGAAACTTTTTATAGAAGGAAAAACTTGTACTTGGAATGAATTCACTGGTGTTCAAGGTGCTGATAAAATTTCATTATTTACAAGATCAGATGCGGCGGGTGCTCCCGAAACATGGGCAAAATATCTTGGCTCAAGCCAAGAAGATTTAGAGGGAACAGGAGTATTTGGTGATCCAGGACTAGCTGAAGCTGTAATGAAAAATCCGTTAGCATTAGGCTTTAATAATATCAATTATGTTTACGACTTAAGAACACGGAAACCTCTTCCTGGAATATGTCCTATTCCAATTGATGTAAACTCAAATGGAATAATTGATCCAGAAGAAAATTGTTATGAAACAATTGATAGTTTAAATTTAGCGATAGTACAAAATAGATTTCCTTCACCTCCTGCGCGTGAAATGTATTTTGTAACCAAGGGGAAATGTTCAAATCATTTAGTAAATGAATTCTTAAATTGGATTTTAACAAAGGGCCAATCGCAAGTTGAAAAAGCTGGATACGTAAAACTTGATCAAGAAATATTGAACAAAGAAATAGCGAAAATTAAGTAATGAGTTTGAGAACAAAAATAGATCGTATAGCGTTTCGCACATCGGCGAGCCTTGCAATCTGTTGTGTACTTATTTTGTTTTTAATATTGGTTGGCTTAATAATAAAAGCATGGCCAATTTTAACCGAACATTCAATAGTTGAATTACTTTTTTCATCACAATGGAGTCCATTAAAAAGCAAATTTGGATTTCTGCCATTTATCATAAGCACCATACAAATTACTGCGTTTTCTTTGTTAATAGCGTTTCCAATTTGCTTGCTTGCAGCAACCTATTTTGTAGAATTAGCTCATCGTTCCACTTTAAAAATTGTATTGCCTTTAATTGATATTTTAGCAGGAGTTCCTTCAGTAATTTACGGAATATGGGGAGTATTAATGATTGTTCCTTTAGTAAGAGATCACATTGCTCCTTTATTTGGCTATACAACTTCTGGTTATTGCATATTTACAGGTTCATTAGTGCTAGCAATTATGTTAGTTCCAGTTATGATGCACTTACTCATTGAAGTATTGCAAGCGATTCCACAAGAGTTGAGAGATAGTACGCTTTCATTAGGCGCTACACGTTGGCAGATGATTAAGCTTGTTATTTGGCGAAAAGCCATGCCAGGTATAATCGCCACAACAATATTGGGGATTTCCAAAGCTATTGGCGAAACAATTGCAGTTTTAATGGTAATTGGAAACGTAGTACAGATTCCAAAAAATTTATTCGAGTCAGGATATCCTATTCCAGCGTTAATTGCAAATAATTATGGAGAGATGTTATCAATTCCAAAGTATGATGCTGCTCTAATGTTTGCTGCATTATTATTATTGGTTGTAATTATGTTTTTTAATTTAGCTGCAGCGTATGTACTTAAACGTGTTTCAAAACGAATTGCATAGATGAAGAATAAAAACATACAATTTAAAAAGATTGAAGAAAAATTCTTCTTTGCTATGATGCGTTTAGCAACATTTTCTATTTTATTTGGATTGCTTTTTATTTTAGGAACAATTTTGTGGAATGGATTACCTAATTTAAGTTGGGAAATGATTTCTCAAAAACCTCAAGGTGGATTTTATATGGGAGGAAGTGGTGGAATCTTAAACGCAATATGTGGTTCTTTATACCTTGGTATTGGCGCTACTTTTTTCGGATTAATTCTTTCAATTCCTATCGTGATTTGGCTAAATATTTATGCAAATCAATATTCAAGAAATGCGGTTATTGTACGATCTGCATTAGATATGCTTTGGGGGATACCCTCCATTGTGTTTGGTGCTTTTGGGTTTCTACTAATGCTAACTTTAGGGTTAAAGGCTTCGCTATTGGCGGGCATTGTCACCTTAACACTTTTAATTCTACCAATTATGATTCGTAGCATGGATGAAGTAATAAAATTAATTCCAAAAGAATTAACTGAAGCAACTTTATCCTTAGGAGCAACTCGGTGGGAGTTGGCAATAAAAGTTATTTTACGAAAAGCATTACCAGGAATTGTAACAGCAACTTTATTAGGTTTTGGTAGAGCAATTGGTGATGCAGCTGCTGTAATGTTCACTGCAGGCTTTACAGATAATATCCCAGAAAAAATTACTGACCCAGTAGCTTCATTACCTTTATCTATCTTCTTTCAATTAGCATCACCTTTTGAAACTGTTCGCGGACGAGCTTATGCAGCTGCATTAGTTTTAACAATTATTATTTTAGTTATAAGTATTCTTTCAAGAGTTATCACTGCTAAATATCAAAAATACAGTCGCTAAAATGCAATCAAATTCTCATATAGGTATTCGTGATCTGAATGTACACATTGGTGATCAGCAGATATTAAAAAATATAAATATTAACTTTCCTGATAAAGCAATCACTGCTATTATTGGACCATCAGGTTGTGGCAAAACAACGTTGCTAAAAACTATGAATCGCTTAATTGAAAATGGTAGAGGTGTGAAAATTGATGGCAAAGTTTTAATTAATGGACATAATATTTATGATGATCATGAAGACCCGACTGAGATTCGCAAAAAGATGGGATTGCTTGCCCAGCGCCCTACTCCATTACCAATGTCGATTTATGCAAATGTTGTTTTTGGATTAAAATTGCATGGCATTACTGATGAAAACATATTACAGGCAAAGGCAGAAAAGTATTTACGTATTGCATCTTTATGGGATGAAGTTCATGATCGAATGCGTGATCCCGCATCTAAATTATCAATCGGACAACAACAACGATTATGTTTAGCAAGAGGATTAGCAATTGAGCCAGAAATTATTTTGTGCGACGAACCAACTTCTGCATTAGATCCAATTTCAAGTAAAAAAATCGAAGAAAGTTTTAATGATTTAAAACAAGAATACACGATAATTTTAGTAACCCATATTTTACGTCAAGCGCGACGATTGGCCGATTATGTTGTATTTATGTATTTAGGAGAAATAATTGAATATGGTCCTGCAAAAGAAATTTTTGAAAATCCTCAAAAACAACTTACCAAAGAATATATTAGTGGTTTAATTTCTTAAATCGCTTTTCCATCTTTTATTTCTGTAAATATGTATTCATTTAATCAAGCACTTGAAGAATAACTTTCATTAAACAATTTTTGAGTCCTACTTACTCGAAAAAAATTTGTATCATTACCACATGGAAATAATTATTGGAGGAGTTTATCAATCGAAAAATAACGGTATGGTAACAGTTTTAGGAAAAGCACCACATGTTGCTGCAAATATTTTTGATTGTGCTTTGGATGTCACTCCTGCAAAATCTGCATATATTCATATGTCGCATTTTATTGATCCAAATGCACCTGAGGTAATTGAAGCTCCGGAAGTAATAGCAGAGATTATTTGAAATTATTATAATCGAGTCTCTTCATAAAAGCGTTTATTAACCTACTTAAATAAATACAGAAACGGCATCCATATAAAATGGATGCCGTTTCTGTATAACTAAATTTTTAATTATTTACAATGATCTGAGCTCCTAAAGCTTGAGCACCTGTTCCGCCTAAGAATCCTTTAGCGAAAATGGTGTAAATTTTACCAGCTGTTAACGTTGTTGCAGGTAATGTTAAAGCTACAGCAGTTGTTCCTGCAACTCTTACTTCCAAATTATAAGTTCCTTGATCTAAAGGAGTAAATGCTGAATAATCTGTAAATTCAAATGCTGGAAATAAAACTGCACCACCAACTAAAGCAACATCTACTGCAGGTGCATCAGGCGATAAATGGATAAAACGAACATGGGCTTTTCCAGAAGCAGGAGCAGTAAGATTATCTTCAGTTACTAATGCTGAAATAACCGATAAACTATCGATAGCAAAAACCGAATAGTTCTTATCTTTCGCAAAAGGAACATCTGCATTGATCACAGTCGTACTTGTACCAGCTGCATTTACTTTAAGGTTATGGGTTCCCTCTTCAACTTGAAGATATCCTGTGTTATTTGGATAGCTAAGTGTTGAAGTATTCACTTTGGTATTGTCAACTAACACATCAACACCAGGAGCATCTGGAGAAGCGTGAACTACCATTACATTGGCTTTACCTTTTTCATCATCTTTTTTGCAAGATGAAATTGTTACTGTTACTAATGCCAAGAAGGCAATCATTCTAAATGCTTTTTTCATGAATTGAGATTTTAAATTGGTTAAATTGTTTGATTAAATGAGATAAACAAAAAAAAATAAGTTAAGTTTTGAGGTTTTGTCAGCCATTTGTAAACTATAAAATCAAGATTTCGTCGAACTTTAGCATAAAAAGGGTAACTTTGCAGCCCGATTGTTAGGTATAAAAATTATTCCTTTAGATTTGAAAGTCAATAGTTTAACAAAATCAGCAATAATTAGGTAAATTAAAAATTAGCGTTTAGGGTGAATTTTTGAAAAAAAGTCATCATTTAACAAAGAAATAATCAAGTAAAATTGCCCATCATCACCACATGAACAACATTCGTAACATTGCCATCATCGCCCACGTCGATCACGGAAAAACAACATTAGTAGACAAAATTCTTCATCAAACTGAACTATTCAGAGAAAATGAAAAAGCAGGAGCAGGTGAACTGATTCTTGACAACAACGACTTAGAGCGTGAACGCGGTATTACTATCGTAGCAAAAAAC
>Ga0114969_10002845_pt1 | contig 14114 bp, 14 predicted proteins | sample M_130807_MF_Meta_FD_87316 | JGI IMG/M metagenome (GOLD analysis project Ga0114969, IMG submission 87316) | Freshwater microbial communities from Lake Montjoie, Canada to study carbon cycling - M_130807_MF_MetaG | ecosystem: Environmental > Aquatic > Freshwater > Lake | place: Lake Montjoie...
AGCAGTGGAGCCATTCTCTCCCATAGTTCATCGCTAATCTGCCACTTGTTACCTGCCATACTTCGCCCTCAGAAATTACCGTGACTCATTATACGACAATCCCTTTTGGGATAGGCTCTTAGTAGTTTTCTTATTAATAAATAAGAAAAAAGGAATAACACCTATTTTAATTGACACCCAGCATAATTCTCGCAGTGCTAATGAATTAAGAAAATTTAAATAATATCCGAAATTAACTAAAAAATAAGTAGAGAAATGCAACTGATGGGGGGTAGACGCATGTCCAAAGAGGTTCGGGCATATCAATTCGGCCCAAAGGGAGAGTTTTACCACCGCAACACCGATGCTTATGTACCAGGTTCTGTGGTAAAGTGCGCGGCGTTGAAATGACAAGATAGAAAGGTAAATGACTGCAATGGCCCTATTGATTACCAAACGCTGTATCAATTGCGATATGTGCGAGCCGGAATGCCCAAATCAGGCTATTTCGATGGGGGATGACATTTACCAGATCGACGCCAATCGCTGCACCGAATGCGTCGGCCACTATGATATACCAACCTGCCAGCAGGTTTGCCCAATCGATAACACCATCATTACCGATCCGCAGCACGTCGAAACGCAGGAACAACTGTGGGAAAAATTTGTGGTGCTGCATCACGCCGATCGGCTGTGAGCAGAAGTGCAGTAGCGGAATATCGGGCCCAAAAATGCTGAGCCCTTGCGTTAGCTGAAGTCCATCACCCTTCGATAATCACGGTGGCACAGGCATAGCGGCGTTCGTCAGCCAGAGAAACGTGGATCGAAACCACCCCCATTTTCTGCGCCAGTTCAGCGGCAGCTTGGTGCAGGCGGATATTCGGCTTGCCCAGACCATCGTTAAACACTTCAAACTGATTGAAAGCCAAGCCGTTGCGGATCCCGGTGCCAAAGGCTTTAGCGGCGGCTTCTTTCACCGCAAAGCGTTTGGCCAGAAAACGTATCGGCTGTTGATGCTGCTGATAGGCTTCCCATTCGGCCTGGCTCAACACCCGCCGCGCCAAACGATCGCCGCTGCGTTCCACCACCGCTTCGATGCGCGCTATCTCGACAATGTCGGTACCTAAGCCAAGGATCGCCATCAGCGGCGTGCTTCGCGCATCAGCAATTTCATATCCGCAACCGCCGCCGGTAAACCGCTCATCACCGCCTGGCCGATAATCGCATGACCAATATTCAGTTCGTGCATTTCCGGCATCGCTGCAATAGGTTGGACGTTGTGGTAAGTCAGGCCATGACCGGCATTCACCTTCAGCCCTTTACCTGCGGCGTAGGTTGCCGCCGAGGCAATACGTTTCAGCTCAGCCTGAACGGCCAATTCACCTTCGGCCTCAGCATAAGCACCGGTGTGGATCTCGATATAAGGAGCACCAACCGCGACGGCGGCGTCGATCTGGCGGCGATCGGCATCAATAAACAGTGAAACTAGGATCCCGGCCTGAGCCAAGCGCTCAACCGCCACGGTCATTTTGTCCAGTTGCCCGGCCACGTCCAACCCACCTTCGGTGGTCACTTCCTGGCGTTTTTCCGGCACTAGGCAGCAAAAATGCGGCTTCAGCTCAATGGCGATGTCCAACATTTCGTCGGTGACCGCCATTTCCAGGTTCATGCGCGTCTGAATCGTCTGGCGCAGAATACGCACGTCACGATCGGTAATATGGCGGCGATCTTCCCGCAGGTGAACGGTAATGCCATCGGCACCGGCCTGCTCAGCAATAAACGCCGCCTGAACCGGATCCGGATAGTGAGTTCCGCGCGCGTTACGTAACGTGGCGATATGATCGATATTAACGCCCAGCAGCAAATCAGCCATGACAATCCTCTAAATAACGATTTTCAGTAGCAGCAGTTTACACGCCTGCGGAAAACGGCAAAAGCAGAAAGAAATCAGGCTTCGTCGACGGGAGTATCAGGTTGTTTGCGCACAAACTGGCGGAACAGTTCGCGGCTCTTCAGCGGTTTGCCGCCAAGGTAGAGTTTCAGCGCCATACGGGTAAAGCGTTTGGCCGCTCGCAGGGTGAGTGCATCGGGGAATTGCCGTTCAGCTAAGGCGCGCAGTTCACGGCCGGAAAAACTGTAGTGATCTACCACCAGGCTGGCGATAAAGCCTTTTTCCTCGCGGTAGCGGTAGGTCATACCATCGTCCACCGGCTCGCCGCTGCCAGCACAGTGTAGAAAGTCCAGACCGTAGCCGAGGTGGCCTAATAGGGCTAATTCGAATTGGCGCAGAGCATGTTCCGGCGAACTATCTTCCGCCGCGAGTGCCTGCAAACATTGCAGATAATCGAAGAACAACACCGAATAATTGCCTTCCTGCTCCAGCACGCGCGACAGTAATTCGTTCACGTACAGGCCGCTGTAAAGCATCATGCCACTGAGGGGTAAACCGAGAGAAACCGCTTCGGCGCTACGCAGCGTTTTAACTTCGCCACGCCCGCCCCAGCGTACCAGCAGAGGGGTGAAAGGTTGCAAGCACCCTTTCAGGTTGGAACGGCGGCTGCGCGCGCCTTTTGCCAGCAAGCGCACCCGCCCATGACTTTCCGTGAACATATCCAGCATCAGGCTGGTTTCACTGTACGGCCGCCCATGCAGGACGAAGGCGCGCTCCCAGCCATCCATCAGATGTGTTACTTCAAGTCGTCAACATAGCCCAGGCTACGCAACGCACGTTCGTCGTCTGCCCAGCCAGATTTCACTTTAACCCACAGTTCCAGATGCACTTTGGCTTCAAACATCTGTTCCATATCCTGGCGGGCTTCAATGCCGATGGTTTTGATCTTCGAACCTTTATTGCCGATCACCATTTTCTTCTGGCCTTCACGTTCCACCAGAATCAGGCCGTGAATGTTGTAACCACCACGTTCGTTCGGCACAAACTGTTCGATTTCCACCGTCACCGAATAAGGCAGTTCCTCACCAAGGAAACGCATCAGTTTTTCACGGATGATTTCCGACGCCATAAAGCGCTGAGAACGATCGGTAATATAGTCTTCAGGGAAATGGTGTTCTGCTTCCGGCAGCAGCTTACGCGCGATACTGGCAATAGTATCCACGTTCATCCCCTTTTCAGCGGAGATTGGCACCACATCAAGGAAATTCATCTGCTGACTGAGGAACGATATGTGCGGCAACAGCTTGGATTTGTCGGTCACGTTGTCGACCTTGTTGATCGCCAGCAATACCGGGCATTTCAGGCTGCGCAGTTTATTCACCACCATTTCATCATCGGCGGTCCAATGGGTGCCTTCAACCACGAAGATCACCAACTCTACGTCGCCGATCGAACTGCTGGCCGCACGGTTCATCAAACGGTTGATGGCACGTTTTTCTTCGATGTGCAGCCCTGGAGTATCCACGTAGATAGCCTGATAAGGCCCTTCGGTGTGGATCCCCATAATACGGTGACGGGTGGTCTGTGGTTTACGCGAGGTGATGGAGACTTTTTGCCCCAACAGTTGGTTCAGTAACGTGGATTTGCCCACGTTAGGACGGCCAACGATCGCGATAAAACCGCAGTATTGTTTTTCTTCACTCATTCAAGCTCCAGCTTTTTCATCGCTTGTTCCGCTGCCGCCTGCTCAGCTTTACGTCGGCTTGAGCCTGTGCCCATCACAGGCTCGCTCAAACCGCTCACTTGGCAGTGGATGGTAAACTCCTGATCGTGCGCTTCACCGCGAACCTGCACCACCAGATAAGAAGGCAACGGCAGATGGCGACCTTGTAGAAACTCCTGCAAACGGGTTTTCGGGTCTTTCTGCTTATCACCGGGGCTGATTTCGTCCAACCGGCTACGATACCAGTCCAAAATCAGGCGTTCGACGGTTTGAATATCGCTATCCAGGAACACGCCGCCAATTAATGCCTCTACCGTATCCGCCAGGATCGATTCGCGGCGGAATCCACCACTTTTCAACTCACCCGGCCCAAGGCGCAGGCACTCACCCAGATCGAATTCGCGTGCCATCTCCGCCAGCGTATTACCCCGCACCAGCGTAGCACGCATGCGGCTCATGTCGCCTTCGTCTACGCGAGGAAAACGGTGATAGAGCGCATTGGCAATGACAAAACTCAGAATAGAGTCACCCAGAAACTCAAGACGCTCATTATGTTTACTGCTGGCGCTACGATGAGTTAACGCTTGCAGTAAAAGCTCCTGCTGTTGAAAAGTATAGCCCAGCTTCCGCTGTAGCCTGTTTATTACGATGGGATTCATGAGTTACCAATAGATCAAGAATGCGTCAAAAACTTGCAGCATACGAAACAGGCCTGCTTCGCCAAAAACCAATCCAAAGCTGTTTCGTTTGCAGTGGCTCCGAAAGGGGCCAACTTTTTATCGCTCGAGAAGGTATTCTACAACGAGTGGAAATATAATGCTGCGTTTATATATACCCTTGGTCTTTTTAACCGCGGCCGGTTTGGCGACGGTTAAAAAGACCAAGGGTAAAAACGCTTATTAATGAATTCCACCAATACGGCTCAATCTTACGCCGGTTGGCCATTCACCTTCTTGTTTTTCAAAACTCATCCAGATAGTCGTCGCTTTACCCACCAGATTTCGCTCAGGCACAAAACCCCAATAACGGCTGTCTGCGCTATTATCACGGTTATCACCCATCATGAAATAATGGCCGGCAGGAACCACCCACTCAGCTAATTGCTGGCCTGGTTGCTGATAATAACCACCGATCTGATCCTGCGCACCGGGCACGGTCAGAATACGATGAGTCACATCACCCAAGCTTTCTCTGCGCTCACTCAGGCGAATACCGCCCGGTGGCACATTGTCGGTCAATGGGATGTGGAAGAAACCACTGCTGGCTTCACCCATGCCACTGCGGCTGAACATCTGCACAAAATCGCTTGGCTGTACATCGCTGTAGGTCACCGCCAATGCGCTATCGCAAGACTGGCCGTTATTACAGGACGGTTGCACCGTGACGCGCTTATCCACTGGATCATAGCTCACGCGATCGCCCGGCAAACCAATAACGCGCTTGATATAGTCCAGTTTCGGGTCACGCGGATATTTAAATACCGCAATATCACCACGTTTTGGCTGGCCAGTAGGAATTAACGTCGTCAAAGTAATCGGGTCTTTAATACCGTAGGCAAACTTTTCCACCAGAATAAAATCGCCAATCAGCAGTGTCGGCATCATTGAACCGGAAGGGATCTGGAAAGGTTCGTAAATAAACGAACGCACCACAAACACCAGTAACAATACCGGGAAGACCGAGGCGCCCGTCTCAACCCAACTCGGCTGCTTCGCCACTTTCGCCAGCACGTTTTCGTCAACGTCACCCGTGGCTTGTGCATTGATCGCTGCAACTTTCGCCCGACGTGCAGGGGCCCATTTAAAGCGCTCAAAGCACCAGATGATCCCAGTCACCAGCGTTGCAATTGCCAAGATCAGGGCAAACATATTCGCCATGCAAACTTCCTCGTTAAACGAGCTTTCGCTCTTACTTGCTGTCTTTGCCTACGTGCAGAATGGCCAGGAAGGCTTCCTGTGGCAACTCAACGTTACCCACCTGCTTCATGCGTTTCTTACCGTCTTTCTGTTTCTGCAACAGCTTCTTCTTACGGCTCACGTCACCGCCGTAGCATTTCGCCAGGACGTTTTTACGCAGCTGCTTCACTGTGGCACGCGCAATAATGTGAGTGCCAATCGCCGCCTGAATTGCAATGTCGAATTGCTGGCGAGGGATCAGCTCTTTCATTTTCTCTACCAGTTCACGACCGCGATACTGAGAGTTGTCACGGTGAGTGATCAACGCCAGCGCATCCACACGTTCGTTGTTGATCAGCACATCGACACGCACCATGTCAGAGGTCTGGAAACGTTTGAAGTTGTAATCAAGCGACGCGTAACCGCGCGAAGTCGACTTCAGGCGATCGAAGAAGTCGAGTACCACTTCTGCCATCGGAATTTCGTAGGTCAGCGCCACTTGGTTACCGTGGTAAACCATGTTGGTCTGCATACCGCGCTTCTCGATGCACAGCGTAATCACGTTGCCGAGATATTCCTGCGGCATCAGCATATGACATTCCGCGATCGGCTCACGCAGCTCGGCAATATTGTTCAGCGGCGGCAGCTTGGAAGGGCTGTCAACGTAAATGGTTTCTTTACTGGTGGTTTCCACTTCATACACCACCGTCGGGGCGGTAGTGATCAGTTCCAGATCGTATTCACGCTCCAGACGCTCCTGAATGATCTCCATGTGCAGTAAGCCCAGGAAGCCACAGCGGAAGCCAAAGCCTAATGCCGTCGAGCTTTCTGGCTCATAGAACAGCGAGGCATCGTTCAGGCTCAGTTTACCCAGCGCATCACGGAAGGCTTCATAATCGTCGGAACTGATCGGGAACAGGCCAGCGTAAACCTGTGGCTTCACTTTCTTGAAGCCTGGCAGCATTTTTTCTGCCGGTTGACGCGCCAAGGTCAAGGTATCCCCTACCGGTGCGCCAAGAATGTCTTTGATGGCGCAAACCAGCCAGCCAACTTCGCCACAGTTCAGCACATCGCGATCGACACGCTTCGGGGTGAAAATCCCCAGACGATCTGCGTTATAGGTTTGGCCGGTACTCATTACCTTAACCTTATCGCCCTTGCGCAACGTACCGTTCTTGACGCGAATCAGGGAAACCACACCCAGGTAGTTATCAAACCAGGAGTCGATGATCAGCGCCTGTAGCGGTGCTTCAGGATCGCCTTCTGGCGGTGGGATATCGCGCACCAAGCGCTCTAGAACTTCAGGTACGCCTACGCCGGTCTTCGCCGAACAGCGCACGGCGTCGGTGGCATCAATGCCCACGATATCTTCGATTTCCTGCGCTGCGCGATCTGGATCGGCGGCTGGCAGATCGATCTTGTTCAATACCGGCACCACTTCCAGATTCATATCCAGAGCGGTATAGCAGTTGGCCAGCGTCTGGGCTTCTACGCCCTGCCCGGCATCCACCACCAGCAGTGCGCCTTCGCAGGCGGCCAGCGAACGGGAGACTTCATAAGAGAAGTCAACATGCCCTGGGGTATCGATAAAGTTAAGCTGATAAATTTGGCCATCAGGGGCTTTATAATCGAGCGTCACGCTCTGTGCCTTGATGGTAATGCCACGCTCACGCTCCAGATCCATTGAATCCAGAACCTGCGCGGCCATTTCACGCTCGGCCAAGCCACCGCAGATTTGAATAATACGGTCTGACAGCGTCGACTTACCGTGGTCAATATGGGCAATAATGGAGAAATTTCGTATATGCTTCATTATAAAAGTTTTTCTGCCTTGGTATTTCTAAATTACTCGCCTATGGAAACCCGCATGGACATAAAGCGACAGTGAATGGGTTCGGCCGTCTTTCGCCTGAATCGCAGCATTCTACATGCCACACCACTGAAAACCTAGCGATCGGTGCAGTGATGGCATTCTATTATGCTTACTTTAGTGTTGCAGAGCGCCGTAAGTTTTGAAAGCCACGGCTAGCAAATAACAGCCATGACAGACTCGCTGATTCAAATGCGATAAATGGGGAAAGCCGCTAGAGAAGGTTTTGCTCAGCAGCAACTGAACGGAGCCACATCGTACTGATAGAAGGTCTGAGCTATAACCGCATCCTGCCTGCATAATTCTGACGATAACGCGGTTATAATTTTAGCGCGGGGCTTCGTTTTCTGCTTGCAAGCGCAGGGCTCCCGGGGGTAAACCGATTTGCAGTACCACCGGTTGGTAATCGGCCTGTTCACCGAGGCGCGTTGCCAACAACCGAGCCACGAAGAAAGCAGCTGTGCCGCCAACAACCGCACCGAGCAGCGCTGCTGCATCACTGCCAGACCACCCTTGCAGCAAACCACCGCCGAGCATCATGCCAAACAGCGGAGTCATATAGACCAACATCGCCGAGCGCAGCAGGCTGCCTTCAGCAATGCCAACCTCAACGCGCTGCCCTGGCTCAAGTGGTTGCTCAATCTGCACCTGCAAATGGTGTTCGCTTTCCGGCACCAGTTCATTCAGCGCACGTGCACCACAGCCAGAACGTGCCTTACAGCTGCCGCAACCCGCTTTAGGTTCACAGCGCAGCAACGCCACGCCATGCTGCCATGAGACAACCGTGGCCCACTCTTTCATCATTGTGGCGATACCTTGAAGGAAATGCTGTCAGCAATCCGTTTGGCCGTTGAGGGTGGCAATTCACCAACCACGGTAATTTCATTACCATTACGAATTTCGGTCTGGATGGTGCGGCGGCCCTGACGATAAAACTGCTGGCTGGTATTGCTGCCAGAGGGAGTCACGTTTACCGAAAAACTAAAGAGGCCGTCGCTGTAGAGACGCGACTCAACGGGCTGCTCTACATTGGGCAACTTGCGGCGATTGCGAGCCACTTCATTGACCCCGGCAGGCAACCAGCCAGTGCTCCAGCTCAGTTGAATATTTTCTGCGGCAGGCAACGACAGCAATGGCGGCAGGTTAGCCTTGAGCAATCCCTGCATAACGTTTTTCACCTGATCTCCCACCACGAACGAGATCACACGATACTGTTCTAGCGTTTCACCATCACGATCGAGCAGATCCACACGCAGCGGTAGCTTACTCTCCGAGTCCATCCAGACAACATAGCTGTAGCGGGAGCCGTCACGGGCAACGATGCGGAACACCTCGCTCGGACGATCGGTGATGCGGGTTTGCCCGACGGCAATGAAATCGTAGTATTTCGCCAAATAATTGAAGTCGGCATAAACGATGGAAGGCAACACATCAACGATATGATCGCCAGATAGGGTGAAAGGCTCCAAGCCCGGTTCGAAATAGCTGATCCCACCACCGCGCTGCAACACTTCACGGCGTGCGCCATCCATATGCAGCAACTGCCCCAAAGGCTGTTTATCAATCACCGCATGGCGATAGCGTAACGACTCTATCCCCTGCTTGCTGATGCTGATATAGGCGAGTTCATAATTGAGTGAACGGCTAGCGCTGCTCATTTGTTGCAATATCGCCCCAGATGCAGGGGCGATATTTGAATAGAGCAGGCTGCCCGTCAGTAGACAAACGGAGAACCAGATTTGCTTCATTACTGCTGTTGCGTTCCTAAAGACTGGGTTCCGGGAACCTGAACAGCGGCTTGTTGCGGAGTACCCTGTTCAAATTGCAGTTGATCAGAATGCAAACGGCGTTGCAGTTCATAATCCTGCAGCATAGCGTTGATACGCTTGCGCTGTTCCTGCACCTGTTGTTGCTGACCACTGCCGGTAGAGAAACTATCGGCTGGAACGCCCAGGCTGACTGGAGAAGGCTGCCCCATGATCGGTAACGTATTGAACACTGGCGTTTCAGAGGCACCAGATTCTACATTTGGCTGGTTGTAATGCTGCACACCCACGATCACCGCTAAGGAGACACAAGCGGCCACCCCAACTTGCGTGAGTTGGCTGGCCCAAGGACGAACCTTGTTCCAGAAAGGCATTTTTTCCCAAGTACGAGGCTCTGGTTGAGACTCGGGAATGGCTGAAGGAACCAGACGAGCGGGTTCTTTCTCCAGCGCAGCAGCAACACGATCTGCGATATCGAAATGCATGACTTGCCCTATATCACCCCGCAATGTGTCACGGATCAGGTGATAGCTCTGCCAGCTTTGTTGAAGCGCTTTGTCTTTACACAACGAACTTAACAGCTCATTGTCGAGCGTTTCTCCATCCATCAGAGCGGAAAGCTTTTCTTTCTGCATACCTAAGTACCCTTCCTGTGTCCGCCATCGCTAGCGTTGGATCAGCGGTTGAACTTTATTATCGATAGCCTCCCTGGCACGGAAAATACGCGAGCGTACTGTTCCTACCGGACAGTCCATGATAGTAGCTATCTCTTCGTAGCTTAGACCGTCTAACTCCCTCAAGGTAATCGCCATGCGAAGATCCTCGGGAAGCGACTCAATAGTACGGAAAACTATCTGTCTCAACTCTTCTGACAACATTAAGTTCTCAGGGTTCGAAATTTCTTTCAGTGCCCCCGCACTTTCGTAATTTTCAGCATCGTTAGCGTCCACATCACTTGAGGGTGGACGCCGCCCCTGAGCAACCAGGTAGTTTTTTGCCGTATTCACGGCAATACGATACAACCAAGTATAAAAGGCGCTATCTCCGCGGAATGATTCCAGTGCGCGATAGGCTTTAATAAACGATTCCTGCACCACATCGGGCACATCACCCTGCGGCACATAGCGGGAAACCAGGCTCGCAACCTTATGCTGGTAACGCACTACCAGTAGGTTAAAAGACTTCTGATCGCCCTTTTGGACTCGCTCAACCAGCACCTGATCCGTTAACTGCTCGCTCATCCGAGGTAAATTCTCCCCAAATCTGTCTCCACGCGTAAAATTGTACTGCCAGCCATACATTATCTTCCTGAGCAAGCACTCGCTTGGAGTTCATATGGAACCATGAAGTTCCATATCGCCATTGTTTTTCTGTCGATGTCATCCTATCCGTGGCTTTTGCCCGGACAAGTAGGCTAACATGAATTTCACTCTTCTTCTGCACACATCATACGTTATGCAACCATCATCTGAACATGTTAGCGATGTACTGATCGTCGGCAGCGGTGCTGCGGGCTTGTCACTGGCGCTGCGCCTGGCGCAACATTGCAAGGTTACGGTACTCAGCAAAGGCCCACTCAACGAAGGCGCCACCTTTTATGCCCAAGGCGGGATCGCCGCGGTGTTTGACGAAACGGACAGCATTGCCTCACACGTTGATGACACGCTGATTGCCGGGGCAGGTTTGTGCGATAAAGACGCCGTCGAATTTATTGCCGGAAATGCACGCCACTGCGTACAGTGGCTGATCGATCAGGGCGTTCTGTTCGACACCGAAACCAATTCCCAAGGCGAGGAACGTTATCACCTGACGCGCGAAGGCGGACACAGCCATCGCCGTATCCTGCATGCCGCAGATGCTACCGGTAAAGAAGTAGAGACCACCCTGGTAGGGAAAGCAAGCGCACACCCGAATATTTGTGTCATGGAGCGCCGCAATGCGGTTGATCTGATCACCTCCAATAAAGTCGGCCTGCCGGGCACTAAGCGCGTAGTGGGCGCTTACGTCTGGAACCGTGAGCAGGAGCAGGTAGAGACTTACCGCGCCAAAACGGTGGTGCTGGCCACCGGCGGCGCGGCCAAGGTCTATCAGTACACCACTAACCCGGATATCTCCTCCGGGGACGGCATCGCCATGGCCTGGCGCGCCGGATGCAGGGTGGCCAATCTGGAGTTCAATCAATTCCACCCAACCTGCCTATTCCACCCGCAGGCACGTAACTTTCTGCTGACCGAAGCACTACGCGGTGAAGGCGCCTATCTGAAACGCCCGGACGGCAGCTGCTTTATGCCGGACTTCGATCCGCGTGGCGAACTGGCTCCGCGCGATATTGTGGCGCGTGCCATTGACCATGAAATGAAGCGTTTAGGTGCGGACTGCATGTATCTGGACATCAGTCATAAGCCAGCCGAATTCATCACCCAGCATTTCCCGATGATCCACGAAAAGCTGCTGACGCTGGGCTTCGACCTGACCAAGCAGCCGATCCCGATTGTGCCAGCCGCCCACTACACCTGCGGTGGTGTGATGGTCGATCAGCATGGCCGCACCGATTTGGATGGTTTGTATGCCATCGGCGAGGTCAGCTATACCGGCCTTCACGGAGCAAATCGTATGGCGTCCAATTCACTGCTGGAATGCCTGGTTTATGGTTGGTCCGCCGCCGAGGATATTCTGACGCGCCTGCCTGCCATCAAGTTGGCCAAGCAACTGCCACACTGGGATGAAAGCCGGGTAGACGATTCCGACGAACGTGTAGTGATCCAGCATAACTGGCACGAACTGCGGTTGTTCATGTGGGATTACGTAGGCATTGTGCGCACCACCAAACGATTGGAACGCGCCCTGCGGCGCATCAATACGTTGCAGCAGGAGATCGACGAGTACTATGCCAACTTCCGCATCTCCAACAATCTGTTGGAGTTACGCAATCTGGCTCTGGTAGCAGAACTGATTGTGCGCAGTGCGATGGAGCGCAAAGAGAGCCGTGGGCTGCATTTCACATTGGATTACCCTGATATGCTGCCGGAACCCAAACCCACCATCCTGCAACCTTGAACCTTATTCCCCTCTTGTTATGGGAGGGGAATCTCAATAGTTCAGATAAAAATCCGTAATCAACTGGCGGAAATCCGCGGTATAGCTACCATCCGCCAATTTTATCGCCAACTCAGTTTCTTCCTTCTCTGCCGGACTGCGAGCCAGCGCCAGCAACATGCGGTGCTTCTGCGTATCGACCCGATCGCTGATATTTATCCGCCGAGCGGTATGCCAGCCACGTTGGTGTGCATTCACTTCAAAGGCTTCACCAATCCCATAGGGCAACACCACGCAGAAATGGCCGTTCTCACCGATCAAACGCTCGGCACAATCCAGCAGAGCATCGTGAGTCAGGGTTTCGGTATAGCGAGCGTTGGTTCGGGCCAGATCGCGGCAGGCGACGGAAGGCTCAAAATAGGGTGGATTGCTGACGATCAGGTCATAGCCATGGGCGTGCTGCTGGGCAAAATGGTGGATATCTTGGCTATGCACGTTAATTTTCTGCGGCCAAGGCGATTCCAGCACGTTTTCGCGCGCTTGAGCGGCGGCGTCATTATCCAGCTCAACCGCGTCGATGGTTACTTCTGCGGCCGTTCGCTGCGCCAGCATCAACGCGATTAACCCGCTACCACAGCCGATATCCAGGATCCGTCGTGCCTGCCCTAGTGCCACCCAGGCACCAAGCATGACGCCATCGGTGCCCACTTTCATTGCACAGCGATCGTGAGCCACAAAGAATTGTTTGAAGGTAAAACCGCCACGGCGCGGGGTTTGTTTGGTTGTAGTTTGATTACTCACAATAGTCACCTGGAGACAAAACTGGCGTAGCATAAGGCAATCTGATTTAGGGTAAAAGAGATGCTTTCCTTAAAAAGGGTGAACCCTGAAGCTAACCCGTCTATAATCTGCGCCCCAAGTAGAGGTAGACCATGACAGCAACCCAATTTTCCGAACTCGAACTCGATGAACGCCTGATCACCGCCCTGCGCGATAAAGGCTACGATCGCCCCACCGCAATTCAAGCCGAAGCGATCCCGCCGGCAATGGATGGGCGCGACGTCTTGGGTTCGGCTCCGACCGGCACCGGCAAGACCGCAGCATTTTTGCTGCCCGTTTTGCAGCACCTGCTCGATTTCCCGCGTAAAAAATCCGGCCCACCGCGCGTACTGATCCTCACTCCAACGCGTGAACTGGCAATGCAGGTGGCAGATCAGGCGCGTGAATTGGCTGCTCATACCTCGTTGGATATCGCCACTATCACCGGCGGCGTGGCTTATATGAACCACGCGGAAGTGTTCAGTGAGAATCAGGACATCGTAGTAGCGACCACAGGCCGCCTGCTGCAATACATCAAAGAAGAAAACTTTGACTGCCGCGCGGTTGAAACCCTGATCCTCGACGAAGCCGATCGCATGCTCGACATGGGTTTCGCCCAGGATATCGAAACCATTTCCGCCGAAACCCGCTGGCGCAACCAGACTCTGCTGTTCTCCGCAACGCTGGAAGGCGAGGCCATTCGTGAATTTGCCGAGCGCATTCTGAAAGAACCGGTGGAAGTAGAAGCCGACCCTTCACGCCGCGAACGTAAAAAAATCCTGCAATGGTATTACCGCGTCGATGACGTGAAGCATAAAACCGCCCTGCTGGTGCACCTGCTGAAACAGCCGGACGTGCAGAAATCCGTTATCTTTGTGCGCAAGCGTGAGCGGGTGCATGAGCTAGCTGGCTGGCTGCGCGAGGCAGGTATCAATACCTGTTATCTCGAAGGTGAAATGGTGCAGGCCAAGCGTAACGAAGCGGTCAAACGCATGATGGATGGCCGGGTGAACGTGCTGGTTGCCACCGACGTTGCCGCGCGCGGTCTGGATATCCTGGATATCACCCACGTGTTCAACTTCGACATGCCACGCACCGCAGACACCTATCTGCACCGTATCGGCCGTACTGGCCG